>Ga0070679_100000713_pt1 | contig 28598 bp, 25 predicted proteins | sample KBSC63BmetaG_FD_65652 | JGI IMG/M metagenome (GOLD analysis project Ga0070679, IMG submission 65652) | Corn rhizosphere microbial communities from Kellogg Biological Station, Michigan, USA - KBS C6-3B metaG | ecosystem: Host-associated > Plants > Roots > Rhizosphere | place: USA: Michigan... | reverse complement strand
TGATCGACGGCCTGACGCAGCGACAGGAAGTCGGCGTACACCTGGCGATCGATCCCGAACGTCAGCTCCAGCATGCGCGGCGCCCCCGGGCGCGAGCCGGAGAGCTCGACCAGGTTCGGGGGGGCCTCGCGGGCGCGACTGGCCTCCTCGGCGGGCACCGCCCACTCGTCGACGACCTTCTCGCCCTCCAGGATCCGGGCGCGCAGCAGCTCGGGCACCTCGGACAGATCGGCGGCGTGCACCACGCCGCGGGCCGCGATCTCGTCGGCGCGGACGCGGAAGCCCTCCTTCGCCTGGGCGAACGTGGTCCGGTAGATCTCCAGCGCCTCGCCCAGCGAGTTGCGCACCTCTTGCTGGTGGCGCGTGTTGATGTCCGACACCGCGGTCAGCGTGCGCGACAGCAGCACGCCCGAGGCCAGCATGGGCAGGGTGGCCACGATGATGACGGCGGCCAGGATCTTCCATTCGAAGCGGCCGGGCAGGCTGAACCGGCGCGGGCGCGGTGTGGGGCGCGCCCGTACCGACGAATCGTCGGGTCCGGCGGGGCCCGGAACATCGCGGGGGGGCGCGGGATCCGTCATCGCGCGGGCGCCTCGAAGGGGGGAGAGACGAACCTGACCTGGTGCTCGCTGTCCTCGATCTGCGGGTTGACGAACACGGTGACGAAGTTTCCGAAGAAGCTGTCGCCGCCGCCCGACCCGGGCCGCCGCTGCGTCCCTGCCGGCTGGCGCAGCCACTGGCGGACCTCGCCCATCAGCTCGGGGGACAGCGGGTTCAGATCGCCGCGCACCGCCAGGGTGTAGCGCTCGCCCGGCTGCAGCGGCTGGGGCAGCTCTACGGGGAACTGCACCAGCGCGGTGGCGGCCCACAGCGCCTGGTCGGTGGTCTTGACGTCGAAGGCGCGATCCGTGCCGGGGCCGCGCGTCGTCCGCACCCGGAATTTCTCGTCCCAGATGTCATAGACGATCTCGACGCGCTGGAACGCCACCGCCAGCGGCTCGGGATCGTCGTCGTGCAGCAGCTGCACGCGGATCAGCACGCGGGTGGCGAAGCCGGACGTCAGGCGCTCGCGGGCCGCCGGCGAGAACAGGTCCTGCAACCCGACGGAGACGAGCACCGTCTGACCCTTGAACGCCAGGCCCATCTTGCGTTCGGGGGGCGCGGCCGCGCGCGCGCTCCCCGGCGCCAGCGCCAGCAAGAGCGCCAGCAGGGTCGCGCCCCGCAGGAATTGCCGAACGAGAGCCATGACTAGAACGGCACGCGCCCCAGGGCATTGGCGATGGACGCCGTGAAGACGCCGATCATCGTGTCCAGACGGACGCCGATGTCGCCGGTCAGATCGAAGGGATAGGCGCCCAGGCCCGAGCGCGAGGGGTCGCGGAAGGCGCCGGAGCTGCCCATCACGAAGCCGCCCAGCGCGATGAAGGCGTCGCCGCTGTAGACCAGGCGATGCCGGCGCCACAGCGGCACCGAGTATTCGAAGATCAAGCGGCCGGCGAAGTTGTCGTAGCGGTGCCCGGCGATCGACGTGCCCAGCAGGTTCGGCGACGGCTGCGTCGAGAAGTTCAGCCCCAGCGCGCGCGGCGGGAGCAGCAAATTCATGTCACCGACGAAGAAGCGATCGAACAGCGGCGCCCGGCCGAACAGCGCGCCGCCGAACACGTGCACGCCGAACGAGTGCCCCCAGCGGTTCGGCGTGTAGGACGACCCCTGAAACACCAGCTTGGCGAACTGGTAGTCGGACCCCAGGTGGTTGAAGGCGCCCTCGGCCGACAGCGCGGCGTGGATGCCCGCGTGCGGGACCAGCGGGTCCGACCGGGTGTCGAAGTCCAGCGTGCCCGTCAGGGTCCCCACGCGCGAGAACCCGGGCAGCAGGCCGAAGTCGATGGGCGTGAGCAGGCCATTATCGTGGGTACGCTGCCCCTCGACGGGCCACTCCGCCGAGATCCCCTCCTCGCGGAAGTCGACGAAGAAGCGCGCCGACGAGGTGAGGGCGCGGCCCATGCCCACCACGCCGCCGACGCGCCGGATGCCCATGGCCACGAAGCGCGAGGGGTCGGCGCTGTCGTCCGGGCCGGACACGCGGAAGAACTCGTCGCCCTGGGTGAAGATGCCCGTCCCGCTGAGCATCAGGCCGGTGCCCAGCAGCGGCGGCACCTGGGCGCGGATGCGGGCGCCGAACTCGCGCCGCGCCTCGGCCACGTCGGGCCGCACGGCGCCCACGAACCCACCGCCCAGCGAGATGCCGCGTCCGGCCAGGTTGTTCTCGGCGACGTCGACGCCGCCCCAGAACGGCGTGGCGTCGCTGGTGCCCAGGTACAGCGCGTTCAGGATGATGGTGCCGCGCTCCTCGACGTCGACGATCAGGATGGCGCCGCCGCGATGCGAGCCTTTCTGCACGGCCAGGTGCACGTCCAGAAAGAACCCCAGCGACAGCAGGTGGATGCGCGCCGCCTCGACGCGGCCATCGGACGCCGTCAACACATCGCCGGGATGGATGCCGACCTCGCCCAGGATCAGCGCGGCGGCGGTCTTGCGGTTCCCGCGCACCACCACCTGCTCGATGGTGTAGCGCGGCCCGAAGTCCGGGTTGCCGAACGGGACCGGTGTCGGTTCGACGTGGGGGGCATCGGGCTCGGCTGGCGCTTCGGCTTCGGCGGGGGCGTCGGGCTCTGGCGCGGCCTCCGCATCGTGTCGGGCCTCCTCGGCGGGGGCAGCCTTGCCGTCGGCCGCCGGCGTCGGTTGCGCCCCCACTGGCCGTGCCGTCAGCGCGGCGACAAGCGTCACCGCCACCAAGCCCGTCCGCAGCATCATCCCCGGGACTATAACGAACAGCGCAAGCGCTCGCGTTCTATCGCGCGGGGACGTGACGCGCGGTAGGCCGATCGCCGGCGACCTCCGACTAGTTCAGCTCGGTCCGCCCCATCGGGCGGGGGGGCGCGATGGCCAGCTGGCGGATGCGGTTGCGGATCTCCTCGTCGGGGCTGAGCACCTGCATGCGTGCCAGCACGCCCAGCAGGCGGTCGTGGTCGCCCGCACGCTCGTAGATGGCGCGCAGGTTGTTGAGGATGCGCATCAGCACGTGCCCCTTGCTGGCGGGGTCCAGCAGCCCGGGATCCACCGGCCCCGACGCGCCGGTCGCGCGCTCGTGCAGCTCGGCGATCTGGGCGTCGTCCAGCAGGCGGCCGTCGAACGGATCGATGAACATCACCACCTCGCCCTCCTGCACGCGCACCAGGAAGTGGCCGGGGAAGGACACGCCGCGGGCGTCGATGCCGACACGGCGGCAGGTCTCGGTCAGCACCAGCGCCAGGCTGATGGGGATGCCCATGCGGCGATCCAGCACCTCGTTCAGGAAGCTGTTGCGCGGGTCGTAGTAGTCGCGCGTGTTGCCGTGAAAGCCGATCTCCTCGTACAGGTAGCGCACCACCGTCTCCAGCGGCGGGCGGCTGGCCGCGGCGGCGATGCGCGCGGCAGCGGCGGCGCCCAGGCGATCCAGCTCCTCGACGTAGCGGGCGACGTCCAGGCCCGGGTACTCGGGCTCGGCGATCAGCAGCGCGGCGCGCGCCAGATCGAGGTCTGCCTCTGGTCGCGACACCAGATGCGAAAAGAGGCTGATCTCGGCAAAGTCCATACGGCACGGACCATAGCGCGGGCGACTTTGTCCGCAAGTCCCCCCGCGGCCGGATCCTCAAGCCATCGGATCGCCGTACGCCAGCGGCTCTTCGGCCGCTGCGGCTGCCGGCTCGCCCCGCAGCACGGCCAGGAACGCGTCGCCGTACTGGGCCAGCTTCTTCGGTCCCACCCCCGAGATCGCCAGCACCGCGGCGGCTGTCTTGGGGCGGATCGCCGCCATGGACAGCAGGACGGCGTCGCTGAACACCATGTAGGCCGGGATGCCGCGCTCGGTGGCCAGCTGGCGGCGCAGGTCCCGCAGCCGGCCGAACAGCTCGCCCGCCTCGTCCGCTTCGGCGGATAGGGGAACATTCGACGCGCGCTGTGCGCCCCGGTCGAACTGGGCCGGCAGGTTCGGCCTCTGCCGCCGCCCGCGCCGCCCTCCCTCGGTCGCGCACGCGGCCAGCACGTCTTCACCGGTGCAGACGTCACACGAGCCGCCGCACGCGGCGATGCGCTCGCCCAGGTAGCTGGTCACGGCCTGATGCCGGCAGCGCGTGCTGTTGTCCGCCATGCGGAACATCTCGCGCACCTGATCGCGCTGCCGCTCCTGCACGTCGTCCGAGCCGTCGCTCTCGAAGCGGTCATAGCTGACGACGTCGGCCCACGAATAGAACAGCACGCACTCACTGGGCAGACCGTCGCGGCCCGCGCGGCCCACCTCCTGGTAATAGCTCTCGATCGACCGCGGCATGTCGCGGTGGATCACGTAGCGGATGTCCGGCTTGTCGATGCCCATCCCGAACGCCACCGTGGCCACCACGACGTCGATGTCGTCGCGCCGGAAGGCGTCCTGGACGCGGTTGCGCTCCTCGGCCGGCATGCCGGCGTGATAGGCCGCGGCGTGGATCCCCTCGTCGCGCAGGAAGGACGCCGTCCCCTCTGTCCCTTTGCGCGACAGACAGTAGACGATGCCGCTCTTGTTGGGGCGGGCCCGGATGAAGCGCAGGATCGATCCGCGCACGCCGCCCGCCGCCCGCTGGCCCTCGCCATCGCCGCCTTTCTTGTAGGCCGACAGCGACAGGTTGCGCCTGAAGAAGCTGCCCCGGTACTCGGCCGGCGCCGACATCGCCAGCTGGCCGACGATGTCGGTCATGACCTCGCGCGTGGCGGTGGCCGTCAGGGCCAGCACGGGCGCGCCGCCGAAGCGCCGCTTGATGCCGGCCAGGTTGCGGTAGGCGGGCCGGAAGTCGTGCCCCCACTGGCTGATGCAGTGGGCCTCGTCGACGGCGATCAGCGACAGCCGGGTGCGCGCCAGCGCCGAGCCGACGCTGGCCTCCAGGCCCTCGGGCGCGGCGTAGATCAGCTCGTACGCGCCCGACCACAGTCCCTGCAGCCGCTCGCGCCGCTCTTCCGGGGACAGGCTGGAGTTCAGGTAGGTGGCGCGCAGCCCCACCTCGCCCATGGCGTCGACCTGATCTTTCATCAAGGCGATGAGCGGCGACACCACCAGCGTCGTCCCGCCCAGCAGCCGCGCCGGGATCTGGTAGGTCAGCGACTTGCCGGCGCCGGTCGGCATCACGCCGATGCAGTCGCGGCCCGCCAGCACCGCCGAGATGATCTCCTCCTGGCCGGGGCGGAACTGGTCGTAGCCGAAGATCGCCTTCAGCGCCTCGCGCGCCGCCCCGGGCGGGAACGTGGCGCGGCCCCCGGCCTCGCTGGCCTTGAGCGCCTGCGCGATCTGCTTCAGCGCGGCGGTGGTCTCGGTGGTGAACGCGTCGGGTGTCAGCCGGTACTGGGCGCGCAGGCGGTCCAGCGCCGCCGCGGTCGTGGCGCGCGCCCGCGGATCCTCCAGGCCGCCCCGGTCCACCGCGGCGCGCAGCGCTTGCACTTCCAGAGCTATTGCCTGTCCGGTCACGTCTTGGTTGTCGTCCGCCGCCGATGCGATGTTGCCGATCGCGGTGAGGCGAGGATACGGTCCCGCGCCCGGTCGCGGAAGAATAAACGTCCTTCGCCATTCAAGTGGCGGCGGTCTTCCGACGATCCGATCCCGATGAGCGGTGATCTGCCGTTAAGATCGCGCCTGACGTCGTATTGCCAGCGGAAGGAGTCGGTCATGATCCCGGGCATCGATTCACGCAGAGGGCGGATGTTGGTGGTCGCGCTGGCGCTGGCGGCGTGTGGCGGCGGCAGCGGGACCACCACCGGCAGCGGCGGTGCCGCTGTGACGGGTTCCGGCGGCGCCGGGGCCGAGGGGGGCAGCGCTGCGCCGGGGACCGGCGGCGGCACCGCCACCGGCGGACACGCTTCGGGCGGCGGCACGGCACCCGGCACCGGCGGCAAAGGTGGGATGGCCGGTGGCACGGCGAGCGGCGGGCACGCCTCGGGCGGGGGCACCGGCAGCCCGGCGAGCGGCGGGCACGCCTCGGGCGGGGTCGCCGGCGGCACGGCGAGCGGCGGGCACGCCTCGGGCGGCACGACACCCGGCACCGGCGGCAAGGGTGGGGGCGGCGCGCCCGGTAGCGGCGGCACCTCGGGAACCGCCACCGGCCCCACCGTCGCGGGTTGTCCCATCTTGCCCGCGAATCACGTCTTCAACACCCCCATCGACGGCTTGCCGGTCGACCCCCACTCGTCGAACTACCTGACCACGATAGGTGCCCACAATCTGCACCTGGATCTGGGCCAGTCGACCGACATCGGCATGGCCGACACCTATTACGGCATTCCCTACAACGTCGTGCACGGGGCCACGCAGGCGTGGGGACCGGTGTACTTCCGCTCCGCCGATCCCGACGTCGCCTGGGATCCCCGCCCCGAATCCGACTGCGTGGACATGTCCTCGGGCGCGGCGCGCACGCAGGTCAGCCCCTGTTCCTCGTCCGCCGCGCCGAACCCGGTGTTCCCCATTCCGGCCATGCCGCTGGTCGAAGGGGGCATCGATACCGATCCGTCGCAGCCTTACGGCGATCACCACATCCTGCTGCTGGACGCGGACGCGTGCGTCCTGTCCGAGCTGTATCACGCGTACCCGCACGCGGGCGGCGGCTGGGACATCTTCGGCTCGGCGATGTTCGACCTGCGGTCGACGAAGCTGCGCCCCGACGGCTGGACGTCCGCCGACGCCGCCGGCTTCCCCATCATGCCGCTGCTGTTGCGCGCCGACGAGGCGACCGCGGGGCCGATCAACCACGCGCTGCGCTTCACCATCCAGTCCAGCAAGATCCGCAACGCGGCCATCTGGCCGGCCCGCCACTACACCACGAACGGCACCACCTCGACGAACCTACCGCCCATGGGCCAGCTGTTCCGGCTGAAAGCGAGCTACCAGATCCCGGCGAACTTCAACGCGCAGGCGCGCGCCATCCTGCAGGCGATGAAGACCTACGGCATGTACATCGCCGACGGCGGCTCCGACATGTACGTCACCGGCGAGCCCAGCGCCGCCTGGATGGACGACACGTTCTCGCAGGTGCAGTCCGTCGGCTCGAGCCAGTTCGAGGCGGTGGACATCACCGCCATCATGCAACGGGCCGGCTTCGATCCCGACTCGGCCGCGGTGCCCGCGCCCTAGATGCCGGCGCCGTCCGAGTAGTTGATGTTGCAGTACTGCGGCGCATCTTCGGTCAGCACGCGCAGGTGGCGCCAGCGGCCGGCGCGCTCGTCCTCGCCCGGCTGCACGGGGGTGGTGCACGGGTAGCAGCCGATGCTGGGGTACCCCTGGGCGTGCAGCGGGTGGACGGGCAGATCGTGCTTGGCGATGTACGCCAGCACGTCGTCCGTGCTCCAGTCGAAGAGGGGCGACAGCTGGTAGCCGCCGGTGCGGCGGTCGGGGCCCAGCGCCTTGAGGTTGGCGCGCTTGCCGCCCTCGGCGCGGCGCAGGCCGTTCAGCAGCACCGGGGCGTTCTTGGTGCGCAGGTGCGCCAGCAGCGGTTCTTCCTTGCGCATGCGGCAACACTCGGGCTGGCCGGCCACGCTGTTGAACAGCTTGGTGCCGTACTCCGTCTCCTGCTGCTCGATGGTGGTGGCCGGGTACAGCGTGACCAGGTTCAGGTGGAAGCGCCGCATGTACTCGTCACGCATGCGCAGCGTCTCGAAGAAGTGGTAGCCCGTGTCGACGAACAGCACCTCGTTCGTCAGGCCCAGCTCGTAGAACGTGTGCATGAGCACGACCGCGGTTTTCTGCATGCTGGACAGCAGGATGACGCGATCGCCGAAGGTCTCCACCGCCCAGCGGATGCGCTCCCTGGCGGTCATGGCCTCGAGGCGCCCATTGACCTGCGTCAGGTCCAGGCGCGACTGATCGTCCGGGGGCAGAGGGAGCGGATTTGTTTGAGGCACGGTCACTACGGACAACACATTGTCTAGTATAAGAGACGAATTCCCGATCGGCAAAGGTGGTCTACCCGAGGGAAGGGGTGCTGGCAATCCGCCCGAGCCGGTCGAGGTCCGCGGGTCAGTCGGTCAGCCGGTCAGCCGGTCAGTCCGCCTTGGCGCCGCCCACCGCCGCGGTCATGCTGCCGCGGAACAGCTTCTCGCAGTAATAGCGCAGCTCGGCGATGCTGTCGTGGATGTCGGCCAGGGCGCGGTGGTTCGAGGCGGGTTTCTCCATGACCAGGGCCGGCGCCCAGGCCTCGGCCAGCACCTTGATGGTGGCCACGTCGACCTGCCGGTAGTGCAGGTACTGCTCGATGCGCGGCATGTGGCGCGTCAGGAAGCGCCAGTCGTGGTGGACGTTGTTGCCGCACAGAAAGGCGGCGCCGGGCAGGCAGTGCTCGACGATCACCGCCATCGCCTGCCGCTCGGCCTCGCGCAGGCTGGTGGTGGACGCCAGTACGTCCTCGATCAGTCCGTTCGCGGAGTGCATGCGATGGACGACCTTGCTCATCCGCTGCACCGTCTCCTCGGCGTGGTGGATGACGCGCGTGAACTCCGCCAGCGGGTTCAGGTCGACGCCCGTGACGACGACCGCGATCTCCAGGATCTGATCGACATCGGGGTTCAGGCCCGTCATCTCCAGATCGATCCAAACGAAGCGAATGTCTTCTTCCGGAGAATCCAGATCCACGATGCCGGAAAGGGTAGCGCATTCCCGTCGCGTCGCCTCATCTGCCCGCGCCCGCGCGCCTGCTTTCGCCGCCTGCTGCTGGAAACAACGTTGACAGGGCGCCCGTCGCTGCGACGACCGGCGGCTCCTTGACCGTCTCGGAACGGCGCGACTATTGTCGCCGCGATCATGATGTCCAAGGCGGTGACGATCCGACGGTGGTGGACGAGGTGCGCGCTGGCGGCAGCGGTGCTGCTGGCCCCGGGCGCGGCCGCCGCGGCGACCTACAGCTACGTCCAATGGACGGCGGCCGACGTGGCGGGCGGGACGGCGTCGGGCGTGATCGCGCTGCCGGACGACTCGACCGTCACGGTCACCTTCACGGCCAAGACGATGTCCAGCCAGCCGGGCTCGCTGTACGGCGCGCAGATCAACGGCCAGGGCACGAACTACTGGATGCCGTCGGGGCCCTACATCAGCGCCAATGTCGAGAACGCCCCGCCGGATGCGGACCTGCTGCAGCTGGCCGGCGGGCAGGACGAGACGTACACGGTCACGCTGTCCGAGCCGATCAAGGACCCCATCATGGCCATCCTCAGCCTGGGTCAAAACAGCCTGCCCATCACCTACAACTTCGATGCGCCGTTCACCATCGTCAGCCAGGGAACCGGTTATTTCGGCGGCAGCACGTCGTCGCTGGTCCAGCTGGACGACAACGTGCTGCAGGGGAGCGAAGGGCACGGCACGATCCAGTTCCTGGGGACGTTCTCGACCTTGTCGTGGACCGTGCCGGACCCCGAGGTGTGGCACGGCTTCACGTTCGGCATTCGCACGACCGCGCGGCTGGAGCCGCCGGACGGGGGCGTGGGCGGCTCGGGGGGCGGCATCGGCACGGGCGGCTTCGGCAGCGGCGGCGTCAACGGCAGCGGGGGCACGGGCGGCGTGTTCGGGACCGGTGGTTTCTTCGGCAGCGGCGGCGCCAACGGCAGCGGTGGCGTGAACGGCAGCGGTGGGACGGGTGGCGTGATCGCCGCGACGGGCGGGCAGGGCGGTAGCGCCGCCGGGGCCGGCGGCCTGGGCGGCGGCGGGAACGGCGGCGGCGGCGCGGCCGGAGGCCGAGGCGGCTTCGGGGGTTCCCGGGCCACCGGCGGCGCGGGTGGCACGGCCACCGGCGGCATCGGCGGCACGCGCGCCAGCGGCGGCGGCGGGGGAAGCGCGGCCACAGGCGGCAATGGCGGTTCCGTCATCGCTGGCAGCGGTGGCGCGTCGGGCACCGCCGGCCAGGGGGGGCGGGGCGGTATCCCCGGGGAGCCGTCCGTCGCGGGGCTGGCTGGTGGCCGGTTCGGCAGCATCTCGTCCGGACCCGGAGGAACGACCCAGGCCAACGCCAACGGCGGCGCGGGCGCGACCGGGTCCGGCGCGGGCGGCCAGGGTGCGTCGGGCGGAACGGCGGGCCCTGGCGGTCCGTCGATGGTGTCGGGCGGCGGTTGTAGCTGCGGGGTGGGCGACGGCGCGGCGCTGGACCTGGCCGGCCTGACGCTGATCGCGGGGGCGCTGAGTCTGGCGCGGCGGCGCCGGCGGTCCCTGTAGCGTTGAGGGGCTTCGATCCTCAGCCGGTGCCCGCCGGGGGCCTGCACGCCGCCGCGACGGAGCGGAATCGCGCGCCCATCCTGGCCGTCTTGCAGCGGGTCCTGCCGCCGGCCGGCGTGGTGCTGGAGATCGCCAGCGGCACCGGCCAGCACGCGACGTTCTTCGCGGCGGCGCTGCCGGCGCTGCGCTGGCAGCCGTCGGATCCATCGCCGGCCCACCGGCAAAGCGTCGCCGCCTGGACCGCGGCGGGCAGCGCCACCAACGTCGCGCCGCCGGTCGAACTGGACGTCGAGCGGTGGCCCTGGCCCGTCACGCGGGCCGACGCGGTCGTCTGCATCAACATGATCCACATCGCGCCCTGGTCGGCGGCGCAGGCGCTGTTCGCGGGCGCCGCGCGGGTCCTGGGGTCGTCCGGCGTGCTGTACCTGTACGGTCCCTTCAAGCGCGACGGACAGCACACGTCCGAAAGCAATCAGCGCTTCGACGAACGCCTGCGCGCCGAGGATCCGCGCTGGGGGGTGCGCGATCTCGAAGACGTGGCGGCGCTGGCCCGCGAGGCGGGCTTCGGCCCGCCAGAGATCGTCGAGATGCCGGCGAACAACCTGTCCGTGGTCTTCCGCCGGGCTTGATCACGAAGACGGCGCCGCCCGAGGGCGCGCGTCCCCGCGCGCTTTGCCGCTGGTCCAGCGATTGCTGACAATCGTCTCATGCAAAACACAACGCCGGGTCGGTCGTTCGTCGAATGTCGTGGCAGCGCGGGCCTGGTGCGCCTGGCCGTGCTGCTCTTGGCTGTCGGGTGCGGAAGCGACCCTTCGAGTGGTACGGGAAGCGGCGGCGCGAAGGGGACAGGTAGTGGCGGCGGAGACGTCACGTCAAGCAGCGGCGGAAGCGGGGCCACGGGGGGAAACACCGGCTCGGGAGGTGTCCCGGCCGCCGGGGGCCAGGTCGGTTCCGGCTCCGGGGGCGTCTCGACGGGCGGCCAGGCAGGGTCTGGCTCGGGGGGCGCGTCGACGGGCGGTCACGTCGGTTCGGGCTCGGGGGGCAGTGGCTCTTGCCCGCTCCCGCAAAGCGTGTGCTGCTGGGGCATCGTCGACCACGATCCCGTGTCCGACCCCGCCGTTTGCGGGAGCAACGGGACATGGACCTGCCCTTCGGACAAGATCCTGGAACCGTCTCATGCCTCGTGCCTCGTTCGCGGCAGCGGCGGCATCACGGGTAGCGGCGGCATCGGCGGCGGCGGCGGCGTCCCCGGCTCCGCAGGCGGCGGTGGCCACGCAGGCGGTGGCGCGGGTGGGGGCGGTGGCTCGGCTGGAGGCGGTGGCGCGGGTGGGGGCGGTGGCGCGGCAGGCGTACCTGGCCGCGGCGGAAGCTGCGGCTCCGAGAACGGCGGGCAGGGGGGCCATCACTGCTAGTCTGCCCACCTGGCGCGACATTCTTGCCTCGATCGCGTCGCGCGGATGCCCTCCAGAGTTCAGACCGCGCCCGGGCGGAGAGTGAGCCGGGGCATCACGAACTGGCGGACGTATAGAAGCCGAGGGCCCGCTTCCAGACGAAGCGGGCCACGGACGCGAAGGCCAGGCCGCCCGCCAGCGCCGCCGCGGCCGTGGACGGGTGCAGACGGCCCAGCAGCGCCATCGCCGGATAGCTGGTCATCAGCGCCAGCGGGAACAGGAACGTGAACGCGAACCACAGCACGCCCCGAAAGACGGCGATGGGCCAGCGGCCGGCGTCGAACAGCGACCCGAACAGGTAGCTGAGGTTGTCCACCTTCACGACCCAGAAGGCCGCGCTGACGATCAGGATCCACAGCGCGTACAGCACCAGCACGCCGACGGCCAGCAGCGCCGCCGCCACCAGGATCGTCTGCGGCGCGGGCGCGTGGCCCAGGCGATGGAAGGCGTAGACGAACACGCCGGCGGCGCCCACGACGTCCATCACGCGCCATGGCTCGACGCGCGCCGTGGACACCAGGAACTGCGCGTCCACCGGCTTCAGCAGCAGGAAGTCCAGGGTGCCCTTGCGGACGTGCTCGACGACGCTGGTCAGGCTGGGGCTGATGGCGCCTTCCAGGACGCCCTTCATCAACGAGAAGCAACCGACGACCACCAGCGCCTCGGGGAAGGTCCAGCCCCGCACGGTGGCCCGCTGCTGGAAAACGCTGATCAGCGGCACCAGCGTCACCCCCAGCCACATCAACGCCATCGCGCCGCGCAGGATGAAGTCGGACCGGTACTGCATCGCGGTCACGGTCGACATGCGCAGCTGGGTGCCCAGCAGTCGGGTGTAACGGACCAGCGCGTTCATGAACGGGCCCGCCGCCTGGCCGCTGGCGACTTCGGCCGCTCCAGGAATCCCCTGCCTTCGAAGATTGCTGGCATGGCCTTCTCGATGCGGGCCGCCCGGGTCGCCGACTGCTTGGCCCCCGCGAAGTGATACAGGTAACCCCGCTGGCGCCCGGGCGTCAGCGCCTGGAAGGCGCGCTTGAAGCGGGCGTCCTTTCGGAAGCGCTCGGTCAGCTCGGCGGGAACAGGGAAGTCGGCGGTCTTCTTCTTCTCCACCCGCAGCCCCGCCTTCGCGACCGCGAGCGCCTCGCGCACGTAGGCCTTGATGGTCGCCGCCTTCGCCTGGATCTCCTCGCTGCCGGTGAACTTCATGACCCGCGCGGCCTGCACCTGACCCAGCTGTACCAGCACTCTCTTGGGGTCCTTCAGCAGGGCGCCCTGAAAGAAGCCCAGGGCGATGTATTCCTTGAAGCCCTGGATGATGACGATGTTCTTCTCGTCCGCCGTGTAGGTGGGCTTGCCCCACTTGCGCTCCTCTGTCATCGGGAAGCCGGCCAGCACGCGGCGCAGTTCCGCGATCTCGGCGGCCCATCGCTCTCGATATGCCATCTCCATGGGGCGCCTGTTCTACTTCGCCGACGAGCGGCGTGCCCGGGGCCTGCGCACCGCGCGCACGCGGCCAGACTTGCCGCCCCCGGCGTAGAAGACGTCGCGCCCGTCGGACTCCAGGCCGCTGACCATCGTGCCCGCCGGCATGGTCAGGCGCGCCAGCACCTCGCCGCTGCGCGGGTCCAGCCGGCGAATGTCCGAGGCGCCGTCTTCGTGGGTGCCGTGCCACAGCTCGCCGTCCACCCAGGTCACGCCGGTGACGAAACGGTTCGATTCGATCGTGCGCAGGATGGCACCGCTGTCGGGATCGATCTGGTGGATCTTCCGGTCCGGGTGCTGTCCGACCCACAGCGTCCCCTCGGCCCAGGCCAGCCCCGAGTCATGCCCCGCGCCCGGCGCCGGGATCGTCGTCAGGATGCGGCCGCTGCCGGGATCGATCTTGTGAATGCTGCCCGACGCGATCTGGAACAGGTGCTTGCCGTCGAAGGCCGTGCCGGCGTTGCAGGCCACGTCCAGCGTGGCGCCGCCCTGCCCGCTCTCAGGATCGAAGGAACGCAGCTTCTGGCCGCCGGCGAACCAGACGTGGCGGCCGTCGAACGTCACGCCCGCGACGTGCGGGTCGCCGTCGAAGGGGCCGTACTCGCGCAGGATCTCGGCTGCCTCGGTCCGGTCTTCGTCGTCGTGCTCTTTGCCCATGCGCGGTGACTTTACCGCCGGCTAACCGACATCGCCGGCGATGGGGAGCAACAAGGTCGTCGCGATTCCCGTGACCGGCATGGCCAGCCAGCGACGGGACCGGCCGGCCCCCAGCGCGCGCACCTGCCCGGCCTGCTCCAGGGCCGCCAGCGCGCGCTGGACCGTCCGCTGGCTGGCGTCCAGCGCCAGCGCCAGCGCCGACGTCGACCAGGCCTCGCCGTCGGCCAGCAACGCCAGCGCGGCGGCGTCCGGGCTTTCGAGCGGCGGCGCCAGCACGCGCACCTGCGTGCTGGCGCGGCGGGGCCGCATCACGAAGCCTGCCGCGGTGGCCTGGATGTCCGCGAAGCCTCGCAGTTGCTGCCGCAGGCGCCCCAGCTCGACGCGCAGGCGCGCCCGGTGCGAGGCGTTGATGCGCCGGGCGCCGAACGCGCGCTCGATCAGCTGGTCGCGGGGCGCCTCATCGGGCCAGGCCTCGGCCAGCGCACCGAGCAACGCGAACAGCACGGGGCGCCGCGCGAACGACACGCTCTGTCCACTCTGGTGCGCCGTCCGGCGACAGCCGTCGACGATCAGATCAGGCGAGGCCAGCACCGCCTCGACGCCGGCCAGCGCCAGGGGTTCCGTCGCGCCGCCGGCGATCAGGCGGGCGGCGGGCAAGGTCAGGGTCTGGGCGGCGCGATCGACCTCGGCGATCAGCGCGCCGACGCCCGACCGCGCCGCCGCATCGCGCGCCGCCGCCAGCGCCGCCTGGGCCGCGCCGGCCCGACCCCGGCGCACCGCGATCTCGAAGGCGATCAGGTCGGCGATGGCCATCAGGCGCGGAACGCCGGTGCGCGGCAGCTCGTCGATGCCCTGGGCGGCCTGTTCGATCCGGCCCAGCAGCAACAGCCGGCGCAGGCGCAGCAGGCCGGCGTGGGTGGCGTTCTGGTGATCGCCGTGGGCCACGAACACCCGGCGCGCGTCGTCCAGCGCCTGCGCCGCCGCCGCCAGGTCGCGCGCCGCCAGCGCCACCTCGGCCAGGGCGGCCAGGCAGCGCGCCCGGGGCAGCGATTGCCTCGGTCCGAAGGCGCGGGCCGCCCGTCGCAACAGCTCGCGCGCCCGGGCCAGCTCGCCCAGCTGGGCCATGGCGATCCCGCGCAGCGCCAGCGCGTCGGCGTCCTGCCTCAGCGCCACCCGCTTCAGCGCCGCCAGCGGATCGCCGGCGTGAAGCGCACGCGCCGCCGCCGCGATGGCCGCATCCATGCGCGCCAGCATAAACCCGTCGCCGTTGTTACTCCCTGCCCTGGGCCCCGCGGCGCTATTCCTCAGCTCGTTCGACGACGGTCAACGAAAAGGAGAGCGACCATGAACAATGAGACGACGAAGCACCCGGTGGGCACGCGCGAAGAGTGGCTGGCGGCGCGGCTGGAGCTGCTGAAGGACGAGAAGGAGCTGACCCGACGCAGTGACGAGCTGGCGCAGCGCCGGCAGGCGCTGCCGTGGGTCAAGCTGGACAAGACGTACCAGTTCGACACCGACGGGGGACGCGCCACGCTCACGGACCTGTTCCAGGGGCGTTCGCAGCTGCTGGTCTACCATTTCATGTTCGGGCCCGATTACCAGGCGGGCTGCCCCTCGTGCTCGTCCATCGCCGACGGGTTCGACGGCTTCGCGGTGCATCTGGCGAACCACGACGTGATGCTGGCGGCGGTGTCACGCGCGCCGCTGCCCAAGCTGCAGGCTTACAAGCAGCGCATGGGGTGGCGATTCCCGTGGGCGTCGCCCGTGGGAACCGACTTCAACGACGACTTTCGCGTCCGCATCAGCGAAGCGCAGCAGCGAGCCGGAGGCGCGGAATACAACTACGCGCGCGAGGGGGCGTGGCTGTTGAACGGCAGCGAGGGGCCGGTGGCGGAGTTCGCCGCCATGGTCGGGACCGACGTGCCCACGTTCATCCGCGAGCGGCCCGGGATGAGCGCCTTCGTGCGCGACGGCGGCGCCGTGTACCACACCTACTCGACGTACGCGCGTGGTCTGGACGGCCTGTGGGGCATGTACCAGTGGCTGGATCGCGCCCCGCTGGGGCGCAACGAGCGGGGCGTCTGGTGGCGCCGTCACGACGAGTACGGCCGGGCCAGATAGGGGTGTGACGATGGCGACGACGAACTTCGCGGTCGGCGCGCGCGATTGCTGCCGTGACCCCGCCGATCGCGGCGCGGAAACCATCCCCGGGTGGGGCCTGCCGGGGGCCTGCGCGGCGCTGTGGCTGTTCTTGTTTCTGGCCAGCGCCGCCGGGACAGTCGTTTGGGGCAGCTCGATGGCGATGGACGACATGCCCATGGCGGGCGGCTGGAAGATGTCGATGGCGTGGATGCGCATGCCCGATCAGACGTGGCTGGGCGCCACGGCGTCGTTCCTGGGCATGTGGACCGTGATGATGGTGGCGATGATGACGCCCTCGTTGCTGCCGGTGCTGATACGGCAGCAGCGGGCGGTCAGGGGAAGCGGCGGGCGGGCGGGCCTGCTGGGCGTGGTGGTGGGGGCCGGCTACTTCTTCGTGTGGGCGGCGCAAGGCGCGCTGGTCTTCCCGCTGGGCGTGGCCATCGCCACCGCGGCGATGCGCTGCCCAGCGCTGGCTCGTCTGGTGCCACTCGCGGTGGGGGTGGTCGTGCTGGGGGCTGGGCTGCTGCAGGTCTCGTCGTGGAAGGCGCGTCACCTGGCCTGCTGCCGCACCCTGCGGCCCCCGCCGCGCATGGACGCAGCGGCCGCCTGGCGCCACGGCGTGCGCCTGGGACTGCACTGCGGCCGCTGCTGCGCCGGCTTGACCGCGGCGTTGCTGGCGCTGGGCGTGATGGACCTGGCGATCATGGCGGCCGTGACCGTGGCGGTCACCGCCGAACGCTGGATCCCCGACGGCGCGCGGGTCGCCCGTGCCGTGGGCGCGGTCATGGTCCCCGGCGCCCTGCTGCTGCTCGTACGGTCAGCGTGGTCGGGCTAGGGATCACGTTCGATCTGCCTCACCCGCCGAACGCCACGTAACGGCGGACGCCGCGGCGCCACACCGTCAACCCCGCCACCGCCATCACGGCCAGGTACAGCCACTGCACGCCCAGGCTGGCCAGCGCGGCGTGCAGGTCGCGCTTGCCGGTCAGCGTCTCCAGCGGGAAGGCCAGCATGGAATCGAAGGGCGACAGGCGGGCAATGCGCGCCACCCAGCGGGGCAGCAGCTCCAGCGGCACCAGGTAGCCAGACAGGATGGCGTGCAGGCCCAGCCACATCTCGAAGATGCCGATGGCGCTCTCGACGAAGAACGCCATCGATCCCAGGAACACCATGGTGAAGAAGATCAGGAACCAGGCGCCCACCAGCGACACGAGAAAGACGGCCAGCACGCGGGGATCGCGCACCGCCAGCTTGTCCCCCGCCAGCAGGAACATCGCGGCCACCACCGGCGTCACCACCAGGATGCGCATGGGCAAGGCCGCCATGTGCTGCGCCGCCAGCGTGAACAGCGGGTGCAGCGGGCGTAGCAGCCGGGTCGAAAGCGTACCGCCCCGGATCTCCATGCTCAGCTCCCACACCAGCCAGGTGCTGGTGACCAGCCGGATGGTCCAGCCGCCCAGGTAGTAGGCGACGAAGTCGGCGCGGCCGAAGCGGCCCACGGTGCCCTCCGCGGCCACCGCGTGCCAGATGCCCAGCATCACGAACGGCATGTTCGTGGTCAGGATCCAGACGATGAACTCGGCGCGGTAGGCGACCACCTCGGACAGGCCCACGCGCAGCAGCGTGGGGTAGGCGCGCCCGGCGCGGCGGAGGGCGCGCCAGAACGTTTCCGCGCCCCCGTCCACGTCGCGGCGCGGGGCCAGCGGGGCGACGCTCACGCGGCGTCCCCGGCCGCCGGCTGCCGGCCCACGGCGGTGCCGCGAAACAGCTCGCGCATCACCTCTTCCAGGGGCGGGTCCTCGACGGACAGATCGGCCACCGGCAGCGTCGACAGGGCCCCCTGCACGGTGGCGTTCAGCAGCGCCGGCGCCACCGACAGCACGCTCTGGCCCTGGTCGTGCGTCACCACGGTGCCCAGCTTCTCCAGCACCGCGCGGTCGACGGGGCCCGAAAGCCGCAGCGTCAGCCGCTTGTCGGGACGCACCCGCCGCACCAGCGCCTTCAGGTCGCCGTCGTAGATCAGCTTGCCGTGGTCGATGACGATCACGCGCGGGCACAGCGCCGTCACGTCGTCCATGTAGTGGCTGGTCAGGATCACCGCCGCACCGTATTTCTCGTTGTAGGTGCGGATGAACTCGCGCATCTTCGCCTGCATCGAGACGTCCAGGCCGATGGTCGGCTCGTCCAGGAACAGCACGCGCGGGCGGTGCAACAGCGCGGCGATCAGCTCGCACTTCATCCGCTCGCCCAGGGACAGCTGGCGGGTCGGCTTCTGGATCAGGTCACCCACGTCCAGCAGCGCCGTCAGCTCGCGGATCGTGTCGTCGGCCTGCGCCTTCGGCACCTCGTAGATGGCGCGGTTCATGGCGTAGGTCTCCGACGGCGGCAGGTCCCACAGCAGCTGCTGCTTCTGACCCATCACCAGCGTGATCTGCTTCAGGAAGCCGGGGTCGCGCGCGAAGGGTACGAATCCGCCCACCTGCACCGTGCCCGACGTGGGGTGCAGCAGGCCCGACAGGATCTTCAGCGTGGTGGTCTTGCCGGCGCCGTTCGGGCCCAGGAAACCGACCCGTTCGCCCGCGGCGATGCGGAAGGAAAGGCCCGCCACCGCCTGCACCGCCTCGGTCTTTCGCACCATCACCGAGCGCAGGGCGGCCCAGACCCCCGGTGGCCGACGGTGAACCCGGTACGTTTTACAAAGCTCGCTAACCTCGACCACTTCGCTAGGGTAGCTCATACTGGAAAAACGGAGGATGTCATGTCGACCGTCGAGTTGACCGGAGAGAACTTCGAACAGAGCGTTTCCAAGCCAGGGATCCTGGTCATCGATTGGTGGGCGCCGTGGTGTGGACCGTGCCGGGCTTTCGCGCCCATCTACGAGGACGCGGCCGAGAGATATCCCGACGCCGTCTTCGGAAAGATCAACACCGAGGAGCAGCCGGAGCTGGCCGGTTCCTTCGGGATCCAGTCCATTCCCACGCTGATGGTGTTCCGCGACCAGGTGCTGGTGTTCGCGCGCCCGGGCATGATCCCCGCGGCGTCCCTGGACGAGCTGATGGGCAAGGTGAAGGCGCTGGACATGGACGAGGTGCGCAAGCAGATCGCCGCCGACGAGGCCGAGGGGCACGACCACGAAGGTCACGACCACGACCACGACCACGGTCATCATCACCACGACCACGACCACGATCATGGCCACGACGACGGCCCGTCCGGGTCCGGGGACAAGGCCTAGCGGTCGGGGCTGACCCCGGGGGTCCACGGCCCCCCGCTCGCCGGTCCCCGATCGCTTTCTGCGACGGCCCGCACATACCGGGTATAGTGGCCGGTCAGACGATGTCCTCGATTTACATGGACGACTTTCGCGACGAGCTGCGCCGCCTGGGGGACATCGTCTGGAAGCGGTCGCATCGGGCTCCGGCGCTGATGGTGCTGGGGAAGACCGCCGAGTTGATCGAGGAACAGAAGCATCACAAGGCGTGGGACGGCAAGACCGTGATCACGACCCAGTCCGGCGAGGTGCGCCACATGGCGCTGGTGGACCGTGTGTTCGTGATCCAGAAAGCGCCCCACTCGCCGCCGGGGCCCGTCGTCGTGGGGCGCTCGGACGAGACCGACGTGCCCATCCCCGAGTACACGATCTCGAAGCGACACTGCTTCTTCGACTTCCTGCCCGAGGGGATCATGGTGACGGATTGCGGTTCGACGAACGGGACGTTCGTCGGACGGCACCGGCTGGCCCACGGGGAGCAGGCCTTCGTGTACGACGGTGACATGCTGTCGCTGGGCCGCTTCGCGTTCCGCTTCTGCACCGCGCAGGGGTTCTACAACCAGGTCAAGAACCGGCTGCTTTGAGCGACACGGAAGGCGCATCACCGGCGGCGCGGCTGGCGTCGCTGGACTGGCCCGAGCTGGTGGGGCGGCTGGCCGCGCAGGCCCGCTCGCCGCTGGGACACGCGGCCTGCGAGGCGCTAGGCGATCCCGCGCGGTTGGCCCCCGACGTCGAGGCGGCGCGGGCGCTGGCGGTCACCGTCGAGGAGGCGGCGCTGGTGCTGGGGCGGGGCATGGACCTGCCCGCGCTCGGCTTCGACGACGTCCGCCCGGCGATCGACGCCGCCCAGTCCGCGCAGGTGCTGGGCCCGGAAGAGCTGCGGCCCATCGCCCTGTTGTGCGAGATCGCCGCCGAGGCGCGCCGGTTCTTCTGCGCGTCGGCCGACGACGAGACTGCCCGGCCCGAGGACCGCCGCCGCCCACCCACGCCCGTGCTGGCGGCGCAGGCGGCGCTGCTGGACCCGTGCCGCGAGCTGGGGCGCGCCATCCGTGAGACCTTCGACGCGGCCGGCGAGATCCGCGACGAGGCCTCGCCCGAGCTGGCGCGGCGCCGCCGCGAGCGGGAGGCCATCAGCGCGCGGGTGCGCACCGACATCGAGCGGCTGATGCGCGACGAGACGCACGCGCCGGTCATGCAGGACCAGTTCTGGACGGTGCGCCAGGACCGCTACGTCTTGCCGCTGAAGGCGTCGGCGAAGTCGATGGGGCTGGGCATCGTGCACGATAGCTCGCGCACGGGCGAGACCGTGTTCGTCGAGCCGGTGGCCATCGTCGAGCTGAACAACCGCCTGAAGGTCGCCGACCTGGCCATCCTGCACGAGATCCGCCGCATCCTGGAGGCGCTGTCGCAGCGGGTGGCCGAGTCGGCCGACCTGTTACGCGCGGACATCGACATCCTGACCGAGCTGGACGTGATCTCGGCGAAGGCGCGGCTGGGCGTGGCGTACGGCGGCAGCCCGGTGGCGCTGGTCGACGATACGTTCGTGGACCTGCGCGAGGCGCGGCACCCTTTGCTGGTGCTGCGCGCCGCCCACGAGGGCTTCCGCGTGGTGGCGAACGACATCGTGCTGGGCGGAGACGAGGCGCGCGTGCTGATCGTCAGCGGCCCGAACGCCGGTGGGAAGACCGTCATGCTGAAGACGATCGGCCTGGCGGCGCTGATGGTGCGGGCGGGCCTGCTGCTGCCGGCCGCGCCGGGCAGCCGCATCGGCTTCTTCGCCGATGTGCTGCCGGACATCGGCGATCGCCAGTCGGTGATGGGCGATCTGTCGACGTTCTCGGCCCACCTGGCGAACCTGGCGTCGATTCTGCGGGCGGCTGATAGGCCGCAGTCCGAGCACCGAAGGGTGCTGGTGCTGCTGGACGAGCTGATGGCGGGCACCAACCCCGAGCAGGGGGGCGCGCTGGCGCGCGCCACGCTGGAGGCGCTGGCTGAACTGGGCGAACGCGTGCTGGTGGTGGCGACCACGCACGCCGACGCGCTGAAGGCGCTGCCCGAGACCGACACCCGCTTTCAGAACGCCGGGATGGAGTACGACCGGGCGAAGCTGACGCCGACGTTCCGCGTCCGCACCGGCACGCCGGGCCGGTCGTACGCGTTCGACGTGGCGGCGCGCATGGGCATGCCGGCGGCCGTGCTGGCGCGCGCCCGGGAGCTGGCCGGCGGCGCCACCGCGGCGCTGGAGGACGTGATCGCGACGCTGGAGGCGCGCGAGGCGGCGCTGGAAGAGGAGACGGTGCGCCTGCAGCGCGCGCGGCAAGAGCTGGAGGCGACCACCGAGGATCAGCGCAGCGCGCGCGAGGCGCTGCAGAAGCGCGAGCGCGAGCTGGCCATTCATTCGCGCGCCGCCATCGAGGCCGCCGTGCGCGAGGCGCGCGAGGCCATCCGGGCCATCGTGCGCCAGGCCCAGGAGGCGGGCTCGGCGCGCGCCGCCGAGGACGCGCGGGCCGCCCTGGCCGACACCGCCGCGGCGGTGCTGCGCGACCTGCCGCAGGCTCCCGTGCCCGCGACGGCGCCGCCGGCCGCGCTGCAGGTGGGCACGCGCGTGCGGCTGAACGCGCTGGGCGCGGACGCCGTGGTGGCCTCGGCGCCCGACGAGCGCGGCCGCCTGAAGGTCACGATGGGGAAGGTCACGCTGGGGGTGCACCTGGGCGAGCTGTCGGTGCAGAGCCAGCCGGTGCTGGCCGCGCCGTCGGCGAACCGCAAGGACATCCGCCGCGCCAACGCCCGCGCCGCCGAGCTGCGCGGCGACGCCGCGCCCGGCGCTCCCCCGGCCGATAGCCTGGGCTGGGCCGTGCCGTCGCCGGCCAACACCCTGGATCTGCGCGGCCAGCGCGCCGACGACGTGCGCGACGCCGTCGAGGGCTACCTGGATCGCGCGGCGCTGGAAGACCGCTCGCCGGTGTTCATCTTGCACGGCCACGGCACCGGCGCGCTGAAGAAGATCGTCCGCGACTACCTGGCCGCCTCACCCTACGTGAAGCGTTGGGCCCCCGGCGGCAAGGGGCAAGGCGGCGACGGCGTCACCATCGTCGAGCTGTGAGGGTCGTCCTCACGGCCCATCGGCGGGGACGTAGCGGTGGTCGGCGCTGGGCGTCCTGATGATCAGCAGCGTGGGATCCGCGGTCAGCTCGGGCGCGGCGGCCAGCAGCTGATCCAGGTCCGAGCGGAACGTCGTCTGCACGGCGCCGAACCGGGTCATGGTGTAGGTCACGTGGCCCTCCGAGGTAACGCCCGGGCTGGTGGCCAGGTGCCCGGCGTCGTCGCGCATCAGGTGGCGGTAGCGGCCGTCGGGCAGGATCTCGATGCCGGCGCCCTCGGTGCCCAGCGCGTCCAGGTCCTCACCCCCGACGGGGGTGGACTGACAGGCGGCCCACCGGCGTGTCACCGCGGCCCGGAACGCCATGGGATCCCGGGGCGTGTTCGGTCGACCCTGCGGCGGGCAGGGAGGAAAACGCGCCAGCGCCGACGCCGCTCTGTCTCTGGTGGGGCGATAGAACAGCCCGTCGCGCGTGGCCAGGTTGCGGCGCACGAACGCCACGAAGCGCGGTCCCAGACCGGCCAGATCGCGATCCAGGGCGATCAGCGCGGGGCGGATCTTCCCCAACTCCAGCGCCCTCGCGTAGGCGTCGATCTCCTGCTTCGACACCATCGCCCGCAGCTCGGGGTGCATGAAGAAGTAGTAGAAGGCGTGCGGGCGGAACACGCCGGTGCCCAGCCAGCCGTCCATGACCTGATCGTCCGGGGCCGTGTGCTCGAGCACGTAGCGCAGCCGGTTCATCTGTCCGGGATCCTGGAAGGTGTACGACTGCTTCAGATCGCGCGCCGGCCAGATCATCAACGCGGTGGCCGCCGCGACGATCACCCAGGGCCGGGCGCGCGGCGGGCAAAGCTCGACCAGGAACATCAGCCCCTTCGCCGCCAGCAGGCACGCCACGGCGATCGGCATCAGGTAGTACTGGCGATAGGGGACCGGGATCACCGCGATCCCGGCCAGCAGCGCCGCCAGCGTGCACAGCAGCAGCACGTCGGTGGGGTCGGGGCGCGCGCGACGCCACAGCCGCTGCAGCGACGGGACCGCGCCGGCCAGGGCCAGCAGGGCGACCGGCCACGACGTCGCCAGCGTCTCGACCACATTACGGCCCGTCCGCAGGCGCCACTTCACGTTCAGCAAGAAGTTGTTGCGAACGAAGGCGCCGCCACCCCCGTGCGCCGCGAAGGCGGCCCAGGTCAGGAAGCCCGGCAGCGCCACGCCCGCCAGCACCGCCAGCAGCGCCATCCAGCGGGGCGACATCCAGCGCGGGCGGCCCCCCAGCGCCCACAGCCCCAGCCCGGTGAACACGCCGGGCAGGACGAACAGCATCTTCTGCGTGCACATGATGGCCCCGCCCAGCGCCAGGCCGCCGCCCGCGAACCAGCGCAGGCGGCGCCGGTCGTCAGCCTCCAGAAACCCGCGCGAAAGCAGCCACAGGCCGCCGATGAAGAAGGGCAGCGCCGGCACGTCGGGGCGGATCTCGAGCGTCTTCTGGATCACCACGGGCTGCGCCGCCAGCATCAGGCCGGCCAGCAGACCGATGCGCCGGCCGGCGCGCGACGCGCGTGACCCGGCCAGCACCAGCAGCGCCACCGCCAGCGCGCACAGCAGCAGCGACCCGCCGCGCGCGAACAGCAGGAAGTGGCGGGCGCTGTCGAAGGACTGATCGACCGCGAACCAACGGAAGAACGGCGCCAGCAGGTAGTAGTACCAGGGGGTGTGGTGCTCGAAGAAGTCCTGGTAGGGGACCAGACCCTTGAACACGCACCAGGCGGCGTGCGCGTGCTCGAACTCGTCGGGATCGAAGTAGCGCACGAGCGCGACCGGGATGCGCGCCGCCAGCACGGCCACCGTGGCCACCAGCAGGAAAACGGTGTCAGTGGTCCATCGCACCGGCGTCGGGGCGGTGATGCCTGGCCGTCCCTGCGCCGTCGGGGTCAGGGCGCGCCGGGCCGGGATCCCCGCCGGAGCCGCGGCTTGGCTTCTGTCCCCTGTCATGACCTCCCCGTCCAGTGCGCCGGATCCTCGCTGTTCCGGTCACCATTTACAAGGATGGCGCCGCCGACGGGAAACACGGCCACGCTTCCTGTTGATGACCGCCGGCGGACCGCTCATGATCTCGCCGTGACGCGGATCGAACCAAAGGCTGTCGACAGGTGGTGAGCGCGCGGACCATCTTCCTGGCACGGCATGGGGAGACGGAGTGGAACCGGGTGGGGCGGTGGCAGGGCAGGACCGACATTCCCCTGTCCGACGTGGGGCGCGCGCAGGCTCAGGCGCTGCGAGAGCGCCTGAGCGGCCGCGGGATCGTGCGCGTCTACGCCAGCGATCTGGGTCGCGCCCGCGAGACGGCGGACATCGTGGCGGCCGCGCTGGGCCTGACGCCCGTGCTGCTGGACGCCCGCCTGCGCGAGCGTGGCTTCGGCTGCTTCGAAGGTCTGACGCGCGCCGAGTGCGAGGTGCACCACCCGGCCGCGTGGGCGCGGTATCTCGCCGATCGCCGCTCGACGCCCCCCGACGCCGAGCCGCAGCCCGAGGTGGTGGCGCGCATGATGGCCGCGCTGACCGAGATCGCGGCGGCCGCGCCCCCTGACGGCGCGGTGCTGGCGGTCTCGCACGGGGGGGCCATCCGCTCATTCGTCCATGCGGTCACCGGCCTGACGCCGCCGCCGCTCGACAACGGCGCCCTGTTTCGCGCGCGGTTCGAAGACGATCGCTTCGTGGCCGCCGATCTCGAGGCCACCTAGATCGAAGCGGTGGCGCCGCCGGCGATCGCGCGAGGGGCCGCCTTTCCCGCTGGCCAGGACCTGACGGCGCCTGTTCAATCTTCGACGCGGATCCCTCAGATTTCGCGCCCACAGCCGATGGAACGCCGGTTGCTGTCGTTCCGCGCATGCGAGCGACGAAGGTTTCGATCATCGCGCTGCTGCTGGCCGGGGCGCTGTCCGCGTCGGACGCACACGCGGGCGAAGGGCCGGGCGCGGATCCCGACGCCTCGCCCTGGACGGCGGTGGGGCTCTCCGCAGGGGTGACCACCTTCGGCTATGGGGCGCTGGCCGTGGCGGCCTCCTCGTCCGGGGAGCTGACCTCCCGCCGTATCATCGCCCTCAGCGGCCTTTCGCTGGGGCTGTTCGGGCCCGCGACCGGCCACCTGTGGACGTCCGACTTCGATCGCGCGGCGCTGTTCACCGCCGGCCGGTTGCTGCTGGCGGGCACCGCCACGCTGGGCATCACCAGGATGATCGCCGGCGGCCCGGACGCCGCGGCTCGCGACCCGCACCCTTACCTCGACGAGACGCTGGCGATCGCGTCGCTGGCCGGCGTGGCGGCGCTGACGGTGTGGGAGACGGTCGACGCCTATCGACGCGCCGCCGACCAGATCGAGGACGCACGGCGCGCACGGCCGTCGTTCACGGTGGCGCCGCTGCTGGCCCCGCCGCTCAGCGGCGCCGTGACGACCTCCCCCACGCTGGCTGGCGTGCAGGCGTTCGCCCGCTTCTGACGGCGCGCCGGGCACCAGCGTCGTGGTATGTCCGTTCCATAGTGCGAGCGGGCATGACGATTCCCCTCAGCGTGGCTGCAATCGCCGGTGGACTGGTCGCGGGGCCGTCTTTCGTCGTGGCCGCGGCGACCGCGACCGGTGGTGCAGGTGCGACCCCGCCCGCCACTCCTGGCGTGGCACCCCTGGCCGCCCCGCCGCCCGTGGCCGCCATCCCGCTCGGCGGCCCTTGGTCGTTCCGCCGGGTGGCCCGCGCCAACACACCCGCCGAGCCCTGGCTGCCGGCTACCGTGCCGGGCTGCGTGCACACGGACCTGTTCGCCAACGGGAAGATCGGCGATCCCTTCTACCGGCTGAACGAGAAGGACCAGCAGGGGATCGAGCACGAGAGCTGGGAGTACCGCACCACGTTCCGCGTCGATTCCGCCGCGCGCGCCCAGGACCACGTCGATCTGGTGTTCCAGGGGCTGGACACCTACGCCGAGGTGTTCCTGAACGGCGTGTCGGTCCTGTGGGCCACCAACATGTTCCGCACCTGGCGGGTCGACGTGAAGGGGCAGTTGACCGACGGCGACAACGTGCTGGTGGTCCGCTTCCGCTCACCCATCGAGCACGTGAAGCCTTTGTACGACAGCCTGGGGTACCGGCTGCCCGCGGTGAACGATCAGGCGCCCGAGATGGTGAGCATGTTCACCCGCAAGGCGCCCTATCACTACGGCTGGGACTGGGGCCCGCGCTTCGTCACCAGCGGCATCTGGCGGCCCGTCGCTTTGGAGCCGTGGAGCGGGGCGCGCCTGGACGACGTTCAGATCTTCCAGGATCACCTGGACGCCAGCATGGCCCGCCTGACGGTGAAGGCGCGCGTGCAGGCGGCGCGCGCCGGCCAGGCGCGCGTCGAGGTGACGCTGCCCGATGAGGCGGGCGCCACGCCCGTCGCCGTAGAAGTGCCGGTGAAGGTGGGGACCAGCGACCTGCAGGTGGCCTTGCAGATCGACAAGCCCGAGCGCTGGTGGCCAAGCGGCCTGGGCGCGCAGCGGCGCTACACCGTCGAGACCCGCCTGGGCTGGGACGGCGTGGCGCGGGGCGCGCGCCGTACGAAGATCGGCCTGCGGACCGTCGAGGTCGTGCACCGCCGCGACGACGACGGCGGCAAGCCGGGCAAGAGCTTCACCGTCCGCGTGAACGGCGCGCCGGTGTTCATGAAGGGCGCCAACTGGGTCCCCGCCGACAGCTTCCTGCCCCGCGTGACGGAAGAACGCTATCGCGCCCTGCTGGGGTCGGCGGTGGCCGCGCACATGAACATGATCCGGGTGTGGGGCGGCGGCGTCTACGAGGATGACCGCTTCTACGACATCGCCGACGAGCTGGGTTTGCTGGTGTGGCAGGACTTCATGTTCGCCTGCAGCATGTACCCGGGCGACGCCGCCTTCGTCGAGAACGTGCGCCGCGAGGCGATCGAGAACGTGCGCCGCCTGCGCAACCACCCCAGCCTGGCCCTGTGGGCCGGCAACAACGAGATCGAGGCGGCCTGGCAAGGGTGGGGCTGGGCCTGGAAGTTCGGCCTGTCACGCAAGGTGCAGGACAAGCTGTGGAACGACTACAAGCAGATGTTCCACGTCATGCTGCCCGGCATCGTCGCCGCCGAGGATCCCGGCCGCTTCTACACGCGCAGCACGCCCAGCGCGAACGAGGACGACGTGCCGGCGAACAAGCTGGGCTGGGGCGACATGCACTTCTGGGGCGTGTGGCACGCCGAGGAGCCGTACACGAAGTACGCCGACAACACCTCGCGCTTCATGAGTGAGTACGGCTTCCAGTCCTTCCCCGAGCTGTCGACGGTGGCGCGCTACACGGTGCCGGGCGACTGGGACATCGCCAGCCCGGTCATGTCCAGCCACCAGCGCCACCCGCGCGGCAACCAGCTGATCAACACCTACCTGCGGCGCGACTTCCGCAAGCCGAAGGACTTCCCGTCGTTCCTGTACGTCGGCCAGGTGCTGCAGGCGACGGTGATCAAGTACGCCGCCGAGGCGCACCGGCGGCAGATGGGGCACAACTGGGGCAGCCTGTACTGGCAGCTAGACGACTGCTGGCCCGTCGCCTCGTGGTCGGGCATCGACTACTTCGGGCGCTGGAAGGTGATGCACTACGCCGCGCGCCGCTTCTTCGCGCCGGTGCTGGTCAGCCCTGTCGAGGAGAACGGCGTCGTGAAGGTGTGGAGCGTGTCGGACCGGCGCACGCCGGTGTCGGCCCACCTGTCGCTGCGCCTGCTGGACTTCAACGGGCGCGAGCTGTGGCGGCGCGATCAGGACCTGCGCCTACCGGCGAACGCCAGCCACCTGCTGGCTAACTTTTCCCGGCGCGAGATTCTGTCTGGCGCCGATCCGCGCCGGGTGGTGCTGGTGGCCGAGCTGACGGAGGGGAACACCCGCCTCAGCCGCAACATCCTGTCGTTCGAGAAGGCGAAGGAGCTGGAGCTGCCGATGCCCGACGTTCACGTCGACGTGGAGCCGCGCGACGACGGCGCGTTCACCGTGCGCCTGACCTCCCGCCGCTACGCCCGGGACGTGTGGCTGTCGACGACCGACGGCACGACGGGCGTCGCCGCCGTCGACGGCGCCTTCGACGACAACGACTTCGACCTGCTCCCCGGCGAGACGGCGACCGTCGTCTTCAAGCCCCGCACCTCGACGACGTTGGCCGCCCTGCGCGCCGGCCTGCGGGCGACGTCGCTGGTCGACAGCTATCAGTAG
>Ga0070679_100000707_pt1 | contig 28659 bp, 34 predicted proteins | sample KBSC63BmetaG_FD_65652 | JGI IMG/M metagenome (GOLD analysis project Ga0070679, IMG submission 65652) | Corn rhizosphere microbial communities from Kellogg Biological Station, Michigan, USA - KBS C6-3B metaG | ecosystem: Host-associated > Plants > Roots > Rhizosphere | place: USA: Michigan... | reverse complement strand
GTGCAGCCGGACGATATCGGCGAGGCGCATCAGACGCTACGCCGGCTCGAGCGCTTCTGGACCCATGCGGTCGAGATGGGTGCGCGCGCAACGGCCTTTCCGCCCGCGGCCTGATCCTTCGTCCCTCTTCCTTGAAGCAAACGCGCCGGTCCAACCGGCGCGTTTTCGTTTGGAGCCGCTGGCGAGGCGGGCTCGCCTCAGACGATGATGCTCATGATCCCCTGGCTGCGCAGCGTATCCTGCGCCAGGATCGCCTTGCGCTCGGCGATCTTGAAACTCGAGCCGTCGCGCAACAGCCGGTATTGATACTGGCCGACGAAGGTGCTGATCCGCTCCATACGGCAGCGATGCACCATGAAATTCGCCGTGACGCGGATGGCATCGCCCTCGACCGAGACGATCCGCACATTGGTGATGAGGCGCCGCGTCTGCGAGCGCGGATTCTCCGCCCAGGCCGTGTCGCCCAAAAGCTGGCGCACGCGCGAGCGGATGCGGATCAGATCGTCCGCGACCAGGAAGACACTTTGCGTCGGATCGCGGCCGGGATCGTCGAGCGCCGGCACATGGCTGATCGCATCCTCGGTGAAGAGCGCGCCCCATTCCTCGAGCCGCCAAGTGTCGAGAAGCTCCGCTTCCTCATAAAGGAAATGCTCGACTGCGGCACGCAGCGCGGGATCGGTAAGGGCTGTCGGCATGCGCGTCTCCGGAAGCGCTATTGCGCGACCAGCTCGCGCCAGCGCCGCCAGAAGGCGCGCATCTGCAGCTCGTCGCTCGGCTGTGGATTGTCGCGCAGCATGCCGCGCGAGCATTCGATGAAGGCGTCCTCCGGCAGGGTCGCGCAATTCTTCTGGATCAGCTCCATCACCTCGACATCGTCGGGCGTGGCGTGGCCGGCGGGACCGAGGAAGGACAGATAGATATCGAGGCGCTGCTTGCGCACCTCGGGGTCATCCACGCTTGGCATCAAGGGCCAGGCGGTGATCTCGGCGTGATCGGCCGCAAGCGGGAAGCAGGTGCGGATGACGCGCCGCTGCTCGATGTAAAGCGTGTTGGGGAACAGCACGAGGGTCCGGGTGTAATCCAGCATCCGCGTGGCGCGTTCCTTGCCGAATTTCGCTTCCCAGCGCGCACGCTTGGCTTCGTCGGCGATGCCGCTGAACTTGCGATACTCGATCACGGCGTGGCCGTTGCCGAGGGCCTTTGGGCTGTGGGCGCCCTGGTTGGCGCTGCGCGGATCGGGCGGCTTGAGGCCGAGCACCTTCGGCAGATAGTCGTGCATGAAGCGGCTATGCGTCGAATTCAGATGATAGATGTCGACGGTGTTCTCCATCAGCATCTTCCAATTGGCATGCATCGAATATTCATGCGTGCCGGGCAGAATCGTGCTGCCGTCCTCGTCCTGGTCGAGAATCATGTCGAGATAGCCGCGCGCCTCGGCGAGATAGAGCTCGAGGCTCTCGGTCTCGCGGCTGAAGCAGGCGAACAGCCAGCCGCGATAATTCTGCGCGCGCACCTCGTAAAGCCCCAGCTCCTCGGCCTTGAAGCCGGGACCATAGGCATCGCGCCCCGGCACGCCGATCAGCCGGCCCTGATTGTCGTAGCTCCAATAATGATAGAAGCACTGGAAGTTTTTGGCGTTGCCGGAGGGGTGACGGCACACCATCGCGCCGCGGTGGCGGCAGCTGTTGTGAAAGAGGCGGATCTGGCCGTCACTCCCGCGAACGATGAGGACCGGCCGGCCGCCGACGCGGCGGGTGAGGAAATCGCCGGGCTTCGGCACCTCGCTTTCATGTCCCGCATAAAGCCATGAGCGGTCGAAGATGCGCCGCTGCTCGCGCTGAAACAGCTCGGGGTCGGAATAGACCCTGGGGCTGAAGCGAAAGATGCCTTGCTGCTCGTCTTCATGGAACAAGGCTTGTGCGCTGCTGCGTCCCAAGGGTGATGCCGTGTCCATGGGCCCTCCCGTTTTGGCAGGTTCAGAACGCCGCGAGCCCGGTCTGCGCGCGGCCGAGGATGAGGGCGTGGATGTCGTGCGTGCCCTCATAGGTGTTGACGGTCTCGAGATTGAGCAGGTGACGGATCACGTGATATTCGTCGACGATGCCGTTGCCGCCATGCATGTCGCGCGCCATGCGCGCTATGTCGAGCGATTTGCCGGTCGAGTTGCGCTTCAAGATCGAGACCATCTCGGGCGTCGCGCGACCCTCGTCCTTGAGCCGGCCGAGCCGCAGGCAGGCATGGAGCCCGAGGGTGATCTCGGTCATCATGTCGGCGAGCTTTTTCTGGACGAGCTGGGTCGCAGCCAAGGGCTTGCCGAAGGCCTTGCGTGCGAGCGTGTAGTCGCGCGCGGCATGCCAGCAGCTTTCCGCGGCGCCGAGCGCGCCCCAGGCGATGCCGTAGCGGGCGTTGTCGAGGCAGGTGAAGGGGCCGCGCAGGCCGGTGACGCCCGGCAGGATGTTCTCCTCGGGCACGAACACATCGGCCATCACGATCTCGCCGGTGATCGAGGTGCGGAGCGAGAACTTGCCCTCGATCTTCGGCGTGGCGACGCCCTTCATGCCGCGCTCGAGGATGAAGCCGCGAATGGTGTCGTCGAGCTTTGCCCAGACCACCATGATGTCGGCGACGGGCGAATTGCTGATCCACATTTTCGCGCCGTTGAGGAGATAGCCGCCATCGACCTTCTTGGCGCGGCTTTTCATGCCGCCGGCGTCGGAGCCGTGGTCGGGCTCGGTCAGCCCGAAGCAGCCGAGCATCGCGCCGGTCGCGAGCTTGGGAAGGTATTTGCGCTTCTGCTCCTCGGTGCCGAAATCGTGGATCGGTCCCATCACCAGCGAGGACTGGACGCTGAGGCTCGAGCGGTAACCGCTGTCGACGCGCTCCAATTCGCGCGCAACGAGCCCATAGCAGACGTAATTGACGCCGGCGCATCCATAGCCCGCGATGGTCGAGCCGAGAAAGCCGAGCCCGCCCATCTCGTTCATGATCTCGCGATCGAAGCTTTCGCTGCGGAACGCGGCGCGGACGCGCGGCATGAGCTTGTCCTGCGCATAGGCGCGGGCGCTGTCTCGCACCAGCTTTTCCTCGCTCGTCAGCTCGTCCTCGAGCAGGAGCGGATCCTGCCAGTTGAAGGTCGGCCTCTCCTTGCGCGGGGCGGTCGCCATCGCTGTCTCCCTTTCACTCCACAAAGAGAGCTATTCTAACGTCATGGCGGGCGGGCGCGAGATCATCTTTGAGTTCGTGCGGGTGGGGGGCTCGGTGAAGGTCACCGCGCTCGACGTCGCGAGCGGCGTCGAGGTCTCGATCGTCGGGCCGGCCTCGGCGGGAGAGGCGTCGCTGAAGCGCCTCGCCAAGCAGAAGCTCGACTATGTGATGGCGAAAGGGACGCGCTAGGCGGTCCGCAGTCTCGCCTTGGCGAGCCGCGCGACCAGCGGGCGGAACGCGCCAAGGAGCGCCAGTGCGCCGGTCGAGACCAGAACCACCCAGGCGGGGCGGAGGCCGGTCTCGAGCGAGAAATCCGCCATCAGGACGAGGCCGAAGGGCGCGCCCATGGCGATGGCGAAATAAGCAGCTTCGCCGAGCGCGGTCAGCGCGCCGGCCGCAAGGCTCAGCGCCGCCAACCTCGCCGCCATTCGCCGCGAGCGCCCCAAGCGCCAATCGAGCAGGCGGCACGCCATCAGCCAGACATAGATGCCGGCCATCACCGTGGGCTCCCACTCATCGAGCTTCGACTGCATGAAATAGTGAATGACCGCGAGGAAGGCGATGCCGTAAAGGATGCGGTGAAGCCGCTGCCAGCGCCGCGCGCCGAGGCGGCGCTGCCAGCCGTCAGTGGAGGTGATGGCGAGCACGGCAAGACCAAGCAGGGCGGAAAAGCCGATCGTCAGATATATCCGCAGGACGATTTCCGAGGCGACCGTCGCGATATCGAAGGCCTCGTCGGCGAAATAGAGCGACAAATGCGTGAGGCCATAGGCGAAGGCCGCGACCCCGACCATGCGTCTCACCTGGAGGAGCTGCGGCCATTGCAGCACCACCCGCGCCGGCGATATTGCGAGCGCGATGAAGATGAGCCGGATCGTCCAATCGCCGAATTGGTGGATGGCCTCGGTGAGCGGCCGCGCGCCGAGGAGGCCAAGGTCGAAAGCCGTGGCCGTCCATAAGCCCGGAACGAACAGCGCCGCGAGCACGAGCGCTTTGAGCGGCGAGAACTGGCCGCCGTAATCGTACCAGGGAAGCTTTATGCGGCTCATCGGGCTTTGTTTTCTAGCGCAGGCGCTTGGCCACGCCCATGGAAAAGGGTTCACGATTCGGCGATTTTGCAGTCTTGCTCCGAGCGCGGCGCCCGCATAATTTGGATTCCCCATGAGTTACTTCCTTCAGCAACTGATCAACGGTCTGACGCTCGGCGCGATCTATGGCTTGATCGCCATCGGTTACACGATGGTTTATGGCATCGTCGGCATGATCAATTTCGCCCATGGCGAGATCTACATGATCGGCGCGTTCGTCTCTCTCATCACCTATTTCGTTCTGGGCGTCGCCGGGGTTACATGGGTTCCGCTCGCCCTTGCGCTGGTCTTGCTGTCGGCCATGGGCTTCACCGCGGTTTACGGCTTCGCGGTGGAGCGGGTCGCCTATCGGCCGCTGCGCAGCTCGTTCCGCCTGGCGCCGCTGATCTCCGCCATCGGCATGTCGATTTTCCTGCAAAACTACGTGCAGCTGGTGCAGGGCGCGCAAGTGAAGAGCATGCCGCCGGTGATCAATGGCGGCTTTCAGCTGCTCGAATCGAACGGCTTCGTCGTGCAGTTGAGCTACCTCCAGCTGATGATCATGACGGCGACGGTCGCGCTGATGGCCGGGTTCAGCATCATGATCGCGGCAACGCCGCTCGGCCGCGCGCAGCGCGCTTGCGAGCAGGACATGACCATGGCGGCGCTCCTCGGCATCGATGTCGACCGTACCATCTCGACCACCTTCGTCATCGGCGCGATCCTTGCCGCCGTCGCCGGCATGATGGTCACCCTTTATTATGGCGTGATCGATTTCTTCATCGGCTTTCTCGCCGGGATGAAGGCCTTCACCGCGGCGGTGCTGGGCGGCATCGGCTCGCTGCCCGGCGCCATGCTCGGCGGCCTCTTGATCGGCCTCATCGAGGCTTTCTGGTCGGGCTATTTCAACGCCGCCTATAAAGACGTGGCCGTGTTCGGGATTCTCGTCCTCGTGCTGATCTTCCGGCCGTCCGGGCTGTTGGGACGGCCCGAGGTGGAGAAGGTTTGATGCCGCTGCGGCTTGCCGCCAAGGATGCCGGGCTTGCCGCTTTCATCGCCCTTGTTTTGGCCATTCCGCTCATCGGCTTCACCACCGGCGAGTCCGGCGGACGGATCGTCGTCACCACGCGGTTTCAATGGGTGGCGATTGCCGTCGTCGCGGTTTTCGCCGGGAGGCTGGCCTGGTCGCTGATCCCGTGGCGGGCACAGCGCCGCCAGAGCTTGCGCGTCGTCTCGCATTACAAGCTCGATCTGCGTCTCTTGGGCTGGCTCGGCCTCGGCATCGCGATCCTCTGGCCGTTTCTTCCCTTCGCCTCGAACTATCTCATCTTCCTCGCGACGACGGTGCTTATCTACATCATGCTCGGCTGGGGCCTCAATGTCGTGGTCGGGCTCGCCGGGCTGCTCAATCTTGGCTATGCGGCGTTCTACGCGGTCGGCGCCTACACCCTAGCCTTGGCCGGTCAATATTGGGGCCTCGGCTTCTGGGAGGCGCTGCCGCTCTGCGGGGTGATGGCCGCGATCGTCGGCATTCTCCTCGCTCTGCCGGTGCTGCCCTTGCGCGGCGATTACCTCGCCATCGTCACCTTGGGCTTCGGCGAGATCATCCGCATCATCCTGATCAATTGGCAATCCTTCACCGGTGGTCCCAACGGCGTCAACGATCTGCCGATCCCGACCTTCTTCGGCATGCCGTTCAGCGCGCGGGCTCCGGGCGGCGGCAAGACTTTCGCGCAATTCTTCGGCCTGCATTTCAGCCCAGCGGCGAATGCGACGCAGCGCATGATCTTCATCTATTTCTCGATCCTCGCCCTGGCGCTTCTCACGAACCTGCTGATCATGCGTCTGCGGCGCTTGCCGGTCGGGCGCGCCTGGGAAGCCTTGCGCGAGGACGAGATCGCGAGCCGCGCGCTCGGCATCAACCCGGTGAGGGTCAAGCTCTCGGCTTTCGCGATCGGCGCGATGCTCGCCGGATTTGCCGGCGCGTTTTTCGGCGCGCACCAATCTTTCGTCAGCCCCGAGAGCTTCAACTTCCAGGAATCCGCGACGGTTATCGCGATCGTCGTCCTGGGCGGGATGGGTAGCCAGCTCGGCGTGGTGCTGGCCGCGATCATTCTCGTAACTTTGCCGGAGTTCGGGCGCGAATTCGCGCAGTTCCGCATGCTGCTGTTCGGCGCTTCGATGGTCGCGATCATGGTATGGCGGCCGCGCGGGCTTCTGTCTTTGCGCACGCCGTCCATCCGCCTGCCGGCCTCGCCGCGCGAGACGGCGGCGCCATGAGCGAGCCGCCGCTTCTCGGCGTCGAGGGGCTGAGCATGCGCTTCGGCGGGCTCCTCGCGGTCGATGCGCTGTCCTTCGATGTCGCACCGCACGACATCACCGCGATCATCGGTCCGAACGGCGCCGGCAAGACCACCGTGTTCAATTGCCTCACCGGCTTTTACCGGCCGAGTTCCGGCAGCCTGCGGCTCAACCGTGCCGGCAAGATCATGCGGCTCGAGCGCATGGCGGGCTGGCGCATCGCCCGCGATGCCGGCGTTGCCCGAACTTTCCAGAACATCCGCCTCTTCGCCGGCATGAGCGTGCTCGAGAACCTCATCATCGCGCAGCACAACGCGCTCAGCCGGGCGAGCTTTTACACGCTCGGCGGCCTCGTCGGCTCGCGCGCCTATCGCGTGGCGGAGGCAGCGGCGCTGGAGAAGGCGCGCTATTGGCTCGACCGTATCGCGCTGACCGCGAGCGCCGATCTCGCCGCCTCGACCTTGCCTTACGGCGCGCAGCGGCGTCTCGAGATCGCGCGCGCCATGTGCACCGACCCGGCGCTCCTCTGCCTCGACGAGCCGGCAGCGGGTCTCAATCCGCATGAATCCGCCGAGCTCAATCATCTCCTGCTCTCCATCCGCGAGCGCCACGGCGTCGGTATTCTGCTGATCGAGCACGACATGAACGTGGTGATGGGGATCTCCGACCACATCGTCGTGCTCGATTACGGCCGCAAGATCGCCGATGGCGCGCCGGCGGCGGTGCGGCGCGATCCCGCCGTGATCAAAGCCTATCTCGGCGAGGAGGAGGACGCTTGATCGCGCCATGCTGAGCATCGCCGGCATCCACAGCTTCTACGGCAATATCGAGGCCTTGAAGGGCGTCGATTTGACGATCGAGGAGGGCGAGATCGTCACCCTCATCGGTGCGAACGGCGCCGGCAAGTCGACGTTGCTGATGACGATTTGCGGACGCCCGCAGGCCGCCGAAGGCGCGATCACCTTCGAGGGCAAGGACATCACGCGCTTGCCGACTTACGAGATCATGCGGCGCGGCATCAGCCATGCGCCGGAAGGGCGCCGCATCTTTCCGCGCATGACGGTGCTCGAAAATCTTCAGATCGGCGCGACCGTGGCCGATCCTGCGCATTTCGCGAGCGATCTCGAGCGTGTCTTCGCGCTCTTTCCTTTGCTGCGCCAGCGCAGCACGCAGCGCGGCGGCACGCTCTCGGGCGGCGAGCAGCAAATGCTGGCGATCGCGCGGGCTTTGATGGGCCGGCCGCGGCTGCTTTTGCTCGACGAGCCCTCGCTCGGCCTCGCGCCGCTCATCGTCAAGCAGATCTTCGAGGCGCTGCGCACCATCAACCGCGAGCAGAAGATCACCGTGTTCCTGGTCGAACAAAACGCCAATCACGCGCTGCGCCTCGCGCATCGCGGCTACGTCATGCAGAACGGGCAGATCACGCTGAGCGGGACGGGACGGGCCCTCCTCGACAACGCCGATGTGCGCGCGGCCTACCTCGACGCCAAGGGCTGATATAGAATGGGCGGCAGAGAGTTCCGTCTTGGAGGCCAAAATGGCCGAGAAAGACAAGCCTGCGCCGCCCGCCGAGGGATCATCCGGGCGCGCCGAGCCGCCGATCCCCGGCTATTGGGGTTCCCATTTGCTGGCCTATGGCGATGTCACGCGGCTGCTTCTCCGGGTGCATCGCAATGTCGCCGCGCATATGGATGCCCATCGGCGGCTGATGGAGCGGCTGCAATCGGTGTTCCAGCACGAGCAGGCCATGGTCCTCGAACTCGCCAGGGCGATCGACGAGGCCACCACGCAAGCCACGCGCAGCTCCAATGAAGGGCGGCCGGCGCTGGGACAGGAGAGCATGGACCGCCTGTTCGAGCATGCCGGCAAGGCCATGCAGGAATCGGGCAAGATGCTGACGGATATTCAGCTCGAGGCCCTGGCGCTCCTGCAGCATTACATCGAGGACGCGCGCGCCGCGCCAGCGAAAGCCGATGGCGATGCGACAGAAACCAAGGAAGAGTGACTCCATGATGCTGAAATCAGCCCTCCTCGCGCTGGCCGTGACGCTCTTTTGCGCCGGGGGCGCGCAGGCCGATATCAAGATCGCCGTCGCCGGGCCGATCACCGGCTCCGACGCCGCCGTCGGCGAGCAAATGCGGCGCGGCGCGGCGATGGCCGTCGTCGATATCAACGCGCATGGCGGGCTCTTGGGCCAGAAGCTCTCGCTGCAAGTGGGCGACGATGCCTGCGATCCGAAGCAGGCCGTCGCCATCGCCAACAAATTCGCGGTGAGCGGCGTCGTTTTCGTCGCCGGCCATTACTGCTCGAGCACCTCGATCCCGGCTTCCTCGGTTTACGCCGATGCCGGCATCATCGAAATCTCGCCAGCCTCGACCAATCCCGCCTATACCGATGAGCCGGCGAAGAAGGGATGGATCAACGTGTTCCGCGTCTGCGGCCGCGACGATGTGCAGGGCAAGGTCGCGGGCAGCTACATCGCCGCGCATTTCAAGGCCAAGCCGGTCGCGATCGTCGACGACAAGACGACCTATGGCAAAGGCTTGGCCGACGAGACCCGCAAGGCGCTGCGCGCCGCCGGCGACAAGGAAGTGCTCAATGAATCGATCAACCAGGGCGACAAGGATTTCTCCGCCCTCGTCAGCAAGATGAAGAAGGCCAATGTCGGCGTCATCTATTTCGGCGGCTATTACACCGAGGCGGGGCTCATCGTCCGCCAGGCGAAAGAGCAGGGGCTCAACGCGGTGCTGGCGGGCGGCGATGCCCTGGTGACGAGCGAATTCTGGAAGATCACCGGCGAGGCCGGGCTCGGCACGCTGATGACCTTCTCGCCCGATCCGCGCAACATGCCGAGCGCGCAATCGGTCGTCGCCGAGTTAAAGAAGCAGGGCTACGATCCGGAAGGCTACACGCTCTACACCTATGCCGCGGTCCAGGCCTATGTCGAGGCCGCTGCCCGGGCGAAAACCCTCGACACCGAAGCCGTCTCGAAGGCCTTGCACAGCACCCGCTTCGACACCGTCCTCGGCAATATCGGCTTTGATGCCAGGGGCGATATTCTCGGTCCGGGCTATGTCATGTTCGTCTGGCGGGACGGAAAATATAGCGAAACCAACGGCTAAGCGGGCCCGGACGACCTACGACAACTGGTAGGAGCCCGGGGCCCCGCCGCGATATCTGGTATTCTTGGGCCTTGGCGCCTATTTTGTCCGTTGCATGAGCGAAACCGTCGCCGTTGCCGCCGATCATGGCGGCTATGAATTGAAGCGCGCCCTCGTTCCGGAGTTGCGTGCGCTCGGCTTCGCGGTGCTCGATCTCGGCACCGACGGGCCTGAACCGGTCGACTATCCCGATTTCGCCAATGCGGTCGCGGCGGCGATCGAAGCCGGCAAGGCGCAGCGCGGGCTGCTTCTCTGCGGCACCGGGATCGGCGTCTCGATGGCCGCCAATCGGCATCGCTTCCTGCGCTGCGCCCTGGCGCATGACGCCACCACGGCGCGGCTCGCGCGCCTGCACAACGACGCCAATGTCCTGGCGCTTGGCGGGCGCGTCATGGGCAGCGAGACCGCCAAGGATTGCGTCCGCGCCTTCTTCACCACCGCGTTCGAGGGCGGCCGTCATTCCCGCCGCGTCGCCTTGTTCTCCTGATTTCGAGGTTTTGCATCCATGTCTTCATCAAAGCCCGCTCTTGCCAATATCGACCGGTTCTTTGCGAGCTCGCTCGCGGAGATTGATCCGGAGGTGTCGGCGGCGATCGGCAAGGAGCTCGGCCGGCAGCGCAGCACGATCGAGCTGATTGCGTCGGAAAACATCGTCTCGCGCGCGGTGCTCGAGGCGCAAGGCTCGGTGCTCACCAACAAATATGCCGAGGGCTATCCCGGGCGGCGCTATTACGGCGGTTGCGAATTCGTCGACATCGCCGAGCAGCTGGCGATCGACCGCGCCAAGCGCCTCTTCGAATGCAACTTCGTCAATGTGCAGCCGCATTCGGGCTCGCAGGCCAATCAGGCGGTGATGCTGGCGCTGCTACAGCCGGGCGACACCATCATGGGCATGTCGCTGGCGGCGGGCGGGCACCTGACGCATGGCGCGGCGCCCAACCTTTCGGGGAAATGGTTCCGGGCCATCCATTACGGCGTGCGCCGCGACGATGCCCGCATCGATTTCGACGAGGTCGAGCGGCTTGCCAAGGCCGAGCGGCCGAAGCTCATCATCGCCGGCGGCTCGGCCTATCCGCGGATCATCGACTTTGCGCGGTTTCGCCGCATCGCCGACGAGATCGGCGCTTTCCTCATGGTCGACATGGCGCATTTCGCGGGGCTCGTCGCCGGCGGCGCGCATCCGAGCCCGCTGCCGCATGCGCATGTGGTGACCACCACGACGCACAAGACGCTGCGCGGCCCGCGCGGCGGCATGATCCTCAGCACGGATGAAGACCTCGGCAAGAAGATCAACAGCGCGATCTTCCCCGGGCTTCAGGGTGGGCCGCTGATGCATGCCATCGCCGCCAAGGCCGTGATGCTGGGCGAGGCGCTGCGACCGGAGTTCAAGCTCTATGCGCGCGCCGTCGCCGAGAACGCCAAGGCTTTGGCGGCGCGTCTCGTCGATCGCGGCCTTGCCATCGTCTCGGGCGGCACCGACACGCATTTGATGCTGGTCGATCTCCGCCCCAAGCAGCTCACCGGCAAGGCGGCGGAAGCGTCGCTGGAGCGCGCCGGCATCACCTGCAACAAGAACGGCATCCCGTTCGATCCGGAGAAGCCCACCGTGACCTCGGGCGTCCGGCTCGGCAGCCCCGCCGGCACGACGCGCGGTTTCGGCGCGGCCGAGTTTCGCGAGATCGGCGATCTCATCGCCGAGGTGCTCGACGGGCTGCATGCGAATGGCGAGAAGAACCAATCGGTCGAGACGGCGGTGCGCCGCAAGGTCGAAGCGCTATGCGCCGCTTTTCCGGTTTATTCCGGCTGAGGCGCGGCAAGGGGGAGAGGGACGATGCGGTGCCCGTTTTGCGGAACCGACGATACGCAGGTCAAGGATTCGCGGCCGACCGAGGACAATGCCGCGATCCGGCGGCGCCGCCTTTGTCCCAATTGCGCCGCGCGTTTCACGACGTTCGAGCGCGTGCAATTGCGCGAGCTCACCGTCGTCAAGAAGAATGCCCAGCGTGAGCCCTTCGAGCGCGACAAGCTCGCGCGCTCGATCTATGTCGCGTTGCGCAAGCGGCCGGTCGAGCCCGAGCGGGTCGAGCGCGTGATCAATTCGATCGTGCGCCAGCTCGAAAGCTCGGGCGAAAGCGACATTCCAAGCGACGTGATCGGCGAGCTGGTGATGGAAGCCTTGGCGACGCTCGATCAGGTCGCCTATGTCCGCTTCGCCTCGGTCTACCGCAATTTCCGCGAAGCCAAGGATTTCGGCGAGTTCATCGGCCGCATTCGCGCCGACGCCGACAATGACTGACGGCGATGGATGACGGCCAGTTCATGCGGGCGGCGCTGAGCTTGGCTCGGCGCGGTCTAGGCACGGTCTGGCCCAATCCGACGGTCGGCTGCGTCCTCGTCAAGGACGGGGCGGTCGCGGGACGCGGCTGGACGCAGCCGGGCGGCCGGCCGCATGGCGAGACCGAGGCGCTGCGCCGTGCGGGAAGCCGCGCCCAGGGCGCCACCGCCTATGTCAGCCTCGAGCCCTGCTGCCATCATGGCAAGACACCGCCCTGCACCGATGCGCTGATCGCCGCCGGCATTGCCCGCGCCGTGGTCGCGGTCGAGGATCCCGATCCGCGCGTCGCCGGCCGTGGCATCGCACGGCTGCGCGAGGCTGGCATCGCGGTTGAGGTCGGGCTGATGGCCGAGGAGGCGCGGGCGATCAATGCCGGCTTCTTCACGCGCCTCGGCCTGGGCCGGCCGCTCGTCACCTTGAAGCTCGCGACGACCCTCGACGGCAAGATCGCCACCGCCACGGGCGAAAGCCAATGGATCACCGGCGAGGCCGCGCGCAACCGCGCCCATCTGCTGCGCGCGACGCATGACGGGGTGATGATCGGCGCCGGAACGGCAATCGCCGACGACCCGCTGCTGACCTGCCGCCTGCCCGGCATGGCGGGACGCAATCCCGTGCGCATCGTCGTCGATGGCAGCCTGCATTTGCCGCTGACAGCAAAGCTCGTTGCCGAGGCAAAGCAGCTGCCAACCTGGATCATCCACGGCCATGGGCTCGATGCGGCGCGCCGCCAGGCCTTCGCCGATTGCGGCGTCGTGCTGATCGAAGCGCCGTTCACGCGCAGCGCGGAGCTCGACCTCGCGGGTGCCTTGGCGACGCTCGCCGAGCGCGGTCTCACCCGCATCCTCGTCGAAGGCGGGGCGAAGCTGGCCGGGGCGCTGCTGGAGGCCGATCTCGTCGACCGCCTCGCCTGGTTCCAAGCACCGACCTTGCTCGGCGGCGACGCAAGACCAGCCGTTGAAGCCTTCGGCGTGACGGCGCTCGCCGCGGCGCGGCGCTTCAAGCGCCTCGGCATCGAGGCTTGCGGCGAGGACGTGCTCGAAACCTTGACCCGGACAGGCTGAGATGTTCACCGGCATCGTCACCGATATCGGCACGCTGCGCGAGATCCGCGTGGGGGGCGACACCACCTTCATCATCGGCACCAAGCTCGACACAAGCGACCTGGCACTTGGCGCATCGGTCGCGTGCGCCGGCGTCTGCCTGACGGTGATCGAGCGCGGCGCCGATTGGTTCGCGGTCCAGGCTTCCGCCGAGACCCTGGCGCGCTCGACGCTCAAGGATTGGCGGGTCGGCACCGGGATCAATCTCGAGCGCGCACTGAAGGCGGGCGACGAGCTCGGCGGGCATCTCGTCTCGGGCCATGTCGATGCCGTGGCGGAAATCGTCGAGCGCCGCGCCGAAGGCGACTCCCAGCGCTTTGCCTTCCGCGTGCCGGATGCCTTCGCGGCGGCGATCGCGCCCAAGGGCTCCGTCGCCCTCGACGGCGTCTCGCTGACCGTGAACGAAGTTCAGGGCAACCGCTTCGGCGTTAACCTTATTCCGCACACCCTGGCGCAAACAACCTTCGGCGCGGCCAAGCCGGGCGACCGGGTCAATCTCGAGATCGACACGCTCGCGCGCTATGTTGCCCGGCTGCTGGGCAAGACCATCGGTTGATTTCAAGGCTTTCGCCCGCAAGCCTCAATCCGGAATTGAGCGTGACCCGGGGCTTTGCCGCGGGCTATAAACCAGCAGCGCCGCTCACGAAGGTCGAACCATGAGTTTCATCGAGATCATTTCGCCGATCGAGGAGATCATCGAAGAGGCCCGCAACGGCCGGATGTTCATCCTGGTCGACGACGAGGACCGCGAGAACGAGGGCGACCTTGTGATCCCCGCGCAAATGGCGACGCCCGCGGCGATCAACTTCATGGCTAAGCATGGGCGCGGCCTGATCTGCCTCGCGCTGACGCGCGATCGCGTCGAGCAGCTGAAGCTGCCCTTGATGGCGCAGCACAATGCGACGCGGCTTCAGACCGCGTTCACCGTCTCGGTTGAGGCGAAGGACGGCGTCACCACCGGCATCTCGGCGCCCGATCGCGCCCGCACCATCGCCGTCGCCATCGATCCGACCAAGGGACCGGACGATCTTGTGACGCCCGGCCATGTGTTTCCGCTGATGGCGCGCGACGGCGGCGTGCTGGTGCGCACCGGCCATACCGAGGCGGCGGTCGATATCGCGCGCCTCGCCGGGCTCAACCCCTCGGGCGTGATCTGCGAGATCATGAACGATGACGGCACGATGGCGCGCCGGCCCGAGCTCATCGCCTTCGCGCAGCTCCACGGGCTCAAAGTCGCGACCATCGCCGACCTCATCGCCTATCGCCTGCGTCACGACCGCATCGTCGAGCGCAAGATCGAGACCAGCTTCACCAGCCGCTTCGGCGGCGAGTGGAAGCTCCATATCTATGCGAGCAAGACGCCTTATGCCGAGCACATCGCGCTGGTCAAAGGCGACATCGCCAAGAGCGGCCCGGTGATGACGCGCATGCACGCCATCAACATGCTCGACGACGCATTCGGCAACAGCGGCAACCGCGCCGGCATCTTGCGCGCAGCCATGCTGATGATCGCCAAGGAGGGGCGCGGCGTCGTCATCGCGATCCGCGAGCCGACCTTGACGATCCTCTCCGATCGCGTGCGCAACATGATGCAGGGCGAGAGCTTCGTTCCGGCGCTGCGCGATTATGGCATCGGCGCGCAGATCCTCTTGGATCTCGGCGTGCACGAAATGATCCTGTTGTCGAACACGGAGCGAACCATCGTCGCGCTCGAAGGTTATGGTTTGAACGCGGTCGAGCGGCGCCCGATCGCGGCGCCGGAGGGTTGAGGTGACAGTGTCGCGCATTCTCATTGTCGAAGCGCGCTATTACGCGCATATCTCGGACGAGCTCCTGAAAGGCGCGACCAAAGCGCTCGAAGAGGCGCAGGCGCGCTACGAGGTCGTGACCGTCCCCGGCGCGTTCGAAATCCCGGCCGCGATCCGCTTCGCCGCGACGGCGAAGAACCCCTATGACGGCTATGTGGCGCTGGGCTGCGTCATCCGCGGCGAGACCTCGCATTACGAGCATGTCTGCACGGAAAGCGCGCATGGGCTGCAAAGCCTCGCTCTCGAGCACCATCTGGCGATCGGCTTCGGCATTCTTACCGTCGAGAACGAGGAGCAAGCGCTGGCGCGCGCCCGGGTCGACAAGCGCGACAAGGGCGGCGAGGCGGCGCGGGCGTGCCTTGCAATGGTGGAGCTGAAACGCCGTTTCGGCCTGGCGACGGGATGAATCCGGCAGGCAAGATCAGAGAGACGGGCACAGAGCCGGGGCGCCGGCGCACCGCCGCGCGTCTGGCAGCGGTTCAGGCGCTCTACCAGATCGAGGTCACCGGCGCCTCGCCCGCCAACACCGTCGGCGAGTTCTTGAGGCATCGGCTCGGCACGCAGGCCGAAGGCGAGAATTTCGGTGCGGCCGACGAGGCGCTCTTTGCCGTTCTCGTCGAGGGGACCTGCGCGCGGCGCGCCGAGCTCGATCAGCACATCGCGTCGGTCCTGACGCCGGATTGGCCGCTCGAGCGGCTCGAGATCATCCTCCGGGCGATCTTGCGCGCGGGCGCCTACGAGTTGCTGGCGCGCCCCGATGTGCCGACGCGCGTCGCCATCAGCGAATATCTCGACATCGCGCACGCTTTCTTCGCCGGCAAAGAGCCGGGCCTCGTCAACGGTGTCCTCGACCGGCTCGCCCGGACGCTGCGGCCCGAGGGGCTGCGGGGAGGAGCGGGTGGCAGCGGCCCCGCACCTCGGTGAGTTCGAGCGCATTGCGCGCTTTTTCGGTCCGCTCGCCGGGCCCGGTGCTCTTGGCCTCGCCGACGATGTGGCGCTGATCGATGGGCCCGCGGGCGAACAATACGCGCTGACGACCGATACCATCGTCGAGGGCGTCGATTATTTTCCGGACGATCCGCCCGACCTCGTCGCAAGGAAGCTGCTGCGCGTCAACCTCTCCGATCTCGCGGCGAAAGGCGCGCAGCCCTTCGGCTATCTCCTGACGACGGTGCTGCCGCAAGCGCGGAACGAGGCCTGGCTCGAAGCCTTCAGCACGGGTTTGGCCGCCGATCAGAAGGAATTCGGCATCGTGCTTCTGGGCGGCGACAGCTCGGCGACGCCCGGCCCGACCACCTTGTCGCTGACCGCAATCGGCCGCGTCGCCAAGGGCAAGGCGGTGCTGCGCAGCGGCGCACGGCCGGGAGATGTCATCTACGTTTCTGGAACGATCGGCGATGCCGCGCTCGGCCTCGGCATTCTGAAGGGCGAGATCGAGGCCCCATCCAAGAAGGACCGTAATTTCCTCGTCGATCGCTACCGCATCCCGCAGCCGCGGCTGGCCCTCGGGCAAAAGCTGGTCGGCCTCGCCACGGCGATGATCGACATCTCCGACGGTCTCATTGCCGATCTTAAGCATATCTGCGATGCCTCGGGCGCCGCGGCGTGGATTTACGCGGACGCTGTGACGCGCTCGGAATCTGCCCGTAAGTTATCGAAAACACTGAAAAATTTTCGCGCACTTCAGCTTGGCGGCGGCGACGATTACGAGCTGCTTTTTACCTCTCCTCCATCCTCCGCCTATAGGATCGGAGATGTGACGCGCGAGGTCGGCATGACCGTGGCCTGCATCGGCGAAATGGAACCTGGAGAAGGCGTCAGGGTGCTCGATGCGAAGAAGCGGCCGATCCAGATCGACATCGCCGGCTACTCGCATTTCTAAATTCTGGCTGGCCGCGCTCCTCGCCGTCGCGCTCGGAGCTTTGCCTGCGCGCGCGGCTGAAGAAGCTGCGAAAGCCGGCGCGGCTGCCGTGCCAACCGGGCCGCTCTATGTGCGCTTCAATCCGATCTTCATTCCGGTCATCAAGGGCGACCGCATCACGCAGCAAGTCGGCATCACCTTGATGCTCCAACTGAAGCCCGGCGAGGATCAGGCGGATGTCGAGGCCAAGCGCCATCAGCTTGCCGATGCTTTCTTTCGCGATCTCTATGCCTTCTTTCAGGATCGCGTCGCCCTGCATGGCCGGCTCGACGAGATCTATCTCAAGGCGCGGCTGCTGCACACCGCCGCCGCGATCGTTGGGCCGGATGCGGTTCAGGAAGTCCTGATCGAGCAGCTCTTCGCCCGCCGGAACTGACGCGCGGTGCCGCGGAGGCGGGCCGCCCGCCGCTCACAGCATGAAATCGTGGCGCCGCTCATGGCCGAGCATCACCTGTCCCCAGTCGCGCGCATGCAGTGCGATGTTGTTGGTGATGTGCTGGCGCGCCGCGGTGATGTCGGCAACGATCCGGCCATAGGGATAATCGTCATGCAGCCCCGATGCGCCGCTCGCCTCGAGCAGGCGGTTGGCGGCGCGGCGGCACCGCTCGGTGTTGAGCGAGAGCTGGTACTTGACCTGTAGCCGCTCCTCGATCGGCGGCACGGCGTCGCGCTGCGCGTAAGCCGCGAGGCGCGCGAAATTGCGGGCGACCAGCGCCTTCGCCTCGTCGATCACGGTCGCGGCTTCGGCACAGACGAGCGCGAGATCGGGATCGGGCCGGGTCGGGCCGCTGCGCCGGCGCAGATCGGCAAGCAGATAGTCGAGCATGCCCTGTAGACCGCCGATCGCCGCATTGGCGACGCCGCCGCCGAAGACGAGGCCGAAGGGCATGCGATAGAGCGGCGCGGTGTTGAGGGCCTGGCCCGGGCCGCGGCAATCGAACATCTCGGTCATGCGATGCGCGCGGTGCTGGGGAATGAAGACGTCCTTCACGATGACGTCGTGACTTCCCGTCGCCTTCAATCCCGCGACGTGCCATGTATCGACGATCTCGAAATCGCGCCGCGGCACGAGCATCAGATAGTCGCCTTCGGGCGGCGGGGCGGCGCCGCCGCCGAGGAGAGCCCAGCCCGCATGGGCGCAGCCGCTCGCATAGCGCCAGCGGCCGCTCAAGCGGAAGCCGCCCTCGACCGGCACGGCCTGCCCCGAGCGGCGCAGCGCGCAGCAGATCAGCGTCCGGTCGTCGCGTCCCCAAATCTCCTCGGCGGCGCGGTCGTCGAACAGCGCCACCGCCCAAGGAATGATGCCGAGCACGCCGACGAGCCAGGCGGTCGACATATCGCCTTCCGCGACCGCCATCTCGATGTCGTAGAGCGCGGTCGGCGGGAATTCGAGCCCGCCCCAGCGCTTGGGCTGCAGCGTGCGGAAGACGCCGGCGTCGCGCAGCGCGCCGACGATCGAGGGGGGAACCCGGCGTTCCTGCGCGCCTTCGAGCGCGGCAGCGGCGATTGCCGGACGCAGGGCGCGCACGCGTGCGAGCATTTCGGTCGGGTCGGAACTCATGCCGGGCAACCGTGTATCTCCGAAAGGCCGTTGAAAAACCGCGACATCTCGCCGCTATGAGTATAAGCCGCCGGCGTTGAACGGTACAATCCGGCGTTGCCTCGGCGGCTTGCTTCTGGCATGGTCCGCGCGCTTTTCAAGCAAGACCGATTCTGGGGTAAAGGATCAAGAGAAATGAATATGGCCTATTACTGGCTGGTCATAGGCGCGGGCGTGCTGGCTATTCTTTATGGACTAGTCACGAGCCGCCAGGTGCTGGCGGCGAATGCCGGCTCCGAGCGCATGCAGCAGATCGCAGCCGCGATTCAGGAAGGCGCGCGCGCCTATCTCAATCGGCAATACCGCACCATCGCGATCGCCGGCGTGATCATTCTCCTCATCTTGCTCGCGACTCTGGGTTGGCGTCCGGCGCTTGGATTCCTGATCGGCGCGGTGCTGTCGGGCTCAGCCGGCTATATCGGCATGAACGTGTCGGTGCGTGCCAATGTGCGCACCGCGCAAGCCGCGCGCGAGGGGCTCGCCGCCGGCCTGGGCCTCTCCTTCAAAGCCGGCGCAGTGACCGGGATGCTGGTCGTTGGCCTCGGTCTCCTCGGCGTGTCGCTCTACTATCTTTTCCTGCGCTCGAGCCTGCCGGCGGATGATCCGCGCCCCATTCTCGAGGCGCTGGTCGCGCTGTCCTTCGGCGCATCGCTGATCTCGATCTTCGCGCGCCTCGGCGGCGGCATCTTTACCAAAGGTGCCGATGTCGGCGCCGATCTCGTCGGCAAGGTCGAGGCCGGAATCCCCGAGGACGATCCGCGCAACCCGGCCGTGATCGCCGACAATGTCGGCGACAATGTCGGCGATTGCGCCGGCATGGCGGCCGATCTGTTCGAGACCTACGCCGTCACGGTGGTCGCGACCATGCTCTTGGCCGCGATCTATTTTACCGGCGCAGCGCGCGACACCATGCTGCTCTTTCCGCTCGTCGTCGGCGGCGTGTGCATCATCGCCTCGGTGATCGGCACCTATTTCGTGCGCTTGGGATCGAGCGGCAACATCATGGCCGCGCTCTACAAGGGCCTCATCACCGCGGGCGTGCTCTCGGCCCTGGCGATCGCGGCTGTGGTCGGCAAGATGATCGGCTTTGACGCCGCGCTTCCCATGACCACGGGTGTCGCGCTGAGCGGCGGTGCGATCTATGGCTGCTCGGTGACAGGCCTTTTCGTGACCGGTCTTTTGGTCTGGATCACTGAATACTATACCTCGACGGCCTATCGCCCGGTGCGCACGATCGCGCAAAGCTCGACCACCGGCCACGGCACGAATGTCATCCAGGGCCTTGCGATCTCGATGGAGGCGACGGCGCTGCCCGTTTTGGTGATCTGCGCCGGCATTCTCGTCTCCTATCTGCTCGCGGGGCTCTTCGGCATCGCCGTCGCGGCGACGACGATGCTGGCGCTCGCCGGCATGATCGTCGCGCTCGACGCCTATGGGCCGGTGACCGACAATGCGGGCGGCATCGCCGAAATGGCCGATCTGCCGAGCGATGTTCGCAAGACCACCGATGCGCTCGACGCGGTCGGCAACACCACGAAGGCCGTGACCAAAGGCTATGCGATCGGCTCGGCGGGGCTTGCCTCGCTGGTTCTGTTTGCCGCCTACACCGAGGATCTGCATCATTACTTCGCCGGTCTCACCGTCGATTTCACGCTGCAAAATCCATATGTGGTAATCGGGCTCTTTATCGGCGGCTTGTTGCCTTATCTCTTCGGCGCGCTCGGCATGACCGCCGTCGGCCGCGCGGCCGGCTCGGTCGTCATCGAGGTGCGGCGTCAGTTCAAGGAGATCAAGGGCATCATGGAAGGGACGGGCAAGCCCGATTACGGCCGCGCCGTCGACCTTCTGACCAAGGCCGCGATCAAGGAGATGATCGTGCCATCGCTGCTGCCCGTACTGGCGCCGATCGTGCTTTATTTCGTTATCGCGGCGATCGCGGGGTCCGCTGCCGGCTTTGCCGCGCTCGGCGCCATGCTCCTCGGCACCATCGTGACGGGATTGTTCGTCGCGATCTCGATGACCTCGGGCGGCGGCGCCTGGGACAATGCGAAGAAATACATCGAAGAGGGCCATCACGGCGGCAAGGGCTCGGAAGCCCACAAGGCGGCGGTGACCGGCGATACGGTCGGCGACCCCTACAAGGACACTGCCGGGCCCGCAGTCAATCCGATGATCAAGATCACCAACATCGTGGCGATCCTGCTCCTCGCGATGCTCGCCGCCTCGCACTGAGCGAAACCGGCGCGGAGCTCCTTTTAGCTCAGGGGCTCCCGCCGGGATTTGGCCCGCCCGGCGTTGCCGCGGGCGTGTTGTTGAACTTGCCGAAATTTCCGATCAGCTGCTCGAGGAAGGTGAATTCGCGGCCTTGTGCCGGCGTCGCCTTGGGGTTCGGCGTCATCGACTGCGCGTCTTTGAGGCCGCGATGGTCGACCTCGCTGACAATGCCCTTGTCGTCGAACTTGATGATCACCACTTGCTGGTCGAGCAGCTCCGGCTTCAGGAACGCCACCTGCTTGGTCTCGCGGCTGATGTAGTACCAGGTCTTGTCGTCGAAGGACGCGACCGCCGAGGGCGAGCCGATGAGACGCGTGACGGTTTGCTTGTCGGTGACGCCGGGCTTGATCTGCGACAGGAGATTGGCCTTCGGCAGATTGCCCCGGTCGTCGATCGGGAGGCCGCAGGCGGTCAAGGAGAGAGTGGCGGCAAGGACGAGAAGCCGGCAGGTGCGCCAGGGCGCGAGCGATCGGGGTTTGCGCATCGCGCCAACCATGCCAATCGCGGGCCGCGCCTGTCAATCTTTCCGCTGTCGCAGCGCCGCCGATCCGCTAACCTTGGAAATCATGCCGCTCGCTTCTCTCTTCCGCCGCAACACGCACCGCGCCGCCGCCCACGCGCTTTATGGCGCGATCGTCACGCAGGCGCGCAACCCCGCGTTCTTTCTCGCCCGCGCGGTGCCCGACACGCTCGATGGCCGCTTCGAGCTGATCGCCCTCCACGCCTTCCTCGTCCTCAACCGGCTGAAGGCGGATCACGCGGCGACCGCCGATCTGGCGCAGGAATTGTTCGACACGATGTTCGCCGATCTCGATCGCAGCTTGCGCGAGATGGGGGCAGGGGATCTCGGCGTCGGCCGCCGCGTCAAAGCCATGGCCACCGGCTTTTATGGCCGGATCGTCGCCTATGAGCAGGGTCTCGCCACGCAGGACGATACGCTCGATGCGGCCCTGCGCCGCAACCTCTACGGCACGGTCGACGCGCCGGCTACGGCGGTAGCGGCGATCGACCGCTATATGCGTAGCACCGCCGCCGCGCTCGCCACCCAGCCGGCAGGGGAATTCCTATCAGGCAAGGTGAAGTTTCTTCCAGAAGTCTAAGATTATGAAAAATTCTGTCGAATTCAGCAGGCCTGTCGATCTGACCCGACTCGTCCCCGGCGGATCGACCCATAGGATCGCCGCCACGGCCGAGGAGCGGGCCGCCTTGGCGCGCCGCTTCGACCTCCTGGCTCTCGACCAGCTCGCGGCGACGGTGAGGCTGACCCCGGTGGCGGGTGGCTTTTATCGCCTCTCCGCGACGCTCGAGGCGGCGCTGACGCAGGCTTGCGTCGTTACCCTCGATCCGGTCGCGGCGCGCATCGAAGAGCGTTTCTCGCTGCTCTACGGCGCGCTCGACGCGCAGAAAGAGGTGCTCCTCGACGGCGAGAGCGAGACGGTCGAGCCGCTCGACGGCATGATCGTCGATATCGGCGAGGCGGTGGCGCAGCAGCTCTCGCTGGCGCTCGATCCGTTTCCGCGCGCCGCCGGCGCGCCGGCGCAGGCGGAGGAGGCGGCGCCGCAGCCGCGGCTCGACTCGCCCTTTGCCGTGCTCTCGGGCTTGCGCCCGGCACACAAGCCCTGAGGCTTCCGCAACGCGGTTGCCAGAGCGCCTGTTTTTGGGTAGTTACCTGCGTTTGCTCCAGGGCCTCGTTAAGGATTTTCTTCATGGCCGTTCCGAAAAAGAAGACATCGAAATCCCGCCGCAACATGCGCCGCGCGCATCACGCCTTGCCGCCGTCGAGCTACGTCGAATGCTCCAATTGCGGCGAGATGAAGCGCCCGCACCACATCTGCGCGGCTTGCGGCCATTACGGCGACCGCGAGGTAACGCCGGTCGCGGCCGAGAGCGCGTGACCGCCGGCGCGGGAGGCGCTGAAGCGTGAGCGACAGAATCGTCGTCGCGCTCGATGCGATGGGGGGCGACCGCGCCCCCGACATGGTCGTGAAGGGCGCAGCGATCGCGCTGCAACGCTTTCCTGAAAGCGAGTTTCTGTTGTTCGGCGTCGAGCACCGCATCCGGCCGCTGCTCGACCGCTTGCCGATCCTCGCCAAGCGCAGCGAGATTCGGCACACCGACGATTTCATCACCGGCGAGGCCAAGCCCTCGACCGCGCTCCGCAGCGGGCGCAACTCGTCGATGCGATTGGCGCTCGACGCCGTGGCATCGGGCGAGGCCTCTTGCGCCGTCTCGGCAGGCAACACCGGCGCGCTGATGGCGATGGCGAAATTCGCCCTGAAGACCCTGCCCGGAATCGATCGCCCGGCGATCGCGACTTTCTTTCCGACGAAGCGCGGCGAGAGCGTCATGCTCGATCTCGGCGCCAACGTCGAATGCGATGCCGAGAATCTCGTGCAGTTCGCACTGATGGGCGAGGTCTTCGCCCGCACCGTGCTGGGCCTGGCGCGGCCGACGGTCGGGCTTCTCAATATCGGCTCGGAGGATTCGAAAGGGAACGACGCCGTGCGCGGCGCGGCGCTGCGCCTGAAGGCGCCCGGATCGCCGATTGCCTTCCACGGCTATGTCGAGGGCGACGAGATCGGCGCCGGTGCCGCCGATGTGATCGTCACCGACGGCTTCACTGGCAATGTCGCGCTGAAGACCGCGGAGGGCACGGCAAAGCTCTTCATGGAGTTCGTTCGCTCGGCCTTTTCGAGCTCGCTCGCCGCCAAGCTCGGCTATGTCTTCGCCAAGCCGGCGCTCCGCAAGCTACGCGATCGGCTCGATGTTCGACGCTACAACGGCGCGGTCTTCCTCGGGCTCGACGGCATCGCCGTCAAAAGCCATGGCGGCACCGACGAAGAGGGCTTTGCCAGCGCGATCGGGGTTGCCGTCGATATGTGCATCAACGGCTTTCTCGAGAAAATTCGCGACGACATCGCGCGCATGAGCGCGATTGCGGAGACGACGGAGAAATCTCAGACGGCGGCTCTCTGAGATGGGGTTCCGCGCACAGGTCTTGGGCTGTGGCGGATACCTGCCGGAGCGCGTCGTCACCAACGCCGATCTCGCCAAGACGCTCGATACCACCGACGAATGGATCGTGCAGCGCACCGGCATCCGCGAGCGCCGCGTCGCGGCGCCGGACGAGTACACCTCCGATCTCGCGATCAAGGCCGCGCGCCGCGCGCTCGATGCGGCCGGCATCGCCGCCACGGAGGTCGATCTCATCATCCTCGCCACCTCGACCCCGGACAATACCTTCCCCGCCACGGCGGCGAAGGTCCAAGCCGCGCTCGGCGTCACCGGCGGCGCCGCCTTCGACGTCCAGGCGGTGTGCACCGGCTTCGTCTATGCGCTGGCGACCGCCGACAATTTCATCCGCGCCGGCCAGTCGCGCACCGCCCTGGTGATCGGCGCCGAGACCTTCTCGCGCATTCTCGATTGGCAGGATCGCGGTACCTGCGTCCTCTTCGGCGATGGCGCCGGCGCGGTGGTGCTGCGCGCCGTGCCCTCCAACGGCAGCAATGCCGAGCGCGGCGTGCTCTCGACCCATCTTCATGCCGATGGCCGCCAATACGATCTCCTCTATGTCGATGGCGGCGTGTCGCGGACGGGCACCGCCGGCCTGTTGCGCATGGAGGGGCGGGAGGTGTTTCGCCACGCCGTTGCCTATCTCGCGGGCGTCGTCGACGAGGCACTCGCCGCCAACGGCCTCAGCGGGCGGGACGTGGACTGGCTCGTGCCGCATCAGGCCAATAGCCGGATCATCGATGCGATGGCGCGCAAGCTCGGCCTGCCGGCCGAGAAGGTCGTGCTGACGATCGACCGCCATGCCAATACCTCGGCGGCTTCGGTGCCGCTGGCGCTTGCCGAAGCGGCCGCAGACGGGCGAATCCGCCCCGGCCAGCTGGTTTTGCTGGAGGCGATGGGCGGCGGTCTCACCTGGGGCGCGGCGCTCGTCCGCTGGTAGCCGGCCCCCTCCTCAAGAACCGCGCACAAGCAACTGTAATTGCAAATCTTCCTGCCGCAGGCTAATGTTTTACTTAAATGGGGGAGGCGGTAGATGGCCGGTCAAACGGTGACTCGGGCGCAACTCAGCGAGGCCGTGTATCAGGAGGTCGGACTGTCGCGCAATGAATCCGCGGAGCTCGTGGAGACCGTGCTCAACGAGATCACCGAGGCTTTATCGCGCGGCGAGATGGTCAAGATTTCCTCCTTCGGCAGCTTCGCGGTGCGCAAGAAGGGCAGACGCATCGGCCGCAACCCCAAAACCGGCAAGGAGGTGCCGATCAATCCGCGCCGCGTGCTCGTGTTCCGAGCCTCGCATGTGCTGAAAGATCACATCAACGCGATGTTGAGCAAACAGGATTCGAGCGCGTCATGACCGTCAGGATGCCGGATCTGTTCGGCGCTGCGCCGCGCGCCGCCGCGAGCGCACGGCGCGCATCCAAATCGGCGGAAGCCTTCCGCACCATCAGCGAGGTCGCGGACGAGCTCGAAGTGCCGCAGCATGTGCTGCGCTTCTGGGAATCGAAATTTCCGCAGGTGAAGCCTTTGAAGCGTGCCGGCGGCCGGCGCTATTACCGGCCGGACGACGTCGTGCTGCTGCGCCGCATCCGGCAATGCCTCTACGATCAGGGCTACACCATCAAAGGCGTGCAAAAGCTGCTGCGCGAGGGAGCGCTGAAGAGCGAGGAGGCGGCGCGCCCGGCCGCGCCGGCAACGCTGCCGCGCCCCGCAAAGAACGACAAGCTGCGCGCCTCGCTCCTCGAGATTCGCGCCGAGCTCGTCGCGCTGCGCGACCTCCTCAACAAGGCGCAGCGCTGAGGCACGCTAAGCCTTCGGGCCGCGGCGTTGCATCGCCGCCGCCGCCTCACTATAGTTTCCGTTCTTCGGACGGGCAGTAGCGCAGCCTGGTAGCGCATCAGCATGGGGTGCTGAGGGTCGCGAGTTCGAATCTCGCCTGCCCGACCAATTTCACGAAACCGATTGATCCGAGACCAAGGTGCCCGAGCCGATTTCCGCAGCCCGCCGGCGATGGAGCTTTGCGGCCGCGCTGGTGGCGAGCTTCGTCTCGGCGGTCGAGGCCACGATCGTCGCCACCGCCATGCCGACAATCGTCGGCGCCTTGGGCGATTTCGACCTCTTCAGCTGGGTCTTCACCGCCTATCTCCTGACGCAGGGCGTGACCGTGCCGATCTATGGGCGGCTTTGCGACTTCTATGGCCGCAAGCGGATGCTCTATGTCGGCATTGTGTTTTTCGTCATCGGCTCGGTGTTGTGCGGCTTTGCCTGGAACATGCTGTCGCTGATCGCCTTCCGCGTCGTTCAAGGCATTGGCGGCGGCTCGCTCGCGACGGTCTCGCAAACCATCGTCAGCGATCTCTATCCGCCGCCCGAGCGCGCGAAGGTGCAGGGCTACATCTCGAGCACCTTCGCCACCTCGGCGCTGGTGGGCCCGGTGCTCGGAGCCTTCATCGTCGCGCATGTCAGCTGGCAATGGGTGTTCTGGATCAACGTGCCGCTCTGTGTCGTCACCGTCGCGATGCTGGCCGCGACCTTTCGCGAGCATGTCGAGTTCAAGCGCCACGAGATCGACTATCTGGGCTCGGTGCTGATGGCGCTCGGCACCGGCATGCTGATGTATGCGTTGACGCGCGCCGCCTCGCTGCCGGCGACGACCATTCTCCTCCTCCTCGTCGGTGCGGTGCTGTCGCTCGTGCTGCTGCTCATCCAGGAACGGCGCGCGCGCGAGCCGATGATGCCGCTCGAGATCTGGCGCAACCGGATGGTGATCTTCGCCAATTGCGCCAGCGCCTCGATCGGCGCGCTGCAGATGGCGATCACCGCCTTCCTTCCGGCCTTTATCCAGGGCGTGCTGGGCGAGACCGCCTTTGTCGCCGGCCTGGCGCTGACCGCCATGTCGATGGCTTGGCCGACCGGCGGCTTCATCGCCGGACAGTGGCTGCTGAAGATCACCTATCGGCGCTCCTCGAGCCTCGGCTGCATCGTGCTGATTGCCGGCAGCGTGATGATGGCGGTGCTCGATCCGAGCTTCGGCGCGCGCTGGGCGATCGCCGCGTCCTTCGTGACGGGGCTCGGCATGGGCCTCACCAATATGGGCTTCTTCGTCGGCATCCAGTCGAGCGTCGACTGGCACCAGCGCGGCGTCGTCACCTCGGGCTTCAACTACAGCCGGATCATCGGCCAATCGGTGGGGGCGGCGGTGTTCGGCGGCATCGTCAATGCCGCGCTCGTCGGGCGGCTCGGGCCAGGGAGCGATGTCGGCAGCGTGCTGCTCGAGCCCTCCTTGCGCCAAGGCATGTCGGCGGCAGAGCTCGCGCCGCTGATGGACGCCTTTTCTGGCGCGCTGCACCACATCTACGAGATCAATGTCGGCCTTGCCCTGCTGACGATGCTATGGGCGCTGGCGCTGCCGCGCGGCCTCAGCCTGCACAGCCATTCGCGATGAATAAGTTTCAGGATCAGCGGACTAAAGAAAATATTCGCGCCGACGCATGAACCGCCTCGAGCACAGGCCGGGTGGCGGCTTCGCGTCCCAGCGGCGTCAGCTTGCAGACCAGCCAGTCAGGCTTCAAGGGGTTGGGGTACCAGGGCTCGGCCCAGCCTTGCTCGATCGCGGCGCGAACGGTGCGGGGATCGACATGCTGGCCGAAGCGATCGAAGAGCGGCAGCTTGCCGCCAGGCTGGTCAAGGCCGCGCCTCAGCCATTCGCGCTGCACCGCGGTCGGCGCATGTGGACGCGCATCTGCCCTAATGTTCATGGACTCCTCCCGGTTTTTCTTCATGCTAAACCTAAACCGGGAGAACAGCCAAGCTTGCCGAGTCGCGGTTATCGCCATCTAGCAGTAAGGACGCCGTGCAAATGACTGTAATATTTGTCTATGTGACGACAGGCGATGGCGACGAGGCGCGGCGCATCGGCCGCCAGGCGGTCGAGGAGCAATTGGCGGCCTGCGCCAATATCCTGCCGGGCGTCACCTCGATCTTCCGCTGGCAGGGCGAGCTCGACGAGGCGGAGGAGGTGGTGTTGATCCTCAAGACCACCGAGGAGAAGCTCGAGCAGCTCATCAACCGCGTCAAAGCGCTGCATTCCTATGACTGCCCCTGCATCGAGGCTTTGCCGGTGGTCGAAGGCAATCGCGATTTCCTCGAATGGGTGGTGCGCGAAACTGGCGGCGATCCCCGCCGCTCTCTCGATCCGCTCTGACAGGCAGGCGCCGCTCATGATCCCCGTTGCCGGACGCTGGCCGATCTTCTTCGCCAATATCGGCCATTCTTTCACGCATCTGCTGATGCTGCTCTACCCGACCGTGGTCCTGACTCTCGGCGGGCGCTTCGGCCTCAGCTATGGCGAGCTGATGTGGCTCGCCGTGCCCGGCATGGTGCTCTACGGCTTCGCCGCCCTGCCGGCCGGATGGCTCGGCGACCGCTGGAGCGCCGAGCGCATGATGGTGCTGTTCTACGCCGGCAGCGGGTTTGCCGCGATCGTGACCGGCCTCGCACAATCGCCTCTGGGGCTCGCCTTCGGTCTCGGCCTCATCGGCCTTTTCGGCTCGATCTATCATCCCGTCGGCACCGCCTGGCTGGTGCGGCATGCCGAGAATCGCGGCCGCATGCTGGGCTGGAACGGAATTTTCGGCAGTATCGGCGTCGGCGCGGGCCCGCTCGCGGCGGCGGGGCTGACGACGCTCTGGGGCTGGCGCGCCGCCTTCCTCGTTCCGGGCCTGTGCTGCCTTGCCCTGGGCGGGGCGCTCGCATGGAAGGTGCGCGGCGGCTCGATCGCTGCCGCCGCGTCGGATCGGCGACCGCATCCCGAGCCCGACACCGCCGATATGCGCCGTGCTTTCGTGCTGCTCTCGGTCACCATGCTCGCGACCGG
>Ga0070679_100000706_pt1 | contig 28666 bp, 21 predicted proteins | sample KBSC63BmetaG_FD_65652 | JGI IMG/M metagenome (GOLD analysis project Ga0070679, IMG submission 65652) | Corn rhizosphere microbial communities from Kellogg Biological Station, Michigan, USA - KBS C6-3B metaG | ecosystem: Host-associated > Plants > Roots > Rhizosphere | place: USA: Michigan... | reverse complement strand
CGTTTAGTTATTTATTAAAGAAAGCAGCAATTGAAGATTTTGGTTTTGCAATTGCAAAGCTTGATTCATCTATTAATGATAAAAATGAAACAGAAATGTATGCACAGGCAGTTGTGTCTGCGATGTATTTATATCGGTTAACAAAAGATGAAATCTATTTAAAATATGCAGCTCAATATGCACGTATTGTTATGAGTTGCCAGCAAATGGAAAGAATGAAAGATTGGTCGATGCCGTTGCATGGATTTTTTTATGAATCAAGTGCGAAGAAAAGAATACTCGAATATTTTCATCGCAGTAACGAAGAAATGATGATGTTAGGATTAACAATGTTATTAATCAATGCACCTAATAATACAGATGCACATTTGTGGAAAGCCAGTTGTGAAGCGTATGCAGATTATATAAAAGAAACATCAACAGTAATGAAACCCTATGGCATTTTGCCTGCGGCGATTTATGAATTAAAGAATGCGGATTTTGAAGGCATTTATCATGAAGGCACTGCGGTTGGTATGCCGTCAATGGAAGAATATAATGCTGAAGTAAAGAATGGAATTCATCTCGGTGGCAATTTTTATTTGAGAAGATTCCCTGTTGCATATCAGTTCAGAGGTTTTCATTCTGTGCTTATGGAAAAGGCAAAAGCGGCTTTTGTACTATCTGACGCTTTACATGATGCAGCGTTGCGCAACATCGGCACAAGACAACTCGAATACATTGTTGGTTATAATCCCTTTGCCATGAGTACAATTTATGGCGATGGCTATAACTATCCGCCGCTGTATGGTGCTTATGCAGGCGATGTGGTGGGCGCAGTGCCTGTCGGCATTGAAACGTTTGAAAATGATGATGCACCTTATATGCCTATGCAGGTGAATGCCACGTATAAGGAGATCTGGACGAATTCTACCGGCAATGTAATATGGCTGCTGTCTAAAATCATGAAGGAATAACTTAATGGCATTGCCGGCGGCGAAAGGATTACCAGCGGATGGAATATTCAATAGTCCATTCTTTTCCGCAGTCCGGAATTTAAAAATGATTGTTAAGCGTTTTCGAGTTCACTAATATTAAACTTTACCGACTTCATAACTACATCCATTACTCTTTTGCCTTTTTCAGGATTGCTCATTAATTTACCGAGTCTAGCCGGAACAATTTGCCATGATACGCCATATTTATCCTTCAGCCATCCGCACTGAGATTCCTGGCCGCCTTCAGTAAGTTTATCCCAGTAAAAATCTATCTCTTCCTGGTTATCACAGGGCACAACTATTGACACGCCTTCATTAAATGTAAATTTGTGCGGCCCTGAGCTTTCCATAGCTGCAAACTCCTGGCCATTCAATGTAAACCGTGCATGATTGATATTGCCTTCCACATCTCCTTCCCCTTTTCCATAGCGGTTTATCATTTGTATTTCACTGTTCTTAAATAGTGAAGTGTAAAAATTGATAGCTTCTTCTGCCTTGCCGCTTAACTGTTGCGTAAACATAAATGAAGGAACAATTTTTTGCTTAGCATCTGTGCTCAACATTAGCTGCCAGTTTACACCATACTTATCACAGCACCAGCCATATTTATCGTTCCAGGGATATTTATCAAGAGGCATCAGCACGCCTCCGCCCTCAGACAGGACCTTCCATTTTTTCTCAATCTCTTCTTCGGAATTACAAAAAACAAAAAAAGATATCGAAGGATTTATTTTAAACATGGGCCCGCCATTCAATCCCATAAATAATATCCCGTCCAGTTCAAACATAACTACAATAGGATTTTCAGAAATGATCTTTGAATTTTCAAAGACAGAAGAATAATAGGTTGCGGCTTCTTTTGCCTTTCCATCAAACCAAAGGCAAGGATATAATTGATTTTTCATTGTTTTAATTTTTGTTTATACCTCAAAAGTAATTGGAAAAGATTTTCCAAACAGGGTTGATTATGACTTTTTGGGGAGGTGTTTGCGACGATTATCCAGTGCAAAGAGCAAAGCAACAAAAACATAATTCCTGTTACTCATTACGTAACTTTCCTTTAGGAAAGGCTGCCTGGAAAAAATTTTCTTTAAGTTGTCCAATCTTTTAAAGCCAATCGTTATTTGTTTTTAAACAATAAAAATTAAACAAAATGAAAGATTTCTTATTTGTATTCAGAATGGACCAAAGCAAAATGCCTAAAGGTTCGCCCGAAGAAATGCAGGCAAACACAAAACGCTGGATGGACTGGATTGGTAGCATCGCTGCGCAAAACAAATTAACCGATCGTGGCAACCGTTTGGCATCCTCGGGAAAAGTACTAAAACCAAATAATGTAATTACCGACGGCCCTTACACGGAGATCAAAGAAACTATCGGCGGTTATTCAATCATTAAAGCTGATGACCTTGATGAAGCCACGGAAATTGCAAAGGGATGCCCGGGGCTGCTGTCTGGCGGAAGCGTTGAGGTGAGAGAAATCAATGCGATGTAATGTAATTATCCCAATCTTTCATTATTGAGTTAGTTTGTGAAAGATTGGGATTTTTGTTGTTTGAAATTAAATTGCTTTATGCAACAGCCCGAATTGATACCGCATTTGTTCAGAACAGAATATCGCAAACTTGTTGCGGTACTTTGCAAGTTGTTCGGCATTGAGCATATTGAAATTGCAGAAGATATTGCCAGCGATACTTTTCTTGCCGCATCTGAATTATGGGGTTTAAAAGGTTTGCCTCCCAACCCGGTGGCATGGCTATACACCGTAGCAAAAAATAAGAGCAAAGATTATTTTAAACATCATTCCATCTTTCTGCAAAAAGTAGCAAAAGAAGTTAGCTACGCTGCGGATAACTCAGTGGAAATTGAGATCGACCTTTCTGCAAAAAATATTAACGACAGCCAGCTTGCCATGATGTTTGTGATATGTCATCCGTGTAACGCTATTGAAGCCCAGATAGGTTTAGCGCTGAGCCTGCTTTGCGGCTTTGGAACGGATGAAATTGCCAGCGCCTTTCTTACCAGCAAAGAAACTATTTATAAAAGACTGCAACGGGCCAAACAGAAACTGCGTGAAGAAAAAATTGCCATAGAGCAACCTTCAACGGCGGAAATTGATGAACGTTTACCTGCTGTTTTAATGACGCTGTATTTGCTTTTTAATGAAGGTTATTATTCAGCAAGCAACGATGCAGTGCTGCGAAAAGAACTATGCATCGAAGCAATGCGCCTTGCTTACGTGTTTGTTGAAAATGAACAAACGAATAAACCGGCAGTAAATGCATTACTGGCATTAATGTGCTTTCAATCTTCAAGGTTTGATGCACGCATTGATGCGCAGGGCGAACTTATTTTGTATGAAGACCAGGATGCTAACTTGTGGGATAGTGAACTGGTAGAACAAGGAAAGTATTTCTTGAATGAAGCATCCAGCGGCAATACAATTTCAAAATATCATTTGGAAGCGGGCATCGCCTGCATGCACACCATACAGGAAGACAGCCGGGAAAAATGGGAAGGCATTTTGCAGTTGTATAACCAGCTTCTTATCATTGAATACTCGCCTGTTGCGGCGCTGAACAGAACCTATGCACTTGCCAAGGCAAATGGGAAAAAAGAAGCCATTACCGAAGCCGAAAAAATTAACCTTACAGGCAATCATTTATACCACTCACTTTTGGGTTGGCTATATACTAACACAGATGATGCAAAAGCAATTCTTCATTTGCAAACTGCATTGCAACTTGCCAAAACATCAAATGATAAAAAACTTATTGCAGAGAAGATCAATAAATTAAGGGATTAACAATTATATATCGTGAATCGAAAGTCCTGCTAATCGTCTTCGCCAACATTTTTTTATAATCATCGAAATATCTTAGTCAGAAACAAATGTTTATCCCAGTTTCATAAAGCCGTGTAGCAATTTCACATTGGTCATAGCCGAACCAGAGAAAGAGGAAAAGTGGTAAGTCAAAAAATATATTTGTACTTTGCTTTACGCCTGCTTCCTTGCAGGAGATGTAGCCTAGACCTAAAAGTTCAACGGCAAAATGTTATCTTCAACAATAAAACTTTAATCAGGTTATGAGATTTATTTATTTTTTATTTTTTTTACCGGTATTGATGATTTCCTGCGCAAATTCGCCAAAGAGTGCCGGTGAAAATCGTCCTGATGAAGGCGGCCTGGCCGTGCAGCTTTGGACATTCCGCTATGACCTGGAAAAAGATGTTCCCGGAACATTAAAGAAGATCAAAAATTTAGGCATTAATTACGTGGAAGGATTTGATGCGCCATACATGACCGCGAACCCGGATAAATTCAAACGTCAGCTTGACGCCGCAGGCCTGAAGATGTTTGCCCTTCACTGGAGTGATCTCGATGACTGGAGAAAGAATCCAGCGATGATTTTTCAAACAGCAAAGAAATTGGGAGCACATTATACGGGCATTGCATGGCTCAAGGCTTCAAAGGCCGACACCGTTACGCTCACTATCGTGAACGAAGCCGCTGACATCCTCACAAAAGCTTGTCCGCAAGCTAAAGCAGCCGGACTCCAGCTTTATTATCACATCCACGGGTATGAGCTGCAGCCAATGGCGGACCGCAAAACGTTTTTCGACAGCTTTATAAGCCGTATTGACTACAATTGTGTTCGCCTGGAGGCGGATATATTTTGGGTAATGTATGCGGGCCAGGATCCTGTACAGTTTATGGACAAGTACCGCGGCGGCGTGGAATTGCTACACATCAAGGACATGGCAAGCCACGTAGCAACGGGAGTTTTTAACGGCGCCAACTTCTATCCGCCTGACATGCCGGCTAATGATTGGGTGCCCGTTGGTAAAGGCAAGATTGATTACAAGGCTGTCTTTCAAAAAGCGAAACAGATTGGTGTGAAATGGTATATTCTTGAGATGGACAAGTACGACGGCAATGTGTATGCTGCCGTGGATTCATCGCTTGCTTATATTCGAAATGAGAAGCTATTGCCCTGATTAGGCAAGAGCAGAAAAATATCTGCAATTTCCCTCCATGATTTATAAATCATTTTCATTCTTCTTCGAAAAATTGTTGTGCAGTGCCTGACCGTGCACGTTCCTGTAACTGATTTATAATATTGGCTGCCCTTTTGCCATGATGATTTATTTTCTCAAGATTGCTGATTAAATCCTGTGTTACTTCTTTTTTTTCTTCTTCATTACCCGAAGAAATAATTTCCTGCACCAGTTCCCTGGAAACCTCTGAAAAATTATTTACAAAATTCAACGGATTTTGTATTTCATGCGCCATGCGTTTAGCCATCACTCCAAAAGCAGCCATTTTTTCTGACTGTACCAATTGTTGCTGTGTGTTTTTTAAATTTTCATAAGCAGCAGCCAGCTCTTTGTTGGCTTTGTGTTTATAGCGGTAACGATTAATTAATGCTATTAAAAGTAATAATAACACTGCCACACCTGCTATAAATGAATTGCGAATATTACGCTGCCGTGTGTCTTTTTTCTCCTGTTCTGCTCTCGCTGCTGCTTCTTTTTTATCGAAGGCATACTGCATAGCAGTTTCTGTAAGTTTTTTATTCTTCTCTAGATTAAATATAGAATCTTTCAAAAGCGTAAAATTCTTATAACTCGTCAATGCATTTTTGTTATCGCCAAGCAAGGATTGTATATCGCTCAATTGCTTATAGTTTGCAGACAAAGCATTTAAATCGCCAATTTCTTTACATATTTGTATAGCACTGTCTATATAGATTTTTGCTTTTTGCAATGTGGAGGAACTATGTTTGCCAGTAGTCTTTTTCGCCATCTCTAAATAAATCTTTCCTATATTACCAAGACTGGCGGCTGTTTCAATTTTAACTCCCAATTCCTCACTTATTTCCAGCGACTGTAAATGATATTCCAGCGCTTTGCTGTAATTTTCTTGTTCAGTATAAATTGTCCCAATATTACCCAGATCTCTTGCTATTCCATTTTTATCGCCTAATTCTTTATGTAACTGAAGCGATTTCAAAATATATTCAAGCGCTTTTTCATGATTGTTTAAATTACGATACAACTCGCCGATGTCGCCAAGATTTGCAGCCATGCCACTTTTGTTTCCCATTTTCTCATCAATCTCATTTGCTTTTGTAATATAGGTAAGCGCTTTTTGGTAATCTTTCTGGCTATTATAAACAATTCCGATATTACATAGCGTAACCGCTATGTCGGGTTTATTTTCCATTTCCTCATGAATGCGCAAGGCATCAAAATAATATTTTAAAGCATTCGGATAGTTTGCCTGGTACCAATGAATAACGCCGATATCGCTAAGTATTCTTGCCGTGCCAAGCTTGTCTTTAATTTCCCTGAACTGTTGTAATGCCTGGAGAGAATATTTAAGGGCCGTGGCATAATCAGATTTTCCATAGCTGTAATTACCTGCAATAGTTCTGCAGGCATTCCCTATACCTTTCTTCCAGGCTAATTTCTCAGCAAGAGCTAAACCCTGTTTACCAAACCTTAAACCTTCATCAGGATTTATAGCGTAATTGGTATGACTAAGGTCAATCAACAGCTTAATCTTATTGGTGTCTTCATGCGCTTTAGGTAACTCACCGAGCAAAGAGTCTATTCGGCCTTGTCCTTCGAGCTGCGCCCATGATTGCTGCTGCATAATATGCACAATGATAATAAGCAGTAGAAATTTTTTCATTTTTGTTTGATACAGATTTGTTATTATAAAATAATGTATAGTTCCTTCTCCTGGCGCAGGTTTTCACGCCTGTACCTTATTACTACTCTTCATTGGTGAGATATAATAGCTAAGATAAAAACAAATTAGAAATTTAGCTTTTGTGTGTATTTCCTTCTTACGTAATTGTATCACCGCACTGGTGAGAGTCGCTTACACGCGACCCCAAATCATTCTGACAGCCAGCACTAAATTATTCGTTAGCCTCCGGAATAAGCGCAGATAAAAATACCACCGGTGATAACCGGCAGTTTGTTACTTTTATAAGACACATTAACGAGCAGGAATAAATAATAGCTTTGTCTTATGCCTTTAACAATCTACTACCAGGTTATTTATCTTTTTATTATGGCTTTGCCCATAGCCTGCATTGCATGGACCATCACTCATGAAGAAGTATTCCGGGAGCCAAGAGAATATTGTGAGCGAAAGTCAAAAAGCTGCAGTACGCTTTTGCAACGAAAATTCTTCTATTTATTTACATGCGAGTATTGTTTCAGTCATTATGTTACGCTGGCGTTTTTATTCATCACGAGGTATCACCTGCTATACACTAACTGGCGCGGCTACCTGGTTGCCTTATTTGCGCTTGTATGGATCGCTAACATTTATATGAGCCTGTTTGGCTTAGTACGCGTAGGATTGAAAAAGGAAGGTATTGAAGCAAAAATTGCAAAAGTGAAATACGAAGAATGCGAAGGCGGCGAAGAAAAGAAAGACGAAAGGTAGCTGCCTCTATCTCAGTGTCATAATATAAAGGCCATAGTAAATTCTGAATAATTTTTCGTAACAATTTTTTTGTGTGAGTGGCTTCTACACTGTAAGGTCCCAATAATCCTATTTCCTATCCATTACATGCCGGATAACTTAACTAGCATTACGCGTATTATACTTCCACAATTTTATGTTTCTAACTGATGCATTGTGCGAATCATTATTCTCAACGTTCTTCAGTATTGAATGCTCTGTTTATGCAGAATTTCTTCCTGCGTTTATAATGCCAAACGAGCAGCGCATGGCCAGCTTTTCATAAGTATTTTTTAAACTATTTATTGCTGTTTCCTTTTCCATTTTACGAATGTTTTCTATAGCAAATTGTTGAATGGTTACGAGCGGTAACACAATTTTCTCTCTCATTCCTATGGATTGTTGCTCTACCGCATAATCAGCCATAAGTTCATTTTTTCCTGTAAGTTGAAAAAGATATTTTTCGGTAATATTATATTCAACATAAATCATATTCCATATTTCAGCATACCTCTCATCTTTAGATAAATATTCTGTAAGCGGAAAGAAACATTTTTTCATTGCCATTTCGCAATTATCAATGAGAGTTTTAAAAAACAAAGAATGTTGATATAAGCTTTTCAATTTATTTAATTTGCTCTCTTTTTCCATTTTTTGTAAAGCGGCGCCTACCCCATAAAATCCGGTCACATTCTGCTTAAGCTGGCTCCATGCGCCCACAAAAGGAATAGCCCTCAGGTTATCAAGCGTTAACTTGCTGGCACCTCGTTTTGAAGGCCTGCTGCCTATATTAGTTTCGCCATAAAATTTTAAGGGGCTAATATGAATTAAATAATCCATAAAATCCGGATGATTCTTCAGAGCGCTATATGCATCAAAACTTGCATCAGCAAGCTCTTGCAACAGGTCTTCTTCTTCTTTCTCTAATGTGATATGCCTGGTAGAAAATATATCGTTTGAAATACCGGCATGAATTAACTGCTCCATATTGAACTGTGCAGAATCAATAGTTCCAAAATTTGAGCTGACTGTTTGCCCCTGTATTGTTAATTGTATTTCTTTATTAGCAATATTTTTCCCCATTGAGGCATAAAACTTATGAGTTTTACCGCCGCCTCTTGCTGGCGGGCCACCACGTCCATCAAAAAAAACAACACTAATGTTATATTCTTTCGATATTGAAGTAAGCTCTTCTTTTGTTTTATAAATACTCCAGTTGCCCATTAAATAGCCGCCATCTTTGGTACCATCAGAAAAGCCAAGCATAATCGTCTGGCTGTTATTTCTTCTTTTTAAATGTGCACGGTATTCTTCATTTTCGTATAAAATTTTTACGATAGATGCTGCATTCTTTAAATCATCTATGGTTTCAATAAGTGGTACAATATCCACATTCATTTCGTCTTTTTTCCAGCCGCTTAAAATAAACAATCCATATACTTCAAGCACATTCAAAGCAGTGCTGCTATGACTTATAATATAGCGGTTGCAACCCGGCTCGCCATTGTACTCCTGGATGGATTTTATCGCTTTAATACTTTCAAATGTGTCGTTTATAATGTCGTCGCCAAAGTTAATTTCAGTTAATGCTTTTTCATTCTTTGTAATAAATTCAATTTTTTTATCGTCATTTAACTCTAAATAATCAGCTGGCAAAATATTATGTGAAACAAGCGCTTCAAATACTTTTTTATGTATTGAACTATCCTGGCGTATATCTATCGATGCAAAGTGCAAACCAAATACGTGAATTTTATTAATGAGATTATCCACCAAATAAAGAAACAATCCATTGTGCTGGTAAATTAAAATTTCTCTTACCCCATTCAGCACATCAAGAATTTCCTGTTTAGTTAAACGGGTACGATTGCCGGGTATAAAAATGTTATTATATAATTGCTTTTCCAGTTCTGCGAGGCGAACATCTACCAGCTTAAAAGTAAGCCTGCGTCTTAATTTTCTTATTTCGAGGTAATAGCATTTAATAATGGCTCCTCTCAATGCATCTGCAACTTTTAAGGTTGTATCTGTATTTACAAAAGGATTACCATCTCTGTCTCCCCCGGGCCAGAAACCCATTTTAATTATAGGGTTATTTGGATGTATTGCATCAGGAAACTGGTTTTTCAAAAAAGTAAGAATACGCCCGGCTGCAGCAAAGAATACATTTTCCAGGTACCAAATGAGGCTGAGCGCTTCATCATAGGGAGTTGGCTTCTCTTTTTTAAAGAACGGCGTTTTGCCCAATTGCTGCAAATACATATTTATCTGTGCGGCATTATTTTCTGAAAGAGATTTGGAAAGATCATTAATAATACCCAATACGGAACCTGGATAAAATTGTGTGGGATGCGCTGTAAGAACTAGTTCGATAGAAAAATCCTCAAGCTTTTTTGACAGCTCATTCAGCTTATTATTTTGAATTACTTCAAGTTCCAATTGTTTTAATGTTCCAGCTCCTCCTGTATCATTCACATGAAGAAAAGCCGCGTCTTCCAATGCATCAAACAGTACCACCTGCCTTTCTACAAATTGCGTAAAACGAAAAAGAAGATCGAGCTTTTCGGGCTGAGAAGTAAAAGACGTATGCCTTGCAAAAAATTCTTCAACAATTTCTACAGGGCTTAATTTTTTCTTAAAACCTTCCTCACAAATATTTACAAAAAGCGATAATAATATTCCGGTTTTTTCAATTCGGTGAAAGGGCAATGATGTAAAAAGACTATTATATAATTGAAACTTTATACCAACATAATTTTTAAAATGATGCAATCCACGAGAAGCCTGGTTATCCATAAAAGGTTAAAAATTCAAGATTAAAAAATAAAAAAACAATAAGCACATTGTGGCATGAAAATACTTCAATTTTTTTTATTGAATAATTGCAGCATCATTTTATAGGAAATATGACCCCGAACTTATTTCGTTTTCAGGATTAATTAAAGCATTCTTTCATATAAATATTTATTTAAATTCGGATTCTAATTATTGTATTTCTTAAACCATGTAATTTGCCGTTTGGCAAAATGCCTGGTGTTTTTTTTAATGTTATTTATTGCCGCCTCTAAAGAAATTTTTCCATCAATAAAATCGAATAGTTCTCTATAGCCGACGGTTTGCAAAGCATTTAAATTTTTGTAAGCATATAATGTCTCCGTTTCTTTTAATAAACCTGCATTCATCATAATATCTACTCGGTTATTTATTCTTTTATATAACTCATCGCGGGGAATTTCTAAATTGATTTTTTTTATTTTAAATTTTCTTTGAATCTTTTTCCCCGATTGAAATTCAAGAATAGATTTTCCGGTAGACAATTTTACTTCCAATGCCCTCATCATTCGTCGTGGATTGGCCATTTCACCTAAAGCAAAGTAAGATGAGTCAACTTTCCTGATTTCATTTTGAAGCCATTCAATTCCTTTTAATTTATACGCTTCAACGATTTCATTGTGTATCAGTTCATCGATTTCCGGAATATCATCAAGCCCTTCACAAAATGCTTTTATATAAAGGCCAGTACCTCCGGCCATAATAGCAACATCATTGTTTTTAAATATTTCATGAATAGCCTTCAAGGCATATTTTTCAAATACTTTCACATTTACATCGTCATGTATAGAATGTGAATTAATAAAGTAATGATGGATTTTTTGTAACTGTTGTTCCGAGGGCTTGGCAACGCCTATATTTAACTCGTTAAAACATTGTCGGCTATCAGCAGAAATAATTTGTGTATTGTATTTTTCAGCAAGTTCAATGGCGTAATCAGTTTTGCCAACTGCTGTTGCCCCTGTAATTATAATGCAGGTCTTATCGTGCATATAAACGTTGCGGTTTGTAAAGAACCCAACAATTGATTATTAAATTTCTCCGGGAGTGTTTTCTTCCACGTCCTCATCGGCTTCTTCTTCAGTATCAGATTCTCCTTCCTGGCCAAAGCCATCGGCCATTATGGTTGTATTTAAATCATATTTTTCTTCAATTTCTGCAAGTTTCTCATTTATTAGTCCCTTTGTTCCATATTGGCTGGGGCCAATACCTTCAGTTCTAACACAGGCAGGATAAGTCATTTTAGCATCTTCATTTTTATTTACGTTTATAAGTTCCAACATAAAAGTCCAGTTTTTATGAAAGTCGTATACATAAATAAATTTTTGGTTAGGATCACGTATCTCAGAACCAACCGGAGTGTCCTTCATAAACAAAGGCTGTACCTTATAGTCTTTATTATATTTTTCAAGCGTTATTTCTTTTCCGCGCTGCCATTTATCATTGCTCCTGTAAAAGGTTGCGTCATGTTTGTTGTCGAACTCAAAGCATTTTAATATTATATTTTGCAAATCAAAAAAAGTTTGCTCATGCTTAACAACAACATCTCTGTAAACGCTGTCATCATCTTCCCAGTAAATTCTGAACTTTAAGATTGCCATATCACGAAATTAATAATTAGTCATCAATTAAAGTGTTCAAAGCTTCATAAAGGTTTATTCACCTATTTTTCCGCACACCGAGTTCTGCTGCTTTTTGCAGCATAAAATTAAAAGCTTCGTCGTAGCGGTTAGGAATTTCCCCGTCTAGTATGGCTTCGCGAACTGCATTTTTTATTTCACCAACTATTCTGGAAGGAGGAAGATCAAACTCTTTCATAATAATTTCGCCGGTTATAGGCGGTTGCCAGTTACGGATTTTATCAGTTTCCTCTACCTCTTTAAGCCTTTGACTTACCATGTCGAAGTTTGATAAAAACCTCTTCACCTTTTGTTTATTTTTTGAAGTAATATCCGCTTTACATAATGTCATTAAATGATCAATATCATCACCTGCATCAAAAAGTAATCTTCGTATAGCCGAGTCCGTTATATTCTCCTTTGTGAGGCTTATGGGGCGCAGATGAAGCTCTACAATTTTTTTAACAAATTTCATCTTCTCATTTTGTGGAAGTTTCAATTGTGCAAAAATTTTAGGAACCATTCTTCCACCAACTACCTCATGACCATGAAAAGTCCAGCCATGTCCCTTCTCAAATTTTTTTGTAACAGGCTTAGCAATGTCGTGTAAAACAGCGGCCCATCTTAACCATAAATCATCTGTGTTAGGTGCAATATTATCTAGCACCTGAAGGGTGTGATAAAAATTATCTTTGTGCCCTTTACCGTCAATATATTCTGCACCGGCTAATGCAACCATTTGAGGAAAGATAATTTTTAATAACCCGCTTTTGTATAAAAGATCGAACCCGACCGACGGTTTCTCGGTTAAGATAATTTTATTTAATTCATCTGCGATTCGCTCGCCGCTTACGATCTTTATTCTATAAGCGTTTTTTGTTATCGCTTCAAATGTTTCAGGCAAAATATTGAAGTGCAACTGAGCAGCAAACCTTATTGCCCGCATCATTCGCAAAGGGTCATCACTAAATGTTTCATTCGGAAAAAGAGGAGTTCTGATAATCTTATTTTCAATATCGGCTCTTCCATTTAAAGGATCTAATAATTTTCCAAAATCATTTTTATTAAGGCTAATAGCTATGGTATTTATTGTAAAATCTCTTCGAAGCCTGTCGTCATCAAGTGTTCCCGGTTCTACTTCGGGTTTACGGCTATTGTAATCATAGCTCTCCTTTCTGGCACCTACAAATTCTATGTCGAAAGGCGCTTCTTTATTTGATGATAATTTATCCGGCTCTGCTACCTTTAAATTATGGGAAAATAATTTATCAATTTTTATTTGTGCTGTTCCAAATGTTTTAAAAATGCTTACCTGGGGAACTGGGCTAAGATATTGAGCGGTTTTTTTTGCTAACAAAATGCCATCACCAACGCAAACAATATCTGCGTCCTTTGTAACTCGTCCTAATATTTTATCTCTCACAAAACCGCCTATGATATAGGCAGGCATATTTAATTCTTCTGCTGATTTGGAAATGGTTTCGAAAATAAACAGTTCTTCTTTGGTGCAACTGATATCCATCAGGCAAAAATAAATTATTTGCTTTAGCTCTTTTATAGAAATCAAAAATTAAAAAGAATTGGAAGTAGCCGTATCAGTTAATCATCACCCTGGATTTAATAAGGCAATCTTAGATTTATACTCTTACATTATTAAAGCCGTACAATATTGTTTATTACAACTGGTGGGTTAAAATTTGTTTCATCATCCGGTTGTGAATGAATTTGTTTTACAACATCCATGCCTTCTATCACCTGCCCAAATGCTGCAAAACCCTGCCCGTCTGCGTTGGCATCACCTCCGTAATCATAATGTTTGCCAACATCGCCACCTATGAGTATAAAGAATTCAGTACTGCCGGTGTTGGGGCCAAGGCGAGCCAGTGAGATCGTTCCATCCTTGTGATGTAATCCGGTTTTCTTGGTTGTTTCCAACGGAAGGCCTGGCAGACTAAGTTGTAACTTATTTTTTGTTTGCCATATTCCGCCCTGTATTAAGTTTGATTTAAACGAACTCGATGGCTGGTCTTCAGATTTTAACACCCGGTAAAATGATCCATCTTTATAATAATCTGAATCTACATATTTGAGAAAGGCAGCAACAGTTTTTGGCGCTTTCTCAGGATATAATTCTACGATAATATCGCCAAAATTAGTTTCAATTTTTACAGTAGGTTCTCTATAGGTTTTTTTTGGATGACATGAAAAATAAAACGCTCCAATCAATACCATGCAAACAATTATAACTCTTCGCATAAAAGATTTTTTATGATTAATTTAAAATCGCAAGACATTCCTGATGACAAATTAAACTTAACAAGGGCTGCCAGGCTTTTTGTTATCAGGAAAAAAATATGTCAAATTTATCATAATCCAAAGATTTCGATTATACCATTTTATTCTTTGTTTAATCCTAAATATTAATCTGACGAAATCAGGAATATAACGGGTAGGGCTACGTGATTGAATAAAAAAACCCGGCTAACCTTGGTTTCCGGGTAAAACAAAAATAACAGTACACACAACAATGAACGTTTGAAAATTAGTTATAAGTTAGTAAAAGTTATGAAGCGAATATTATTAATCTGATAACCAAACACTTTTCTGATAGTTATCAAAGCAAACACCTAACTTATAAACTATTCATTAATCTGGTTTTTTTCCCTCTAAAAATGTATTGATAGTGCTTATCTCAGCTTTATTATTTTCATCCGACTTAACAGTATAATTGCTATAAAAGCTTTCTACATCCGCAATAGAATTATGCAATTCCATATTGCGGCGGAGGTAAGCTGGAACCGACTCAAACTCATTGTTAGGATCCGTAGCGTTAACGTTGAAAGATAGATTTCTCAACTTCGCAATACGATCCATAGCCCGGCGCTTTAGATCTTCTGTTTCGTCTGCCGGTGGCAGTTCCTCAACAGAAGGTATCATGATAGGCATTGTCTGGTGTACTTTCGATTCTTTCTTCTCCTCCTCCGCTTCATGGGAATTTTTAACCACTAATTGCATTTCAATAACAGGTTCGTCTTCCTTTTTTGAACGTGGCAATTGGGTTATTGGCTCCTCTAAAGATTTGGATTGGGTTGGCTTAGCTTCTGCATAAATCCGGGCAGGCTTTGCCAAATAACCGCCTGACGTTGGGACGGCGCTAGCTTCTTTTTTATTACTATTTAATTGATTATTGAGAACTGGTGATTCAGCTTTTATTGGCTGTTGATTTGTTTCAGCAGTTACTGGATTGGGCTCCGAAGATAAGGTGAAATGTATAATATTTTCTGATGATTTATCAACAGTATTTTCCTCCTCAGTTTTTTGTAATTCTACGTTTGATGGTTCAGGTATTTCTACTATCACAGGATCCATCTCCCTGGAGCTCTCATTTTTTTGTATAGAGGCATATACATTCTCCTCCTTAATAGATTTAAAATCTTCTTCTTCAATAACTTCTTTTTGCTCTATTTTCTCCAATGATTTTTCTACTTCTTTATCTTCAAAACTAAAAACCGGCTGCCGGTATTTTTTCTTTTCATCTTCGGGCTGTTTTAACTCCATCACTATTTTTTCAGCCTCTTTTATTTCAGCTTTTGGCGGTTCTTTTTTATCAAATGGATCTTTATGCTCAAAGCCTGTAGCAATAAGTGTTATACCTATTTTATTACCAAGTGCGTTATCATATCCTAAGCCAAGTATTACATCAGTATTTTCACCAGCCTGGCTTAACAGATGATTTTGAATTGTTTCTACTTCATCCATTGTAAATTCGTTTTCGCCTTCGGAAGAATTAATATTTATTAAAATCCACTTGGCTCCGCGAATATCATTATCATTTAATAATGGAGAATTCAATGCTTGTTCTATTGCCTGTTGAGCCCTGTTTTCGCCTTCAGAAGCAGCACTTCCCAGGATTGCAACTCCTCCCTTTCTCATTACCGTACACACATCCGCAAAGTCAACATTAATCTGGCCCGTACTATTAATTACATCTGTAATACACTTTGCAGCCGTTGCCAATACATTATCTGCCTTTGCGAAAGCAGCTTTCATGGTAAGGTTGCCAAACTGGTGGCGCATTTTATCATTGCTAATAACAAGTAATGTGTCTACGTGATCTTTCAATTTGCTAATGCCATCTTCTGCCTGGGCAATTCTTTTTTTACCCTCATAAGCAAATGGCGTGGTAACAATACCGACCGTTAGTATACCAAGGTCCTTACAAATTTTTGCAATAATAGGAGCACCGCCTGTTCCGGTCCCTCCACCCATACCGGCAGTTATAAAAGCCATCTTTGTATTTACCTCAAGTATTCGTTTTATTTCTTCAAGGCTTTCTTCCGTCGCTTCACGACCTATTGCCGGGTTTGCACCTGCGCCCAAACCCTGGGTAAGATGTGGGCCTAACTGCACCTTATTGGGAACCATACTGGTTGCAATTGCCTGTGCATCGGTGTTACAAATTATGAAGTTTACGCCTTCAATATTCTGGCTGAACATGTGGTTAACAGCATTGCTGCCGCCACCTCCAACGCCTATCACCTTTAGGATAGATGATTGTTCTTTAGGCAAATCAAAATGTATCATGTGTTAGAAATTAAAATTGGTTAGTAGTTATATTGTTAAAAGATGGTCAAAAAAATATTTTAATGTTTATTTTTTGTTCTCTTCATTTTCAATTGTCAATTGATTACAATTCAGAATCTCCTTCTTCTTTAAACATCTCAATCAATCCATTTTTAAATGAATCCATGAAAGCTTTCAAAGTTTTACGTGGTGGCTTCACTATATTTTTATGATTTGATATATCAGCCTCAACTTCGTCGATGCCTGGTTGTTGTAATGAGGCAGGAATATTAACTTTTGCATATTGCAGCTCAAATTGCTTGCGCTTATTTTCATAATCGTTATATCCTTTTAATATTAAACCAAGACAAGTTGAGTACATTGGCTTAGCCAACTCTTCAATATGGCCAGCAGCCAGGTGCTCATTGGGAAATCCAATGCGTGCATTTAATCCCGTAACATATTCTGTAAGCTGAATGAGATGTTTCAGTTGGGAGCCGCCGCCTGTAAGAATAACACCGCCATTCAGCAACCTGTTATCAAGGCCAACCTGCTTTAAATGATAGGAAACAAAGTCCATAATTTCGCTCATGCGTGCCTGTATGATTCCGGCAAGATTCTTTACGCTTATTTCTTTAGGAGCCATACCACGCAAGCCAGGAATAGTAATGAAAGCGTTTGACTTCGCCTCATCAGAAAGCGCACTGCCGAACTGAACTTTCATTTGTTCAGCCTGCGTTTTTAAAACACCGAGGCCGGTTTTAATGTCGTTGGTAATATTTTCTCCACCGAAAGGAATTACCGCTGTATGTTTTAAAATGCCTTCATAAAACACAGCAAGGTCTGTAGTTCCGCCACCAATATCTACTATAGCAACTCCAGCTTCCAGATCGTGGTCGCACATAACTGCTGCGGCTGATGCCAATGGCTGCAACACAAGATCTTTTGTTATCAACCCAGCTTTTTCCACGCTACGGTTTATGTTTCTTATAGCATTTTTATCACCGGTTATTATGTGAAAATTAGCGCCCACTTTTACACCGCTATACCCTATCGGGTCAGGAATATTCTGGAAGTTATCGACGGTAAATTCCTGCGGTATTACATCGATAATTTGATCGCCTGCGGGGATATATGTTTTAAACTGATCGTTTATAAGCTGATCAATTTCCGATTGCTTTATTTCTTCATCTGTATTTTGGCGAACAATATCTCCTCTTGTTTGCAGGCTTTTTATATGATGTCCTGCAATACCTACATATACTTCGCTTATAGGAAGATTGGGATTACTTGCATAGCAATTTTCCAGGGCAGTTTGTATTGCCTTAATAGTTTGATCGATGTTCAGCACCATACCGTGTTGCACACCATTACTGTTTGCCCGGCCAAAGCCAAGAATTTCGAGCTTGCCAAACTCATTTTTCCTGCCGGCAATGGCTGCGATTTTTGTAGTACCAATGTCCAGTCCTACGATGATGGGTTGTTCGCTGTTCATATTTTGCATTTTTAGTTTTGTCTTTTTATCATTTGTTCAAAACATTGATATTTTAAAGACAGTGTTATGTTATATTGTTTTATTTTAAAATCATTTAATCAAATTAATAATCGCTTTTAGATGGCATAACGGCCTTGGGTACACGCTTTTTTGTATTTTCTTTTATTGCGGCACTCTTAGGTGTTTTTACACTTGATGAAGAACTATTTAAAACACTTTTCTTTGCTGGTATCTTCATTTCCACTGCAGAGTTCTCAGTAGCGTGCATCCGACTATCATGAACATCATTTGTATTTAATTTTACATCTTCATCAGGTGCATTTTCAATTTCCTTCGAAGTATTTATATTATCGTCATCATCACTTTGTTTTAACTGAATATTTGCAGTATCGTTTGTTCGCTTTTGCGCATCCGCAATAATTGATTTCATAATTTCAACCGAACGCAGAGAATCCATTTTAATTTCGTTGGATCCTCTTCTCACAGCAACTACCTGGCCTTTAAACTGAACACTAATTGATGAATAGTGTGTCCATCCTATTTTTGTTAACACCTGTTTATAAAAGCAAAGCAGGTTATTAAATTTTTCAAGATGGTTTTCTCCGGTACCAAAATGAATCACCTGATCACCAAGCTTTGGAATTAAATCGAAAGTGCGTTCAGGAGTTATATCAATCTGGTCAATTTGAGCCATCCAAAAAGGGTTATCATTTATAAATTCACTAAGCGCTTTTATATCTTTAATGAGATTACTATCCTCTTTTGACAATAAAATTGCATCAGTTGGAAAATCAGTAAACACCGGCAATCGGGGTGAGAACTTATCACTTAATGGTAATCTTGTTAAAGAACTATCCATATAAAAAGATGATCCCGAAGCGGTAAAAATTCTTGCTATAGGTTCCCGCTCCGTTATTTTTACCACAAGAATATTATTGTTATCAAAAAATAACTCAGCATTCTTTATCCATTTGCTTTCTTGCAATGCTGCTTCCATTGATGAAAGGTTTATAGAATGTAACGGCTTTTTTTCAAGCTTTCCTCCACTCGTTTTTTCCAAAATTGAAATCACATCTTTTTTAGCAATAAAAAAATTATTCTGCACACCGTTAATGTTTATCTGTAGTGAGACGCAGCGCTCATTATTTCTTTTAGTAATAGCGGCAACAAGCAATACAACAGTTCCTGAGATAAGTATTACCCATACCATTATCCCAAGAAATCTGTTTAACCTGTATGTGCTTTTTGTAATCACTTTTAATTAAAACTTATTTAATAAAATCTTTTTTATCGGCAGTACAAGTTTATCTATATCTCCGGCACCCGCCGTTATTAATAATCTACGGGACTCGTCATCAGGTCTTCTTACAAATTCATTTTGAACAAAATCCATCAAATCTTCCTTTGAGATTATTCTTACATTTTTATTTTTCATCAACTGCGAAATCATGCTACTGGTAACGCCTTCCATCGGTAGTTCTCTTGCAGGATAAATAGGCAAAATCAAAATTTCGTCCGCCTTATCAAGATTTTCAGCAAATTCGTGTGCAAAATCTCTCGTTCTTGAAAACAAATGAGGCTGAAAAATTACTGTACACTTCCTGTCGCTAAACAAGTTCTTTGCTCCCGATATTAATGCATTTAATTCCTGAGGATGATGTGCGTAGTCATCAATAAAAATGAAATCATTCTGGGGATTATCTTCTTCATTTTTATTTGGTGAAATAATATATTCAAACCTTCTTTTAACTCCCTCGAAATTGTTAACAGCTTTTTTAATTTTACCTTCTTCAATATTTAAATAATGTGCAATTGTAATTGCAGCAACTGCATTTTCAACATTATGCAAGCCGCCCATATTGAGCTGTATCTTTTTAACAGACCAGTTCTTATTTACTATATCAAACTGATAGCCTCTTCCTGAGATAAGTATGTTATCAGCAAATACATCAGCTTTGTTATTCTTTAAACTATAACGCATATGGTTATGCGCAGAAAACCGGTCGCAACTCAAATCATAATTTGTAAGCAAGAGGCCGTCCTTTTTTAATTTCTCCGAAAATTCAATAAAAGAATCTTCCATGTTTTCTTTTGTTCCATAGATATCAAGATGATCCGCATCCATTGCGGAAATCAGTGCAACGTCGGGAGATAATTTCAAAAAACTACGATCATATTCATCAGCTTCAACCACGGCCACATTGTTATCACTGCTCCAAAAGTTAGTATTGTAATTAACAGATATTCCGCCTAGAAAAGCGTTACATCCAAATCCGGAATCTGTTAAGATATGCGCCACCATTGTGCTGATCGTAGTTTTGCCATGCGTGCCGGCAATACAAATGTTGAAGGTTGATTTAGTTATTTCACCGAGCAGAGTACTCCTTTTTATCACTTCATAATTGTTGTTTAAATAATAATTAAACTCTTTATGATCTTTAGGGACTGCTGGTGTATAAACAACCAGCTGCGCATTTTTATCAAGAAGTTCTACGTCATCTTCATAATGAATTTTTATGCCATCGCTTTCCATTTGTTGCGTGAGAAGCGTAACAGTTTTATCATAACCACTTACAGTTACATTTTTGTTGAGGTAATATTTTGCCAGGGCGCTCATGCCGATGCCGCCAATTCCAATAAAATAAATACGCGATATGTTTGTATGATCTTTCATAATCTCAAACTCACTTAAATCCCTGATTTAATTTCTATATAAATAATGTTTAATTCTTTATTGTCTTTAAAATTTCGGTTGCAATTATTTCATCAGCTTTTGTATTTCCATTCTTTAAAATATTTACTTCCAGTTCTTTAATTTTTTTTTCATCTTTTACTAATTCTAAAATTGTATCCATAAGCTTTGTTTCGACGTCTGCATCACGAATCATTAAAGCAGCGTTTTGCCTCACAAGCGTTAAAGCATTTTCAGCCTGGTGATCTTCTGCTGCAAACGGATACGGAACGAAAATAGAAGCCCTTCCTACAACGGATAATTCAGCAATAGTCATAGCGCCTGACCTTGATACTACTACATCTGCAGCTGCATAGGCATATTCCATCCGGGTAATAAATGCGTTGGTCCAAATGTTATTCTTTTCCACTTCAGCTTTTGCTGCCTGCGCTGCAAATGCCTTTCCTGTTTGCCAAATAAGTTGTAATCTATTTTTCTGAAAAGTATCAATATGCTTATCAATTGTTTCATTAATGCTTTTAGCACCGAGACTCCCTCCTATCACAAAAACAGTTTTATATTCTGGCTTTAAACCAAAAAATGTAAGCGCTGTTTCCCTGGAAATTTTTTCTAAAAAAATATTTCGTATAGGGTTGCCCGTTAGAACAATTTTAGAAGCTGCAAAATATCTCTCCATTCCTTCATAAGCCACAAAAATTTTTGCGGCTCTTTTGCCGAGTATGATATTGCTCTTACCGGGAAGCGAATTACTTTCATGAATAAATGTGGGTGTCTTACGTACTTGTGCAACTCTTAACACAGGAAAACTTGAATAACCGCCAACACCAATAACACCATCAGGTTTAAAAGATTTAAATATTCTGGTCACCTGTAAAATGCTTTGCATTAATTTAAGAGGCAAGCCAATGTTTCGTATCAAAGAACTTCTGTTATAGCCTGCTATTGTGAGCCCAATAACTTTATGACCGGCCTCAGGAATTTTATCCATTTCCATTTTCCCTTTTGCACCCACAAATAAAATCTCAATTTCAGGCAACTGCTTTTTTAAAGCATTTGCTATGGCGAGTGCAGGAAAAATATGTCCGCCTGTGCCACCTCCTGCAATTATTATCCTGGTAGCGCCTGCCTGAGGTATGATGCTTTTAATGTTTTCTATAAATTTTTCATTCGTCATTATATCACTAATTCTCTTTTTCTAAAATGATCAGGTTTCTTCAGGTACTACTTCTGCAAGCGGCTCTTTGCCTTCCATCTGCTCTACGTTCCGGGCTACGCTTAATATAATGCCAATAGCAAAACAGGTAAACCATAAACTGCTTCCTCCCATACTCACAAGCGGCAATGTAACACCGGTCGTTGGGAAAATATTGACATTTACCGCCATATTTACCATTGCTTGAATTACCAATGTAAAACTTAAAGCCACTGCTAAAAAAGCCCCAAATGCATAAGGGCATCGTTGAAAGATTCTTATACTTCGAAATAAAAAAAGAAGATAAATTAATACAATAATCGTTCCTCCTACTAAACCGTATTCTTCTATAATAATTGCATAAATAAAATCACTGTAAGGATGCGGTAAAAAGTTTCTCTGCTCACTTTTACCCGGGCCCTTTCCAAGCCAACCACCTTTAGCAATAGCAATCTTTGCCTGCTGCACCTGGTAAGATGCATCTGATTTATCAGAGTACATAAAATCCTGAACTCGTTTTATCCACGTGGACATTCTTCCAAAAGTTAGTACCGCAGGTAAATCTTCTGAAGTGTGATCCTGTTTATTATAATAATGAGAAGCCACCAGAATCAGCAATAATAATGGTATTAAGGCTGAGCCAACAACGAAAAGAAGGTGCCTCGTTCTTATTCTTCCGATAAACATAAGCATCAGCGCTATTCCGCCAATCAATAATGCTGTGGATAAATTTGCTGGCGCAATTAGGAGACAAATGATTATAACGGGAACGATTAGGGGAAGAAATCCTTTTTTAAAATCTTTAATAACATTTTGCTTTTTGCTTAACTGCCTGCTCATATACATAAACAAAGCAAGCTTTGCCAGATCAGATGTTTGAAAAGTCATATTGATGACAGGTAGCTTTATCCATCGGTTGGCCTCATTAATACTGCTGCCGAATTTTAATGTGTAAAACAATAATGGTATAGAAATTAAAAATAGAATAGTTGCAACACGGGAATAGATTGTGTAATTGACCCTATGCGCAAAATAAATAATAAGTAAGCCAAGCGCTATAAAACCTACCTGCTTAAACAGATAACTTTCCGTGCTCTTGTTCATTTTATAAGCCAACGACCCGATGCTGCTATATACCACAAGAATACTTATCATTGTAAGCATAATTACAATAGCCCATATAACTTTATCGCCTTTGGTACGGCTTAAGATATTACTGGTAACTTCCTGCGCTGAAGAAGAAAATTCATTGGACAATATATTCTTTGTTTCGCTCACTTGCTACTTGTTACTTGATATTATAAATCCTTTACTGCCTCTTTAAATTGTGCGCCCCTATCTTCATAATTCTTAAATAAATCGAAACTTGCACATGCCGGAGATAATAAAACGACATCGCCTTTATCAGCAAAATGAAACGCGGCGTGCACTGCATCTCTGGCACTTTCCGTATTTATCATTAGCTCTACATCATTACCAAATGCCTCGTGAATTTTAGTATTGTCTTTTCCCATACATACAATTGCTTTCACTTTTTCTTTTACCAAATCTTTTATAAATGAATAATCATTTCCTTTATCAACACCACCAAGAATAAGTATAGTCGGCTTTTCCATGCTTTCCAGCGCATACCAGGTACTGTTAGTATTCGTGGCCTTGCTGTCATTTATAAAATCAACACCTTTTATAGTAGCAACAAATTCCATACGGTGCTCGAGGCTTTCAAATGTTTGCACAGCATCTCTTATCTTTTCCTTTCTTATATCCATTACAAATGCCGAAAGCCCTGCAGCCATTGTATTGTATTGATTATGTTTTCCCTTCACCGCAAAATCATCTACGCTCATATTCATTTCTTCATTTTGCCATTTTATGTGCATTTCTGCATTTTGTATGTAGGCGCCCTGTGGTAATATTTTTCTCATGCTTATTGGTAATGCTTTAACTCTGTTCAAAAATTTTTTTAAGTTTTCTATTGTTATTTCATCATCTGCGTTATAAATAAATACATCGTCTTTTGTTTGGTTTTTAATAATGCTGAATTTGCTTTTAATATAATTTTCAAATTTGTATTCATACCTATCCAAATGATCTTCCGTTATGTTAGTAAGTATCGCTATATCCGGCCTGAAAGTCTTTATGTCATCAAGCTGGAAAGAACTGATTTCAGCTATATAAATATCTTTTGGTTCAATAGCCACTTGCCTTGCAAAAGAATAACCAATGTTTCCCACCATTGCACAATTCATCCCTGCTTCTTTACAAATATGGAACACCATTGATGTTGTCGTCGTTTTTCCATTGCTTCCAGTAACGGCAATTATTTTACCATGACCCTTATGCATAAACGCAAATTCTATTTCACTTATAATTTCAATTTTTGCTTTGCGTAATTTTTTTACAATCTCATTATTCTCCGGTATTCCCGGACTTTTCACAATAATCGATGCGTTAAAAATTTTATCTTCTGTATGCGTTCTTTCTTCAAAATCAACACTGCTTAAGCGAAGCTCATCTTTAAAAACAGGCTTTATTGTCGATGCTTCGCTCACAAATACTTCAAAGCCTTTTTGCTGTGCCAGCAAAGCCGCACCCACACCGCTTTCGCCAGCGCCCAGTATTACGATTCTTTTTTTCATTCTTTTTTTAATTGGATATTTCAATTAAAAAAGGTTTTTCAGCGGCATGAATTTAACAGGTCAGAAGTTTGTTATCATGGGAATTGGCAGGTTTAATTTTTTAAATGATTTCATAGAGACGGCAACCCAAACGCCTCATATCTGTTATCTTAATTTTAGTGTAACCACAGCAAACACTACCGACAAAATAGTAACCACCCAAAAACGAACTGCTATTTTACTCTCGTGGTATCCCAGCTTTTGATAGTGATGATGCAAAGGACTCATTAAAAAGATTCTTCTGCCTTCTCCATATTTTTTCTTCGTGTATTTAAAATAACTAACCTGTATCATCACGCTTAAATTCTCTACCAAGAACACAAAACAAAATATTGGTATCAATAATTCCTTACGCACAATGATTGCAAGTGATGCTATAATTCCTCCCAATGCAAGGCTGCCCGTGTCGCCCATAAAAACCTGCGCCGGATAAGCATTATACCAGAGAAAACCTACACACGCTCCTACAAATGCCGCGATAAAAATGGACAATTCACTAAGGTTAGGTATGTACATTATATTCAGATATTCTGCAATACGCACGTCGCCGCTTACAAAGACAAACACCCCTAGACCCAGCCCTATAAGGGCACTTACACCGGTAGCCAACCCATCAAGGCCATCCGTAATATTTGCCCCGTTTGATACAGCCGTTACAATAAATATTACTATAAGTATGTACAATATATAAGTATAGCTTTCCCAACGTTCAGGTAATAATTTTGCATAATTAAACTCGTGTGTTTTTACAAACGGAATTGTTGTAATTGGCGTTTTTACATTAACAAACCTGTGCGTTTTTCCATCTATAACTACAGTTTCCTCATCGCCGAGCCGGTGTTCTCCACGTTGAAGAATGCCGCTATTGTTATTGGTTATGACTTCCCTTTTAACTATTACGCTTTGATTAAAATATAAAGTAGTACCGATTATAATCCCCAACATCACCTGACCAAAAATTTTAAATTTTCCTGCAAGGCCATCTGCATTTGTCTTTTTAAAATCTATTCCTTTTTCTTTCGCAATCCGCTTTGCTTTTATTTTTAAATAATCGTCTACAAAACCTATAATGCCGAGCCACACTGTACATAAAAGCATAAGCCGCACATACACTTTATCAAGATTGGCCAATAATAACGTTGGAATCAATATTGCCAGTAAAATAATGATACCTCCCATTGTAGGCGTTCCTGACTTCATCTTTTCGCCGGCCAACCCTAATTCGCGAACAGATTCTCCAATCTGTTTTCTTTTCAAAATATTAATGAGGCGCTTACCATAAACGGTTGTTATAACTAATGATAAAAGAACCGCTATCAATACTCTGAAGGTGATAAAATGCACAAGCCCGCTTCCCGGAAACTTGATTCCCATTTTAGCAAACCATTCAAATAATTGATATAACATGTGTTTATTTATTTTCCAAGTAGCTGAAACATTTCAAACAAAACTTTTTTATCATCAAAATCATGTTTCACGCCTTTTATTTCCTGGTATTTTTCATGCCCCTTTCCTGCTATCAATACAATATCTTTTTCCTGTGCAAGACTCACTGCCGTTTTAATTGCTTCTTTTCTGTCAACAATTGAAATATATTTTTTTCTGGCAACGATCGGCACTCCCTGTTCCATATCTTTTATTATTTCTGCAGCGTCTTCGCTTCGCGGATTATCTGACGTAAATATTATTTTATCACTATACTCGCATGCTACTTCTGCCATTACTGGCCTTTTAGTTTTATCCCGATCGCCACCACAACCAACTACTGTAATAATTTTTTCTTCTCCTTGTCTTAAGGCTTTAATTGTCGCCAAAACATTCAGTAACGCATCAGGCGTATGAGCATAGTCTATAATTCCAATTATTTTTTCATTAGCTGATATAATATAATCAAATCTTCCTTCGGCGCCTGTAAGGCTGCTTAACACCTGCAGTACATTTTGTTTATCTTCCTTTAAACAAACTGCAGCTCCGTACACAGCAAGAAGATTGTAAGCATTGAAAGTGCCAATAAGCCTGCAATGCACTTCTATATCATTAATTAATAACACAAGGCCCGATAAGGAATTCTCAATAATCTTTCCTTTAAAATCTGCCATTGTTTTAAGGCTGTATAAATATTTTTTTGCCTTCGTATTCTGAAGCATTACTGCACCACGTTTATCATCTGCATTACTAAGTGCGAAGGCTGTTGATGGCAAAGAATCAAAGAATTGCTTTTTAACCCGTATATATTCATCGAAAGTTTTATGATAGTCTAAATGATCGTGAGTAATGTTACTGAAAATGCCTCCGGCAAATTGGAGGCCGGATATACGATTCTGATGAATGGCATGTGAGCTTACTTCCATAAAGACGTGAGTGCAGCCTGCAGTAACCATTTCAGCGATAAGAGCATTAAGCATTATCGCATCTGGTGTAGTGTGGGTTGCAGCTAGTACCTTACCAGATACCTGGTTTTGTACCGTACTTAAAAGGCCGCATTTATAACCAAGCGATGAGAATAATTTAAATAATAAAGTAGCTATAGTAGTTTTTCCGTTAGTACCAGTTACACCAACCAGGTTTATTTTTTCTGATAACCTTCCATAAAAATTATGGGCCATTATACCCGCAGCAATTGCTGAATTTTCAACAACAATATATTGTAAACTGCTACTAATATCATTGGGTAGCGTTTCACAAATAATAGCTGATGCACCATTGGTTACAGCTGTGCCAATGAAAGAATGGCCATCTGTAACAGTTCCCTTTACTGCAATAAAACATGTGCCTGGCTTTACTTTCCGCGAATCTGTCTGCAGGTCATTTATTTCAATATTAGTTGATCCTGCTATAGAAACAATTTTTACTTTATATAATATTTGTTGTAATAGAACCATTAATTCAATTGAAGATTTATTAATTGACCCTTTTGAAAGTCTGCGTTTTGAGCCAGCGATTGATAAACTACTTTACCGCTGCCTTTTGCCTTTACTTTTAATCCCATATTCTCTAATAAATAAATAGCATCTTTCAAACCAAACCCTGTGACGTCAGGAACTTTATTAATCGCTGTTGTTGTATCAAATTCCGAATTTAATGCTGCATGATTATTATTAAGAACTGCGGAAGTCCATGTTTTTGCAGAACCGGAAGTTGAATAACTAAACGTTGATAATATTTTATTTATGTCATTTTTAAATCCATAAAACTTTAGAGCATTGCTATCGCTATCCTGCAATAAACTGTTTAAAGATTTACTTCCAATTTTTTCAGCATAAATTTTATCAGCAACTTCCCTGAAGACCGGGCCGGAAACAGAGCCCCCATAAACGAGCTTTGAAAGGCTACTGTTTTGTATTACAACTGCAATAGTATATTTTGGATTTTCTGCAGGAAAATACCCCATAAATGCAGATTGATAAATTTTATTTCCTTTATTATAGCCGCGATTATCCATTGCTGTTACAGCGGTTCCTGTTTTACCTGCAAACTGATATACATTGGTTTCTAATGCATGGCCGGTACCATGCTCACTTTGTACGACAGCCATAAGACATGCTTTTAATTTGCCTAAAGTTTCATCACTGCATATTTTGTCTACTAATACTTTTGGTTTAAATGATTTTACTTCTACACCCATATCGTTTACGGAATTAACGAGATATGGCTGCATCATTTTCCCATTGTTGGCAACTGCGTTGTACACCATCAGTAGTTGAAGGGGCGTTACCAGTTCCTCATAACCGTGCGCCATAAAAGGAAGCGTGGTTTTGGTCCAGTATTTACTAGTTGGCTTCTTTATGTAAGGATGAGCGGCCCCTACGATATCAATGCCGCTACCTCTATCAAGATGCAGGTCATGCAAATGATTATAAAACTTCATTGGCTGATTGTGATAATATTCATCGGCCATTTTTGCAAATGCCACATTTGATGATCTTGCAAATGCTTCTTTTACTGTTATATCATATACTCCTAAATGAGAGTCCGTAATACGAAGCCCATAAAATAATTTACGACCGCCTTCGCAATCTACAATGCTTCCCGTATCTACATATTTATCTTCCAGTAAGGATATTAATGTTGCTAATTTAAAAACCGATCCGGGTTCTGTTCTTCTGCCAAGGCCATAATTATAGTCTTCAATGT
>Ga0070679_100000700_pt1 | contig 28764 bp, 23 predicted proteins | sample KBSC63BmetaG_FD_65652 | JGI IMG/M metagenome (GOLD analysis project Ga0070679, IMG submission 65652) | Corn rhizosphere microbial communities from Kellogg Biological Station, Michigan, USA - KBS C6-3B metaG | ecosystem: Host-associated > Plants > Roots > Rhizosphere | place: USA: Michigan... | reverse complement strand
CGTGGTGAAGATTGTGCTGGCGCAGGAAACGGCCTGGAACAGGGGCGACCTCGACGGCTTCCTGTCGGGCTTTAAGGACGCTCCGGACACGCAGGCGGTGCTGGGCAATCGCGCGCGGGGTTTGGTGGAGATTCGCGGCGCGTTCCATACGAATTATCCCAACCGCGAGTCGATGGGGTTGCTCGCGTATTCGGACGTGGAGGCGCGGGAGTTGGGTGAAAATTATGCTCTGGCGACCGGCAAGTACCATCTCGATCGCTCGAAAAAATATGGCGGTTCGGCCGACGGCACCTTTACCGAAGTGATGGAAAAGACGCCAAAGGGTTGGCAGATCATCTTCGACGAAACGACGTGATGACAACACCCCTGATTGCCGCAACGAACCTGGTGAAGGAGTATGGGCGCTCCCGTGTCGTCGATGGCGTGTCTCTGGAGATTTTCCCCGGTGAAACATTGGGGCTAGTGGGCGAATCGGGCTCGGGCAAAAGTACGGTGGCTCGAATGCTGCTGCGGCTGATCGAGCCGACTTCAGGGGAGATTCGGCTGCAGTGCGGAGACGCCGACCTTGATCTATGCGCTGCTTCTTCAGCGGAGATGTGCCGGTTGCGGCGGCGGCTGGCAATTGTGTTTCAAGATCCCTATGCAGCGCTCGATCCACGCATGACGGTGCGGCAGACGCTGTCTGAGCCGTTTGCCATTCATGGCGAGAAGCCGTCGCAGGGCGTAGCCGCGCGGCTGCGGGAGTTGCTGGGTGAGGTGGGCCTGGATGAGTCGGCGCTGGGGCGGTATCCGCATGAGTTTTCGGGTGGACAGCGGCAGCGGATCAACATTGCGCGGGCGCTGGCGCTACGGCCGGAGCTGCTGGTGCTCGATGAGCCGGTGAGCGCGCTGGATGTGTCGGTCGGCGCACAGGTGATCAACCTGCTGCGCGATTTGCAGCAGCGTTATGGACTGACTTGTTTGTTTATTTCGCACTCCATGCCGCTGGTGCGGTATCTGTGCGACCGCGTGGTCGTGATGCAGCGGGGACGGGTGGTAGAGAGTGGGACGTGGAGCGAGGTGTGCGATGCTCCGCGGGAGTTGTATACGCAACAGTTGCTGGCGGCCACGCCGGAGTTGCCGATAGTCGACGGCTAAAAAGAAAGGCCCGGCCAAATATAGGCCGGACCTTCAGAGCTTCGAAAAATATCCGTCTACTTGGCGACGTCTTTGAAGACCTGGACAGCAAGATAGTTCTCTACTTTGGCCTGGTCGCGCAGCATCTCGAAGAACGCGTTCTTTAGCAGTTGCGAGCGGCCGTCGCGGAGTTGCTGGCGGATGGCTTGCTGGACGCGTGGGTCGTTGATTTCGCGCTGGCCGGCGGGCTCCTTGCTGATGAGCTTGTAAATGGAGTAGCCGACCGGCTTGCGGCTGGAGGGGTCGAGCAGGGGAATGATGGGGGTCATTTCGCCGGGCTTGAGCTTCATAATTGCGGCGTAGGTGACGGGGTCGGGCTTCATCGCCGACTCCAGCACAAACCCCATGTCGCCGCCGTTGGGGGCGGTGTCCTGGCGCTCGGAAAAATTCATGGCGATGGTGCCGAAGTCTTCTCCCGCATCGAGCCGGTTCTTGAGCGCGGTGATCTTCTGCAGCGCTTCTTCGGGTGTACTGGCCTTGGAGCCCTGGAGGTTGCCGGCCTGCTGCGCCGGAATCCCCGTCACCTGGATCTGCGCAAGGTGGTACTGGTTCTCGATCAGGTTGAACTCCGACTTATGCGCGTTGTAGTAGCTGGCCACATCGGCGTCGGTCACCGTGATCTTGGAGTTGATTTCCTTGTTGAGCAGCTTGTCGATGGTGAGTGAGCGGCGCAGGTCATGCTTCACGTCGTCGACGGTGTGATTGCTCTCTTTGAGGCGCTGCTGGAATTGCTCTTCCGTGAAGGGCGCCTTCATTTCGGCGAGCTTGGCGTCGACCTCTTCGTTGGTGGCGGCCAGGTTGAGCTTGGCCGCGCGCTGCTCGACGATCTCTTCGAGGATGAGCTGATGCAGGACGTTGAGGCGTAACTCATCGGCCTGGTCGGGCGACGTCACCTGCTGTGGATTTTGCGTAAGCTGCGCATTGTAGGCCTTGTCCAGGTCAGCGCGTTGGATGGCGTGGCCGTTGACGGTAGCGGCGACGCCGTCCTGCGGGCCCTTATTGCAGCCTGCGGCGATGATTGAGGTGGAGAGCAAAATTACAGAGGCAAGACGTGCGGGTTTCGACATGGGAGGAAGGTGTCCTGGGGCGCGGGGAGGCGCACAAATATCTACGTTACAGTTTACAGGATTGGACGCGGCAGGCGGCGATGGGTGTTGCGTCAGGAGACGAGGCCGTGGCCGTCGGCGGCGGTGGGGTCGAGCTCGGGGACTCGGCGAAAGCGGCCGCGGAGGCGCTGGAGCGGCAGCTCGACTGTGTAACGCATCAGGCTGGCGAAGGCGATGGCGAGACCGAGACCCAGCGGCGCACTGATCCAGAGACGGTTAGGAAAGCGCTGTTCCGCTGCCTCAAGGAAGAGTTTGTGGCTGAGGTAGAGGATGTAGGAGATCCAGCCGATGTAGCGGACCGTCGTCCATTCGAGCCAACGCACAGACCAATGGCGGATATTCGGGATGACGAAACTGAAGATGGCGTAGAGACACATCGCTTGCACGGTGTAGCGCAGAGTGAAGCGATAAAGCTGGCTCGACGGGACCAGAGTGCAGACCAGTGCGATGACGGACACGGCGAAGGCCAGCGTTTCGCGGCCTCGCGGCAGAATGGAGCGGTCGCAGAGGATGGGGTTATTGCGCAGCGCGAGGACGCAGCCCCAGAGGATGGAGTCGAAGCGTGCGTCGGTGGCGGCGTAGGTCCACATGTCGTTCTTGTGCAGGACGAGCAGAAGGACGATACGCCAGATGAGTTCCATGCCGCAGAGAGCAAGCAGGAACTGGGTCTGGCGTTTAGGCGAGATGCGGCGGCGCATCATGATCAGGTAAAGCAGCGGGAAGAGGATGTAGAAGTGTTCTTCCACACACAATGACCAGACCACGTCCATGCCCACAGGCGGCAGGCAGTTCCAGTTCAGGAAGATGCTGTAGTTGTAGTAGTAGAAGGCCACGCTGAGTGCGCCGCGCAGGTTTCCCGCAAAGCCATGAAGGATGTAGTGCGCGAACGGCACCGAGATCGCGTAGACAATGTAGAGCGGGATGAGGATGCGGATGGTGCGGCGGATGTAGAAATCGCGCAGCGAGATGGTGCCGGTGCGAGTGATTTCCTTCCTCAGCAGCGTCGTGATGAGATAGCCGCTGAGGAAGAAAAAGATGGTGACGCCGAGAGTGGCGGGGATGAAACGGCTGATGGCGCCGGGAGTGCCGTGGGCCCAGAAGACCAGCAGGAACGCGATGGCTCTGATGCCGTCGAGGCCGGGGATGTAGGACGAGGAAGGTTTCGTCCCGTGCAATGGTCACCTCGAGGTTACGGGTCAACGATATCAGAGCTTGCTCGGAATTCTTGCTCGGAATTAAGGCTAGATCCGAGCAAGTTCTAAGGTTCCCTCAGCGGCTAAAGCCGCCTTGCTGTTACGGCGCATACGGCGGGACTGAAGTCCCGCCCCTTCAAAGCCAAGATCGACCCGACCTGCGTTAGAGCTTGCCCAACTCCACGGTGCGGACGCTGGTGATGGCGTCGACTGTGCGGAGCTCGGCGATAGCGCTGTCGAGTGCGGACTGGGATTCAGCGGGAACATCGAGCTGGACGACGGCGAGGGCTGAGCCTTCGGGCACGCGCTGTGCGCCGGGCTTGGTCGAGCCCTGGCGCCCGAGCGCGAAGTTGCCGATGTTGAGCTGGTGCTCACCGAGAATGGTGCCGATGCGGCCGACGACGCCGGGGACGTCGCGGTTGCGGATGATGGCGAGCGTGCCGGAGAGCTCGGCTTCGATGTCGATGCCGTCGTAGCTGAGCAGGCGTGGCGAGTGGCCGTGGAGCACGGTGGCAACGCCGGTCCAGTCGCCCTGCTGGCTGTCTGTGGCGTCTTTGCGGGTCCAGTGAATGGCGAGGCGCAGGGTTGCGCCGGTGCCGCCGGAGATATGTTCGCGCTTGTCTTCCTGGATGCGGATGCCGCGCTCGATGGCGGCGGCCGCAGCGTTGATGCGGTTGATGCCGTCGGCTCCCTGGAGTACGCCGGCGATGGCGGCGTTGCGGATCAGGTCGGTCTTGAGTTGGGCGAGACGGCCGTTGTAGGTAAGGGCGATGCTCTCGATGTTGCCGGCCGATTGCGCGGACGCTGCAGCGTGGCCCATGAGCTGTCCGAGGCGGTCGGCCATCTCGATGTAGGGCGAGACTTCGGCGTACTCCTCTTCAGAAAGCGAAGCGACGTTGACGGCGTTCTGGACGACGCCGAGCTTGAGATAGTCGCGAACCTGGTTGGCGAGCTGGATGCCGATGGCCTCCTGCGCTTCGTCGGTCGAACCGGCAACGTGAGGGCTGAGCAGCACGTTATCGAGTTCGAAATACGGGGAGTCTTTGAGCGGCTCCTGGCGGAAGACGTCGAGGGCCGCTCCGGCAACGCGGCCGGACTTGATGGCCTCGGCGAGTGCTTCGTCGACGATGAGTTCGCCGCGCGCGCAGTTGATGATGCGGACGCCAGGCTTCATGATCGCCAGCGAATGCTTGTTGATGAGGCCTTCGGTCTGCGGCGTGAGGCCAACGTGCAGCGAGAGGAAGTCGGACTCGGAGAAGATTTCGTCGATGGGAACGAGGGTCACGCCGTTCTCGCGCGCGATGACGGGAGCGACGAACGGGTCGTAACCGAGCAGGTTCATGCCGAAGGCTTTGGCGCGGCGGGCGACTTCCAGGCCGATGCGGCCGAGACCGACGATGCCGAGGGTCTTGCCGCGCAGCTCGGAGCCTTGCAGCGATTTCTTGTCCCACTTGCCCGCATGCATACTCGCATTCGCTCGGGGAATTGACCGCGACATGGAAATCATGAGGCCGAGCGTGAGTTCGGCGACGGCGACGGCGTTGGCGCCAGGGGTATTCATGACGACGATGCCGCGGCGGGTGGCTTCGGCGGCGTCGATGTTGTCGACACCGACGCCGGCGCGGCCGATGATGCGGAGTTTCGGGGCGGCTGCCAGCAGGGCGGCGTCAGCTTGTACGGCGGAGCGGACGATGAGGGCGTCAGCGTCGGCCAATTCTTCGGGGAGCGAGGTGATCTTGTCGGCGGTGACGACGTTCCAGCCGGGTTCCTTCTGCAGGATGGCAAGCGTGGCGGGCGAGACTTTTTCGGCGAGAACGATCTTCAAGACGACTCCTGGGCGCGATGTGCGCGTCGTCTTTTAGTGTAGCTGGTGGATGTTACGGTTGATCGCTCCGATTTGTCCGGATTTCGCGGAGCTCTTTTGCCGCAGCGCATTAGACCTTGCCCGCTACCAGGTCGGCGAAGCGGAGCCAGACGTGGGTGGTGCCAATGGGGACGCGGATTTCTTCGACGATGATGACGAAGAGTGAACCCCAGAGGGTGGCGCGCTGGATCTTGTGGGTCGACCAGAGGTCGTAGAACATGAGCAGGAAGAGGAAAGAGAACACGGTGAGGTCCGCGCCGATGTGGCCGTGCTGGATGTAGGCGAAGGGCCAGCGGTCGATGGCGGCGTCGAGGATGCTGACCGTGGCGACGATCATCAGACGCTTGTGGGTGCTGCCATTGGTGCGGAGCGCCCAGCCGAAATAGATGAGCGTCGCGAACATGAAGATGTCGGTAAAGGGTATGACGAAGAACGTTTGTGCCGATAGAGGGAATCCCGGAGGGGCGAAGCCGCGAACGAGAGAGTTTCGCGCGGCCAGCAGGCCGAAGAGGACCATCACGCAGGAGACGCCGAAGGCGAACAGGCCGAGCTTTTTGTGGAGGTCGACACGTCGGGCGGAGACCAGACCGGTCTGGATGCAGAGCAGGATGATCCAGGTAGAGAAGATCGCGCCGTGGACGTGGATGATCCAGCTTGGCAGCGGGGCGTGGAAGAGGCCGGCGAGATAGTAGGTGCGCGCGAAACCTATGAAGACGGCGGCGAGGATTAGCGCGGACATGATGGGGAAGAAGACGCGGTCGTAGCGGCGGCCGGGGAGTTTCGACGCAGACGTGAGTGTGGCTACGGAGGTAGACATGTGTGTCCCTTGGAAAATGAACGGGGCCGATGTTTACTTTGCGAAAAGTTTAGAGCAAATTCAGGATTTTTGTAGAGCTTTGACGTAGCTGGCGTCGAGTTGTTGGACGATCTGCCTCAGTGTGTCGAGGGAGATAAGCGTGGCGGCTGACTCATGCAGCATGCCTTCGATTTCGGATGGAGGCAGTTTGCTGAAATCTTCCTCCATGAAGACCGGCGTCATGGCGAGGGTCTGGCGATGAAAGATCTCGATGGCCTGATCGTTGACGATCTTCTGGCTGTCGTAGAGGCCGGCGTAGGCCTCAACATCCTGATAGGGCATGTAGGTAAGCGCCCCGGTATCGCGAGAGGTGTTCCACGCAGCGGAGTCGAGTGAATGGAACTGCATTGTGGAGGTGAGGGAGCCGCGGAAGCCCTTGGGGTCTTCCCGGAGTGCGTGGATGGTCTTGATGTTGGCCTTGGTGCGCTCGATGTCCTCCTGGAGCGCGACAAGGTCCTTCTGTGCGGACTGGTGGTTGTCTTCGATTTCCTGGTGGATGTTTTCGCGGGCCTCGCGGACGATGTGGCGGTGGTGGGTGTACTCCACCAACCCCTCGAGCATGAGCGCGATAAAAAGGCCGACGGTCATGATGCCGACATGGATGAAAAAGTCTCGCCAGGTGTGGACTTTTTCGTGAGGGGCGTGGACTTCCATTGGGGTCTCCGGCGCGTGGGTGCGCGTGGAAGTAGATTAGCCGAAGATTAGCGATGGGCGTAAGACAGGTCGTGGAGTTGAACGTGGTACGCTTTGCGAATTGTTGAAGGAGGCTGGTCGGATGCGTCGGTTTAATTTTCTTGTGAGCGCGGGGTTCCTTCTGAGTATGGCGTCGATAGCGAAGGCACAGGCGCCGGTGGTCATTCCAAGTGGGCCGCCGGGGCCGGGGCGGGTGACGAAGAGTGCGAACCGGCCGCAGGGTGTGGTCGCGCCGGTGCCTGCTTTGTTGACTGCGGGGCGGAAGGTCTTTCTTTCCAATGGCGGAGCGGAGGCAGGGTTGTTTCCGCATCCGTTTACGGGGACGCAGGATCGTGGATATGGGCGCTTGTATACGGCGCTGGGAGGGACTCCGCGGTTTGAGCTGGTGGGATCGCCGGCAGACGCGGATCTGGTGATGGAGTTAAGGCTGGCTGCGCCCTCGGGGTCGCTGGGCGGGGACAAGAAGAAGGGCACAGAGGATGCGCTGCCGGCGTTCACGCTGACGATTTACGACCGGCCAACGCATTATGTGTTGTGGGTGATTTCGCAGACGATTGATCAGGCAAATCTGCAGAAGACGCATGACAAGAATTTCGATGATGCGCTGGATTTGCTGGTGAAGCAGTTGATGATGGTGGCGAACGGAAGCGTGGCAGAGCCGTCCGCTGCTGGAGCGAAACCTTAGAGCAAATCTCCTGTTGCTGTCGTCCGGATGCGGGCTTGCAGTACCGTTTTTCTGGGGAAAAACGGACATGAAACCTCCGCTTCTGGGTACACCTACAGGAGATTTGCTCGAGCGCGATGTCAGGGCGCAGCCTGAAAGCGGAATGCTGCGATCTCTCCACTACGCCGCAAAATGCGCGGCTTCGGTCGAGATGACAGGGTTGAGGTGGTATGTAGGGAAACGTCGCGCTTTCGCGCGATACTCAACCTTCGCAAAATGCGCGAAAGGATGGGCCACACGGCGGTATGGCTGCTACCGGAAGAAGTGTGGAACGAAGCTGCTGAAGTTGTCGGTGATAGGTCCGGCGGATTCGCGGATGCCCATGCCGCAACACTCCTGGTCGATCATCCAGAGACCGATGACGGGCCAGCGACCGCCTGCCTGTAGACCAGCCGCGCTGTCGGGGAAGATGGTGGCGGGTCCGAGGCGCTGGTCGATCTGCAGGCGATTGTCGTAGGGGCCGGGGGTTTCGAGCTTGTTGCCGTCGAGGCCGACCATGGTGATGTTCGCGCCCTCGCGGGAGTGCATGGGTTTGCGGACCCAACCGGGCGCGGGACTCCAGCCCGAGCTGGAACTGACGAACTTCGCTTCGAGCAGAAGTTCGTGGTTGGGGTACAGCTCCCACAGGATGGGCAGGATGCCTTTGTTCGAGAGCAGCATCTTCCAGATGGGTTCGATCCACGTCATGTTTTTGTAGGTGCGCAGGGCCTGGGTGGCGAAGTCTTCGTCGAGCATCGTTTCCCAGGGGTAGAGCTTGAAGATCGATTTGATAGCCAATTCCTGTGGGTCGAGGTCGACGAAACACTGGCGAGGCTCGTTCCAGCCGATGTCCTGCATGAGGAGTTGCTGGGTGTTGAGCCCCGCCTGCTCGGCGGTGTCGCGAAGATAAGCGATGGTGAGCAGGTCCTCGGGGTAGTCCGCGCTGGCGAAGTAAACGGGTTTCGACAGGTAGTTGGCGATATCCTTCCACTTGGCGATGAGCTTTTCGTGGAGGGAGTTGAACTGGTCGGCGTCGGGGTAGATGTCCTTGAGCCAGTACCACTGGATGACGGCGGCCTCCAGCAGCGAGGTGGGGGTGTCGGCGTTGTATTCCAGGAGCTTGGGTGGGCCGCCTCCGTTGTAGAGGAGGTCGAAGCGGCCGTAGAGGGCGGGGGGCTCCTGGTTCCATGCCCATTCAATGAGAGGAACGGCGTCGGCGGGGATTTCCAGTTCGGCGTAGCGCTGGTTGTCAATGACATGCTGAGCGGCGGCGAGGCACATTTCCTGTAGCTGGTTGCCGGCGGCTTCGAGGCCGTCGATTTCAGCGGCTGTGAACTCGTAGCAGGCGGACTCGTCCCAGTAAGGGCGGGCGCCGGGTTGGAGTGTGTCAGGCGTGTGGAAAGTGAGGCCCTGCTGCTCGACAATCTGCTGCCAGTTGGGTCGGGGAGTGATATTGAGTCTTTGCATTATGAGCCTGAGCTTCCGTGGCTGCTGCTGGAGAAGGAACTGCCGAAACCACCGCGGGAGGTTCCGGAGCTGGAGGTGGAGAAGGCTCGGCTGGAGGGGGAATAGCTGTGGCCGGCGACCGGGCTGTAACTGCCTCCGCTGACGATGCTGCCTAAAGCGTAGCCACCGAGGCCGCCGTAGTAGTTGCGGTACAAGTGCGGGATAAAGATGCCGTTGCTGCCGTAATAGCCGCCTTGATTCGTGCTCGTGCCGGAGGAGATCGCCCCGGGCGGAAGGTTGGCGCAGAATTTCTGGTCGACGACGTGGTTTTGTTCGTCGACACAGCGCTGAGGCTCGGGCTGCTGGTGGCAGCCGGTCGAAAGCGCGACGGCTGTGGCTGCGAGGAGAGGGGCGAAGACGTGTGTGGAGCGGCGCATGGTTTGTTCAGCCTGGGACTGGAAACATGGTACGGCAGATCGATTTTAGCTGCCGGAGCCGAAGACCATAAATCCCGCCCAAGTCGTACCCAGAAGCCACTCCCACGGATGGTGGCGGAAGCTCGCTCCAAAGCCTTCGCGGGCAGTTGGGCCGGCTTGCTCTGCGGTTACAGAGGATTGCTGTGCGGCGGTCCGATATCCAATGGGGAGAGTAAGGGCCGCGGCTGCGAGAATCGGGGCGTAGACGAGGGTCGAACGGCGCATCGATGAGCGCTGATCGTAGCAGATTCGAGGCGGAGACGCAGAAAGCCCAACTTTCGGCGTACTTTGCCGAAAGATGAGCTTTCTGTTTGTGTCGAGCTTGCTACTTGCCTGCGGGTTGGGTCGGGGGTACCAGCGGTGTCGGGGGAGCTTTGGGATCGACATAAGGTGGTGGCGGCGTTTTACCTTCAGCGATGAGGGCCTGATCGATCATCTTGAAGAAGAAGTTGATGGGGAGGGCGCCGTCGAACTTGTCGCCATTGATGAAAAGGGTGGGCGTGGAATCCACGCCGAGTGCGGCGCCGAGCTTTTTGGACTCTTCGATGCTGGCTGTGTCCTGCTTGTTGATGCAGGCGTTGAGCTTGGTCGCGTCGGCCTTCTGGAAGGCGGCCTGTTCACGGACCAGGTTGTCGAGCTGACTGTTGGCTATGTCGAGAGTCTTTGCGGGTGCAGCGTCGCCTTGCTTGGCGTCTTTGGCCGGCGGTGCGGTGCCGATGTCGGCGGCGTGGGCGTGGATGTAGTCGACTGCGTTCCAGTAACCGGCGGGGGACTGCTGTGCCAGGCAGTTGATATCTATGGCGGCGCGCATGGCCCAGGGGTGCTGGTCGATGGGGTAGTCGCGGTAGACGATGCGGACCTGGTCTTTGTAGCGATCGGTGATGGCGGGGAAGATGTCGGCGTTGAGGCGCGCGCAGTACGGGCACTCCATGTCGTCGAAGCCGACAATGAGGACAGGGGCGCTGGGCGGGCCACCGCGGGCCGGGCGGCCGGCGTCGGAAACCATGGTCCGCGGGTCGGCGGAGATGTCGAACTTCGTCATCTGCACGAGCTGCTTGTTGTCGGTCGAAAGCAGAAAGTTGATGGGGTGCGAAACATTGCCCTCGATGCTGGTGAAGGTGACGGAGATCGAGTCGTAGCCGTTGAAGTCGCTTTTGGTGCGCGGGCTTACCTGGATGGTCGAGCCGGGCGGGAGCGACGCCTTCTGGCGGAGCAGGACTTCGACGCGGCGAGCGAGATCGGGTGGAAGCGGTGTGCCCGGCTGGGGCAGCTGCGCGTGGCATCCGAGAGCGGCGAAGGTGGCGGCGAGAAGGAGGGTGGGGAGCGTTTTGAGGAGGCGTGACACGATGCACCCATTATCTCAGAGCGAGGGGTAGAAGGGTGGATTAGAAGAGCCGCTCGGCTTTGCGAAGGTTGCCGGCGGTGCCGATGTTGGCGAGGGTAAAGTTGAACTTGTAGGCGCCTTCATTACGGACCGAGCCTAGTTCGTACTTGCGGTATTCGATCGAAAGACCGCAGCAGTTCCAGTTGTAATTGGTTTGCGCGGAGAGGTATTGGACGCTGCCTAGTTTGAGGTCAAGATTCGCGTTGCCGGCCATGGACAGGCCGGGTTTGGAAGCGTTTCCGTAGCCTGCGAGCAGGCGGAGCTGGGAGAAGTCGGAGACAGCGTTGGGCGTCAGGACAGAGTCGGTGGGATTGATGGTTTCGGTATAGAAGCGGCCGGGAGCGTTGAGGCGGGCGTAGGAAACTCCGCCAAATAACTGGCCTTCGCGGACGTCGAGGAAGATGTTGTTGCTGGTGAATTTTTTTGCGCCGGTGTCGAGGTCGAAGTCCCACTCGATGTCTGTGTGCGAAGAGGTGCGGAAGCGCATCCGGGAGATGAGCGGAGAGATGTCGCGGGCCTCGGTCAGGAAAGCGATGCCGGAGAGCGAGAGTGTGGTGTCGAAGATATTGCGCCGGGTGTTGATGACGGCGCCGCCGAAGTTGGAATCGAAGAAATGGCGCTGGGCGACGCGCCAGGAGAACCACTCCTGCTGCTGCGGCTCGGGGGATACGCAGGTGTTGTGGGCGTGGGTGCGCAGGGGCGGCCCGGGAGCGTTGGGAACGGGAATGCCGTTGGCGTCGATGTTTCCGGAGTTGTCTTCGGGTAGGGCGACGTCGGGGAGATCGGACGCGGTGTTGAGGGCTGAGGGCGCGTTGGGGAGTGGAATGATTTTGGCCGCGCAAGGGTCGCGTTTGGGTTTCAGGCGGCGCCCGAAGACGTGCTGGGTGACGCCGTACTCCAGTTCGTTGGTATTGCTGGCGACGTCGACGTCGTCGAAGCGGAGTATGCCGAGGAAATTGCCGATGCCGCGGACGTCGCGGTAGACGAGGTCCGGCTCGACCGTGTGGCGAAGCTCTGGACCGAAGAAGCGGACGAGCGGTTTCGGAGTCATGAAAGTGCGCTCGATTGCCGGCGCGCGAACATCCACCTTCATTTCGACAGAGTTGCGGTTGATGGGTTCGACCAGCTCATGCGGCGGGGTGTTGGGGCCGTAGGGGGTGGACCGGCTGCGGGAGTAAAACGTTTCGCGCAACGCGATCGACGAGAGAGTATGCCAGCCGCCGCCTGAGAGTGGCAGCGAGAGTTCAGGGCGCAGATCGAGGCGTTCGATCATGCCCGAAGATATGAAGTTGGGTTGCGTGCGTTTGAGACCGGCGATGGAACTGTCCATGCTCCATAGGAAGGGGGTGCGGGGGATGTGATGGTCGACGGCGGTGAAGTCGATGGAAGGTGCGTGGAATATGCGCACCTGCTGGCCGGGGAAGACGCCGATGGGCACGCGTTTGAGCCCCTGATAGCGGTCAGCGCGAATGGCGGTGGAGAAGCCGTATTGCTGGTTGACGGCGTAGAGGACGGAGGTGATGTCGGACGAAACGGCCTGGTTGAAGCTCTCGTTGAAGGCCTCGCGATAGACGTAGGAGCTGAGGTATTCGGCGTCGCCGACGAAGCGGGTACGGTTGGTGAACTTATGGCGGAAGGCGACTGTGACGTCCTGCCCGCCCTGGTCAGTGAGGATGCCGCCGAGGACGATGCCGCGATCTTGTAAAGCGCTGAAATGGGTGATGAGGAAATCGTTATCGAGACCGACATAACGAAGGGTTCCGGACTCGGAAAAGCCACGCAGGGAGAAGTATTGGAGGCCAACGGTCATATCGGCGGAGCGGCCGAGGACGAGGTACACTTCGTCGCCGATGACGGTGCCTTTGGTGGAGCTGTGGGGGTCGATGTTGGGGATGAGGAAGCCGGACTGGCGCTGCGATGAATCGATGGGATGGGTGACGTAGGGGAGAAAGAGGATAGGGACATTGAGCACGCGGAAGGTGGAATTTTTGGCGCGGGCCTTTGAGCCGTCCAGCGAAAAGTGGCCGGCGAAGAGTTGCCAGTCGGGATTTGGGAGCAGGCAGGACGTGACCTTGCCGTCGTAGACGTCGTAGTTCATGGGGCCGGTTTTGACCACCATGCGGCCGGAGAAGAGGAACGGGTTTGGTGTCGAATACCCCAGGCGTTTGCTTGAGGAGAGCAGCCCGACGGAGCCGGTGACGTCGTAGAACTTTCCGGTCTGGGTATTGAGGTTGAAAGACCCGCGGGAGGCCTGGATATGCTCGTCGTTGTCTCCCCCGGTAACGTCGACATTACCCGTAAGCGTAAGGTCTCCGGTTGCGGCATCGTAAGTGATGCGGTCGGCGCGAACGGTGCGGTCTTTGTAGTGGATGACGACATTGCCTTCGAGACGGTCGAGGTTGTTGTAGCGCGAGGAAAGGTCGGCTTCGATGGTGAGGGGGAGTGTGTTGTCGTCGACAGCGATGGGCTCCGCCAGCGGCAGATCGGGGAGCGCGGGGCTTTGCTGGGCAATGGGCTGGTCGTTGGGCTTGGCGGGGGGTGCCTGACTTGCCACCTGTTGCGCGGCGAGATGTTGCTGATTTGTTACGGCAAGAATGGTAGTTATGGAAACGATAGTCGTAGAAAAGACGAGCCGCAGCAAAAGGGAAGGCCGATTGCCGGTCGTTCGGGAAGCTGTGTTGAGGCCGTTCACATGGTTGAGCTTAGACGATTTCGCGTTCGCGAGTTCCAGGGCGTGTCGAACCGATTTCATCTGTTGGATTAGACGAGTGTCGGGCTATAGGGGTGCAGGACTTTGAGTATGAGTGGTGCGGCGCAAAAAGAAGAGTTGATCGGGGAGCTGGATTTCGGCACGACTGGGGTGGAGAGCGCCGCGGCGCTGAAACAGATTGCGAGTGAGCGCCTGGCCGCCCATCGGCGTCGTCGTGGCGAGTCCCGGGTAGTGGATAAGAGTGCGGAAGCTCCGGCGCCGCAGCGGGTCCGGGTGTCGCGGGTGCGCGATGCGGTGGCCGCGCGCTATAAGGACAGCGTTACGTATCGCGAGTTCCTGGCCCAGGAAGCGGAGCGGGCGCTGGAACAGGCGCATGCGGAGGCGGAAGTCGCCGCACGCAAGGCCGCGGCGCAGATGCAGTTGCTGGAGGAGCTCCAGCAGTGGAATGAGGCGGAAGTGCGCGATGATCTGGCGCACGCGGTCGCCGATATCGCCGTTGCTGCTACGGAGATGATGGAGCACGACCCGGTCGCCGGAATGGCTCCGGTGGGGATGTCGCACAGCGAGGCGTCGGCCTTTAGGAAATCCAATCCGACCGATATTACGACGGCGGGTCTTACGGTTCGTCTGTATGAAGACCTGAGCGCGATACGACCACCGATTGAGAGCGCGCGGCGGGTGGAGCGGACGGTCGAGGCGGATGAGAACGAACATAGTGCGCTCGATGAGGAGATTGCGTTTCGGCGCGCCCCGGAGTTTGAGCATTATGTGCCACAACCGGCTGGAGTTTCGGGGAATTTGATTGAGTTTCCGCGGCAGTTGGTGGCAGCGCGCAAGGCGCGGCCGCGGCTGGCGGAAGGCCCTCTGCGCGAAGAGAGCGAGCCGGAGCCGCAGTTGAGGATTTTTGAGGTGGAACCGGAGCAGATTTCTGCCGCTCCCGCCGAGCCTGCGAGCGCTCCGGAGTGGCAGAGCATTCTGCTGGAGGGTTCACCGGTAGCCAAAGTTGTTCCGCATATTGAGCCGCAGTTTCACTACACCATGCAGCCACAGACGGCCCCGTTGAATCTGAGGCTGATGGCGGCGATGGTCGATGGCTGCTGCATCGCAGCGGCTGTGCTGGGATTTGCGGTAGTGGTAGCCGAGTTGGCTGGAGCGGGCTTGAGTGCCGTTCCGCTGCCGGCATTAGGAGCGGCCATCGCCGGGGTGGCATGTGCGTTTTTTGTGCTGTTCCAGATGCTGTTCTTTACGCTGGGCGAAGCGACGCCCGGAATGCGCTATGCGCGCATCGGTTTGTGCACGTTCGCGGACAGCAATCCGACGCGCGCGGCCATGCGGCTGCGAGTATTGGCAACGCTGCTGGCGGCTTCTCCACTGGGCCTGGGTCTGGCGTGGGCGTGGCTGGATGCCGATGGGCTGGGGTGGCAGGACAGGATCTCGCGGATGTATCAGCGGGCCTACTAGCAGATTTGTCTCAGGCCTGCGCTATCATCGCGCTAAGGTGGTGGAGTAGATGGCCGAATCTTATCGTGATCTGACAGTGTGGAATCGTGCGATGCAGCTTTGCGTGGCGCTGTATCGGCTGACGGCGAAGTTTCCGCCCGAAGAGATGAACGGGATCACAGGCCAGTTGCGGCGGGCTGGGGTGGTTGTGGCCAGCAATATCGCAGAGGGGTCGGGCCGGCAGGTGTCGGCGGAGAACAAGAGGCTTCTGACGGCAGCGCGCGGATCGATCATGGAAATACAGACCCTGCTGACTATTTCCGCGGAGCTTGGGTTTGGCAGCGAGGAGTTGCGCACGCTGGCTGAAGGGCTCTCAAATGACGTGGCGAAGATGCTGCTGGCGCTGCTAGCGCGGATGGGGTAGCGGCAGACGCGATGGTCTGGCCGGCAGGTGCGCGTTCCGATAACTCGAATCCAGTTACTACTTTCTTGAAAAGGCGAACGTATCCAACCGGCTGTTTTTGGTATCCTCCGACTACCTATCGGAGGAAATGGCTTCGTGTCCCCAGAGTTTCTGGCCATTCGGCATGTCGAAGGCTCCAGTCCGCCGTCGTTTCTTCTTGCCCGCGGTGGCGGCAAAGAGCTGCCCGCCGTCGCGATCTCTTCTCCCTACGAGTTTTCCGTCGAAGGGCGCGCAGGCTCGAACCTGATGATCGAACTGCGCTGGTACCTGGAGAAGTTTCTCGATTATCCGTTCTACCCCGAAACGCTTCGCGCCGAGCACTGCCTGGATGCGCTTGAAAGCTGGGGGAAGGGTGCTTTCGAAACCCTCTTCGATCGAGGCGAGGCAGGAAGCTGGCTCAGAAACGCCAAAGGTCTTCAGATTCGCAGCGACGATCCCGCGATCCTCTCCTGGCCATGGGAGGCTCTGTTCGATCCACTGGCTGGAGCCTATGTGGGCCAGCAGCACCGCATGGAGCGACAGCTTAATAAGCTGCTCGATCTGGCTGTTCTTCCGGAGCTTCCTCAGGACCGCGTGAATATTCTTATGGTGGTCGCGCGGCCTTTTGAGCAGGACGTAAGTTATCGCACCGTGGCCCGTCCTCTGGTGGAGCTGATCGAAAGCCGCGGCCTTCCCGCGCACGTGGACATTTTGCGCCCGCCTACGTTCGACCAACTGCGCACACACCTCAAGGAACATCCCGGCTACTACCACGTCCTGCACTTCGATGGCCACGGGGCTCACGGATCGAACGGGGGGAGCGGGGGCTCGCTTCAGTATCGTGCGGAGCAGGGCCACCTGGTCTTTGAGACGGACGCCGGCAAACCCGATCCGAAGTCCGCGAGCGACCTGAGCACGCTGCTGCGCCAGTATGCCGTTCCGGCGGTGGTCCTCAATGCGTGTCAGTCGGCCAGCCTGAACGACAAGACCGAAGATGCTTTCGCTACGGTTGCCACGGCGTTGCTGCGTTCCGGTATGAGAAGCGTGGTGGCCATGGCGTATTCGCTCTACGTCAGCGGAGCGCAGGTCTTTCTGCCGGCCTTCTATGGTCGTCTGTTTGAGACGGGCCGCGTGGATGACGCTGTGCTGGCGGGCCGCGAGCAAATGCTCTCGCAGAAGATGCGGATGTCACCGCGCGGGCCCTGCGAACTGCAGGATTGGCTGCTGCCGGTGCTGTATCAGCAGGAGCCTATCGCTTTCTCTTTCGCGTCTCAGGCAAAGGTCGAGAAGGCAGAATCGCGTCTACCGCAGAGCCTGCGACCGCAACCCGGTGAGGCAGAGGTCATCGGCCGCGATGGCCCCATCCTGGAGATGGAACGCGCGCTGCACCTGACCGTGCCGGCGATTCTGGTGCAGGGCCTCGGCGGCGTAGGCAAAACGACTCTCGCCCGTGAGTTCCTGCGCTGGCTCGATCAGACCGGCGGCCTGGACGGCGCGCTCTGGTTCGACTTCCGCGATATCAACTCGGCGGAGTACGTGCTCGATCACACCGGCGAGTTCTTCTACGGAGAAAACTTCCGCCTCGCGCCAAAAGCTGACAAGCCGCAGTTGCTCCATCAGGCTCTAAGACAGGTGCGCGTGCTGGCAGTGTGGGACAACTTCGAATCTGCTACGCAGAAACTGTCTGGCGGCGACCGTAATGAGCTCGGCCGCCTGCTCGATGCCTTCCATGCAACGAAGAGCAAGGTCATCATCACCAGCCGATCTACGGAAGACTGGCTCAGCCCCTCGAGAAGGCTGAAGCTGCCGCTGCACGGCTTGCAAAGCGAGGAGCGCTGGCAATACTGCGAGAGCATCCTGCGTAACCTTGGCCTAAATGTCGATCGCGAAGATCCAGCGCTGTCGAAGCTTATAAACATGCTGGGTGGCCATCCGCTTGCGATGCGGGTCGTGGTCTCCAAGTTGGAGAACGCTTCGGCGGAAAAGCTGATCGCAGCCCTGCACAGCAACATCGCCGAATTGAAGCTCAATGAGCAGGAAGATGAGGGGAAGCTCTTCGGCACGCTACGCTTCGTGGAGCAGGACCTGCCGGAAGAGCTTTGCCCGCTGCTGGAACTCGTGGCCCTGCACGAATCCTATCTGGACGCGGACTATCTGGAGGCTATGGCCCAGCGGGTCAAAGGATCGTGGCATCGCGCACAGATCGACCGCCTGATGCAACTGTTGGGAACCGCCGGGCTTGCCGGCGACATCGGTAGTGCCACGTATCGACTGCATCCGCTCCTGACCAGTTACTTGCGTTCACAGCTAATTCCTACTGAACCCTTTCGGAAGGCCTTCGCTGAAATTATGGCAGCTGTTGCCGATCCACTCGCCCAGCGCGAGTTGCATGAGCAACGAATTCCCTTCCTGTTGCACGGTGCGAATTTGGCTGCTGCTCTGGAAATTGCCGAAGAGTCTAAGCTGGAGGTTCATGCCGCGGCTCTTACCCAGGCTCTCGCATTTTTTGCCCAAAAATCCCGTAATTTTTTAGAAGCGTTGCGGCTCTTTCAACGCCTTCTTGATCAGCAGGAACAGCGGAGCAATCTGGAAGGTCAAGCAGGAGCCTGCCATCAATTGGGAAGGGTTGCAGAGGAGCAGCGCGATTTTGAATCCGCTCTCAAATGGTATGTGAAGTCTCTCAAGCTCGAGGAACAGCGGGGCAACCTGCACGGCGCCGCCATCACGTATCACCAATTGGGAATAGTGGCCCAAGAGCAGCGTGATTTTGAATCCGCACGCGACTGGTATGTGAAGTCGCTCGAGATCGAGGAACAGCAGGGTAAGTTAACTGGTGTCGCTATGACGTATCACCAATTGGGAATAGTAGCCCAAGAGCAGCGTGATTTTGAATCCGCACACGACTGGTATGTGAAATCGCTCGAAGTTACGGAGCAGCAGGGCACCCTGCACCTTTCCGCCGGCACATACCATCAACTGGGAACGATTGCTCAGGAGCAACGTGATTTTGGAGTAGCCCGCGACTGGTATCTAAAATCGCTCGAAGTCACGGAGCAGCAGGGCAACCTGCACGGTGCCGCAAAAACGTATCATCAACTGGGAATGGTCGCTCAGGAGCAGCGTGATTTTGAATCCGCACGCGAATGGTATCTGAAGTCACTCAAAATTGAGGAACAGCAGGGTAGCCTACACGGTGCCGCCATCACGTATCACCAGTTAGGAATGGTGGCCCAGGAGCAGCGCGATTTTGAATCCGCACGCGAATGGTATCTGAATTCGCTCAAGATAAAGGAACAGCAAGGTACCCTTTACGGTGCCGCCATTACCAAGGCTCAATTAGGCATTCTCGCGGGCCTAGAAAACAAGATGAAGGCCTCCGTAGAACTCTTTATTGAGGCCAGAGTCGGCTTCCTCAAAGCAAATGATCAATTTTCCGCAGACAAAATTCTTCGTAATTTGCAGATTTCTCATTCACGATCCTCTCCTGAAGATCAGAAGCTCATTGAAGCCATTTGCCAGGATGTCGGCCTCGTCCTATTTCCTTCGGAGACATCTTCATGACGCCCAGCCGTGACCATGTCACATCCGTTCTGAAGCATATCGCGGAGGTGCGTCTTACTTCTCAATCTGGCGAACTGCCGCCTGCGTTGGAACTCGAAGCCGCGCTACGATCCAGCCTGGCGGAGCTAACGCCCATGCCTGCGACAGAAGCCGAACTCGCCCAAGCCGCGCTCGATGTGCTGGCCGAAGACCCGGAGTTTTTTGAACCGGTGCAGACCACGCTGGCGCAGCCGGCGGTAACCCCGGGCAAGTACATGGATGCCTCCTCCGGCATCGCGCTCATCACGGCCGCCATCTTGGTCTTACAGACCCGCGTGAAGGCGAAGAAGGACAGCACCGGCAAGTGGTCGGTCGAGATAGAGAAGAAAGACCTGAATAGCGGAGCGCTCAAGATTCTCATTGAGCGCCTGCTTCCGTTCCTGGGCAAGTAAGGACCCCGCATCGCAAATTATTCCCTTACTGCGGGGGGTCCTTAGGCATGACGGCCCCGGCTTTCACCCAGGCGGTAATGGTGGCGATGTCGGCGTCGGAGAGCTTGTCCTTGGGCGGCATCGGCTTGGGATCGTCGGCTGGGCCTTCGTGACGGATGAGGGTGATCAGAAGAGACTTTGCGGGGTCGCCGGGGACGATGACTGGACCATCGTGGCCACCCTTCATCATGCCGGCCTGGGTGTCGATGGTGAGGCCGCCGCGGTGGTTGGGCGCGCCATGGCAGCGGTAGCAATTCGTCTGGAGGATCGGCTGTACATTTTTGGTGTAGAACTCGACGCTGGCGGGGTCGACTCCGCCGGCGCGCGCGGCGACCGGGGCGGGTTGCCAGAACATCGCGGCAGCGGCAAGCGAAGCGAAGGCCATGGAAACGGCGGCAAGACGGACGGTGGGCGAATTGGAGCTGGCGAGCATGCGAGACCTCGGAAGCAGATTGAAACTACTGTATCAAGAAGCAGAGGGGTACAGGGTTCAGGGCCCAGGGTCCAGAAGGCAAAAACCCCCGCCTCAATGCCCAAGTTGCAGCAACGAAAGATATTCGCAGCAAAACGATCTGGACCCTGGGCCCTGAGTCCTGAGCCCACATCCGTCTGGGCGAATACGGTTCGCTACTATGCGGGCGCGTGGCGCGGCGGTAGTCTTGAAGATGCTCGGGCGGCTTCGCGGCCACCTTATTGAAACGGTAATGACAAAGCACTCGTGGGTCGGCGGCGTTGGCAGAAGCCGCGCGGTGGTGTGCCTTGGGGCCGCGTTGTGGGCTGGCATGGCAGTGGCGCATCCGGTGCGGTATGCCGAGACGCCGGTGGGGCATCACGGATCGCGGCGGGTAGCGCAGACGGCGCCGCAGCGTGCGACAGCTCCCAAAGCGAAGGCTGGAAAAAATTCCGCGCGAAAGACGAAGTCGAGGGCTGCGGCTCCGGCGGCGAAGGCGTCACCGAAAGCCGGCCATCACAAGCGGCATCGTGCGGCTGAAGCGGACAATGATCCGCCGGTGATCTATAGAACGAAATCGCGCGTCCGCGGAGTAAAGTCTAAGCCGCTGCAGGCGGTTGCGGAGCGACGGGAGCCGGATGCGGTGGTGACGCCAGCAACGGCGGATTCCGGTGAGGATCTCCTGGCAATGAGCGCGGCTGTGAGTGCCGAAGATTTCAAGCACAATCATCCGGAGGCGAGCGCGGCCCCGGCAAACGTTTCAGATAGCGACACGCCGCCGCCGGCTCCGCAGCAGGTTGTGGCGACGGCTTCCGCCACACCGGAACCGGTCACGACAACGCCGGTGCGGGGGCGGGCAAAGGTGAGTCCGTTGCCGCAAGACCAGGCTGGAAGAGCGGCACTGGTAGAAGAGATTGTCCAGCCGGTGGTGCTGCGGCCTCTCTATACACGCAGCGGAAGGCTGATTGTGCCGCCGCCGATGAAGGGATCGCGAGATATTTTGATCCACCAGAACACGATGGCGGACAGCGAAGGGCTTGATCGCATTCGGGACGATGAGGACCTCGATCGCATGCGCGCGGCGCACTTGCTGGTGCCGCTCGACGACAGCCGGTCGATGCAGGTGAACGGCGGGCTGCCGGAGAACCGGCGCTATGCGAGGCCCTGGACGGCACGCTTTGCGGTGGATACGGCGCGGGCGTTTTATGCTCGGTTTCATCAGCCGCTGCATTTGAATTCGGCGGTGCGGACGGTGGAGTATCAACTGCGGTTGCAGCAGGTGAATGGCAATGCCGCCGCGGTGGATGGCGATGCCGCGTCTCCACACTTGACCGGGCAGGCGCTGGACTTTGGCAAGCGTGGGATGAGCATCGCGCAGATTGCGTGGATGAGGGCTTATCTGGGGCCGCTGATGCAGGCAGGGAAACTGGATGTGGAAGAGGAGTTCCAGCAGGCTTGTTTTCACATCAGCGTGTATCGCAACTATGCGCCGATTTTGAGGCCGAAGACCAAAGCTTCGAAGGTGGAGATTGCCCAGGCTGATGCGCCAGTGCATGGTTTGAGAATGCGGACGCTGCGATGAGTTGAGGCACGAACAGACGCGGCGGCCGTGATGGCCGCCGCTTTGATTTTGTGCATGTCTCAGCTTTTCTTCGCGGGGACTTTCGCGCCCTTTTTGCGGGCTTCGGAAAGGCCGATGGCGATGGCCTGTTTGCGGCTCGTGACCTTCTTGCCGGAGCGTCCGCTCTTCAGGGTCCCTTTCTTCATTTCGCGCATTTCGGTCTCGACCTGCTTACCGGCCGCCGGGCTGTATTTGCGGGTGGAAGAACCCTTCTTCGCAGCAGACTTTTTCGCGGAAGATTTCTTTGCCGGAGCTTTCTTCGCGCTGGTCTTTTTTGTCGCTGTTTTCTTTGTTGCGGTCTTCTTCGTTGCCTTCTTTGTTGCGGATTTCTTTGCAGCTTTTTTTGCGGTTGCCATGGATAAAACCTCCCGTGCATTGGAGGGTATGTACGGCCGACCGCGTTGCATCGAAAATGGTGCGATCAAAGCAGTAATCGTGCAGGTGTCATGCGCGGTTTTCGAGCCCGATGGGCGTTTTCCCCAATGAAAACGCCACCGTACGCCCTTAGTAGGGCACCAGTGACACGAGTACGGCTCAAAAGTGATCGGCGTCTTTCAGGTTGTGGTGCCGAGTGAAACTGATACCAAGCATGGTGATGCCGATCAGAGCAGCGACGATCAGCACTGTGCGAAGCCGGGACGAGGTGCGGATGAGTTTGCCGTTGACCCAGGCTTTGTGGACGGCTGCGAGGTCAGAGGCGAGGCCGGGGATGGTGATAGCGCTGAAGTCGGCGTTGGGGCCGGGATCCACGGGCAGCGAGCCGAAGATGCGTTCGGGTTCGGGGAGTTTGCCGTCGCGGTCCTTGGGGATGGCCGCGATGAGGGCGTTGATTTCGGCGTCGCGGGGGTCGTTGAAGAAAGAGACGTCGGCGGTGTTGGGAAAGAGCGTGACTTTGCCCGTCATCTTGTGCTCGATGGCGGAGATGCCGTCCTGGCACACGCCGAGCGCGTAGTAGCCGCCGAAGGGCAGCGTCGAGTGCGTGGCGTGCAGATGCATGTAGGCGATCGTGAGCAACCCGGCGAGGCGTGTAACTTCGATGGCCTGGTCGCCGGTGTAGGTATGGGCGTCGCGCTTCAGCACCCAGGGCTGGTCGAGAGTATCCATGGTGCGCCACTCGGATTTGCCATCGATGCCGAAGTAGTAACTGACGTCAGCGTTGAGATGAGGTCCGCGAATGTGCCACTCGTACTCGGCGTGCGCCACGGGGATGAGAAGAGGCCGGTTGCCGGAGTTGGGGATAATGATCTGCGAGTTGACCCAGAACGGCGCCATAACATCCTGGCCCTTGTAGTGCAGGTGGGCGAAGTTGGCGAAGTAGCGTGTGTCGGTAACGGTGACCGTGTGACCACTCTCGATGATTGCTCCCATGAGTTCTTCGGGAGTGGTGGGAGAGTGTTTGTCGCTCCACTTCGGGGAGAAGCGAGGGACATCGGCGAGACCGTTGGCGGCGAGGCGGTTGAGGACGTCAGCGAGGCGCTGCGACTCGGCGTGCTCAAGAGCGAGATCGCTTGGGCCGTCGCCGCGAGTGACTCCGTCGCCCAGATCGGAAATGAGGCCATCGGTGCTGAACGCAGGCAGTGTCGATGGGTGTTCCAGCGATACAGAGCCCGCGGAGTCGAGAGGGTAGGGGCCAAGGTCGAGAAATTGATGGGCCTGTGCGGCCGACGGCGACGCGCCGGGATGAACAGCGGAGGCATCTTCGAGTTTTTCGCTTTTGCCGGCAACATGGCCGACGGCGCGGACGGTCGGGTTGATCTCGCGCATCGTCCATCCGGGGAAGCGGTCGAGGCCGGCCCAGTCACTGCCGAGGATAAGCTTGCGCAGGTCGTCCATGAGCGCGGGGGTAAGCAGCGCCGGACCTTTTTTCCCGCCCTTGTCGAGTTGGTTGATAAGAGCTTCGGTGAAGCCGGGCTGCGCGGAAAGCTCGCGCATCATCTGCGACATCAGGACGGTGTTGGCGGGCATCGGAGTTTCAGGGGGCGTGTAGGTTTTGTGGCAGCCGAAGATCATAAGAAAGGCGCAGAGGAACACGAGCTTGCGGGAGAAGCGCATAGGGGCATTAGAGCAAATTTCCTGTGACTGTGATTCGGCGAAAGTGTTCAGTACCGTTTTCTGGCGAAAAACGGACATCAGCGCCGCGGTTTCGCTACACACCGACAGAAAATTTGCTCCGACGCTAAGAATGGCGGGGGATTTATTCTCGTGGACATTAAAGTGAAGCGCACCGGTGCGTTGCAGGCAATTACCGGTGCGCCGCTAGCCGACTCAGGCTTGCGTGTAGTCCATGCCGTCCAGGTCGGCGATGAGGCCCGGCCCGGTTGGTATCCAGTTGAGTCTTTCTTGTGTCAGGGCGCTGGAAGAAGGCATGTCGTGTGCGGCGAAGCGCGCAAGCCAGCCGAAATGCGCCTCGGCTTCTTCAGGCTTGATGCTGACCACCGGCACCTTCAGGCCGCGGGCATGCGCCTCGACGATGGCCTTCATGGTGATGCCTTCTTCGTCGACGGCGTGGTAGATCGCGCCCGGCTCTGCTTTCTCAAACGCAAGACGGTACAGCCGCGCCACATCGGAGACGTGCGCTGCCGGCCAGCGATTGCTACCGTCGCCGATGTACGCCGAGACGCCCTTTTCGCGTGTGGCGGCGAGAAGGTAAGGTATCAGGCCCTGTTTGCGCGTGTCGTGCACCTGCGGCAGACGGACCACGGAGGTGTTTACGCCTCGCGCTGTTAGCTCCTTCACGGTCGCTTCTGAAGCTGCACGGGGATTCCACGAGGCCGTTGGGCCGTCCTCAGTGGAGGGCTTGCCGTCAATATTTGCCGCAATCGCGGTGCCCGAGGTCACGACGAACGGCCGGTTGGAGCCCAGCAGCACTTCCCCGATCGCCTGGATGGCTTTGCCGTCATCCTCTACGTTCTTCTGAAACTGCGAGAAGTCATGGTTGAAGGCGAGATGAATAACACCGTCCGAGTTGGCGGCCCCGTCGCGCAGGCTGTCGAGGTCTTCGATGTTGCCGTACTTGACCTCAGCGCCCAGGGCGCGGAGAGTTTCGGCGCCGGCTTCGGAACGTGTCAGCCCCAGCACCTGATGTCCTGCTTGAATCAGGTTCGGAACGAGCGCCGAACCGATGAACCCCGCTGCTCCGGTCACAAAGATACGCATAGATGATGTCTCCTGTAATTCAATGAATATGCGGCCGATCTGCGCCGTCACACAGTAGATGGGGATGCGATGCCGGACGACCTATACTGTAAGTCCGTATGATCGGTTCAATCGTCCTGTCTCCCGAATGCGCGACTCCCCAAGCTGAGGCGTCGCTTTCACCGCTGCTGCCCGGATCGCGCCAGGGCATGGATCCCCTGTCCGAGGTTCTTGCTTTGATGAAGCCGCAGGCCTATGTTGCCGGCGGCTTTGCGGTGCTGGGCGACATGGCTATCCACTTTCCGAAGCATCAGGGCATCAAGTGCTACGCGATGCTCGCGGGCGAGTGTTGGCTGGCGGTCGAAGGCGTAGTCGAGCCGGTGCTGCTCCGTGCCGGAGACTGCTTTCTGCTGCCGCGCGGACTCCCGTTCCGGCTGGCTACGGACCTTGCACTCGAACCGGTCCACTACAGCGTCGCCCGCGCCCGGACAGAGATGAGAAGCGAAGCACCGGGGGCCACCGAAGGCGCCCGGTACATTGCCGGAGGCCATTTCGCCCTGACCGGCGGCCCAGCCACGATGCTGCTGCAGTCGCTACCGCCCATCGTCCACATCCGCAGCGAGTCGGACAAGGCGGCCATGCGCTGGTCGCTGGAACGCATGCGCGAGGAGCTGCGCGACCCACAACCGGGCGCTTCACTGATTGCGCAGCAACTCGCGTACACGATGCTGATTCAGGCTTTGCGTCTGCACTTGAGTGACACTGCCAGCGCCGGTCCCGGCTGGCTTTCTGCCCTGTCGGACAAGCACATGAGCATCGCCATTGCTGCGATGCATGATGACCCCGGCCATGCCTGGACTCTACAGTCTTTAGCTGAACGCGTCGGTATGTCGCGCTCGGTGTTTGCGTTGAACTTTCGCGAGATTGTAGGTGCGACGCCTATGGAGTACCTGACACGGTGGAGGATGCTTCTGGCTGCCGACCGGTTGAAGAACTCTTCGGACGGCCTGTCGGTCATTTCGCAGTCGCTCGGGTACGAGTCAGAGAGCGCGTTTGGGAAGGCGTTCCGCCGCGTGATGGGGTGCTCTCCGCGGCAGTACGGTCGAGTGGGCATGCCTTGCGCGGTGCCCGCGGCCGAAGATCGCCGACAAGGAGCGGTTACAACTGAGTAGAACGCCCTGGTCCGGTCGATCACTCCGGCTTCGCGGCCGCGGAAGGAACGCGGTCCTTGCATCGAGGTGCATTGGGAAACCTGTTGCACAACTCCTGCTCCAACTTGTCCGGACGCATCACGATCCGGGTCGTCATTTGTTTCGGCGATCCGCTCCAATCGAGAAGGTCTTTGTGCTCGTCTCCGGCATACCCAATTTGATCATGGGTCATCGCCATGATGAAGACATCTCGACCCAGACTGGCATGAACGCCCATCGATAGGTTTGAAGTCGTGTTATGGAGGCAACGGACCGGGTTCCGGTGCAAATATTTTGCAGCGAACCGGACGTGCCCGGCGGCATCCGTGACCAGCATCTCGGAATGCGATTCCGATTCGCATGAGTAGTCTCGATAAGTCTCTACCACCTGGACCCCGGCGACGGGCGCTCCGTCGCCATCGACAACCCAGACATCCCAGAGCGGCGCGTTCAAATGTGCTGCGTGCAGCGGCATATTGCAACAAAACCCCGCCATTCCCAGCAGAGCGCATCCGACGATTGTCAGCTTTGACACGTATTTGTCCTAGGCTTCGAGCTTTTTGATCACCAATTCGTTGAGCACTGCCGGGTTTGCCTGGCCTTTGCTTAGCTTCATCACCTGTCCGACGAAGAACGCGGAGACCGTCCGCTTGCCGCCTTTGAACTGGGCGACCTGCGAGGGGTTGGCGGCAATGACTTCGTCGATCATGGCTTCGATGGCGCCGGTGTCGGAGATTTGCTGCGGCTTGTCGCGGGAATAGATGAAGGCGAAGTCGCGACCCTCGGCGAAGCAGGTGTCGAGCAGTTGCTTGAGCTGCTTGGAAGAGATTTCGCCGGCCTCGGCGAGGTCGGCGGCCAGGACGACGCCGTCGAGTGTCACCGGCGACTGAGCATGCTCAAGACCGCCGGCGCGGAGACGCATGGTGATCTCGGAGAGGAGGATGGCGGCGACGCGACGCGGCGATTTCGCGGCCTTCGCGGCGGTTTCGAAGCGGTCGGCGAAAGCGCGGTCCGCAGTGAGCGTGAAGGAGTCCTGGCGCGAGAGACCGTATTCGGCGATCATGCGGGCGCGGCGGGCTTCCGGCAATTCCGGCATGTCGGCGAGTATGTTGCGCTGCCATTCGGCCCCAACGACCAACGGCGGAAGGTCGGGCTCGGGGAAGTAGCGGTAGTCGTGGGCCTGTTCCTTGGAGCGCATGGAGTAGGTGCGGCCCTCGGCGTTATTCCACAGGCGCGACTCCTGGACGACGCGGCCGCCATCTTCGATGACGCCGATCTGGCGCTCGATTTCGTACTCCACTGCGGCGCGGATGTAGCGGAAGCTATTGACGTTTTTTACTTCCGCCTTGGTGCCGAAGGCGGCTGGGCCGCGGGCTTCCCAATCCGACTTGAGCATCACGCTGACGTTGGCGTCGCAGCGGAGAGAGCCTTCCTCCATGTTGCAGTCGGAGACACCGGTGTAGAGCAGGATTTCCTTGAGCTTCGTCAGATATTCAAAAACTTCGTCGGCGGTGCGTAAGTCCGGTTCGGAGACGATTTCAACCAGCGGCGTGCCGCAGCGGTTGAGGTCGATATAGGTGCGGGAGGCGGAGTCGGCGAAACCGTCGTGGAGGCTCTTGCCGGCGTCCTCTTCCATGTGCAGACGGGTGACGCCGATGCGCTTTTCTACCGGGTTTCCAGAGTCGTCGAAGCCGGGAACGAAGATGACGCCATTCTCGGCGATGGGCTTGTCGAACTGCGAGATCTGGTAGCCCTTGGGGCTGTCCGGGTAGAAGTAGTTTTTGCGCGAGAAGATGCTGGTCTCACGGATTTCGCAGCCAATCGCTTTCGCCGCAAGCACAGCAAACTCTACTGCCTGCTTGTTAAGCACGGGCAGCGCGCCGGGCAGGCCCAGGCAGGTGGGGCAGACGTGCGTGTTGGGCTCTCCGCCATACTCGTTGCGGCAGCCGCAGAATGCCTTGGACCGCGTGAGGAGCTGGACGTGCACTTCAAGCCCAATAACGGGCTGGTATTTGGCGAGGATTTCGGGCGAGAGTCCGGTTAGAGTGGCCATTGCTGTTCAATTTTAGCAATGGAGGCGTGTTACTTCCGGGATTGCCCGGGGCTTTATACTCATCGCGAATGGAGACTTGCCGATGATCCGTCGTTCCAGCTTTGTGGTTGCTCTTGTTTGTGGGCTTGTGGCCCCCGTGTTTTTTGCTCAGACGACGGTGGCGCCGCCTGTATCCGGACCGCCGACGGTAGTTCCGCAGACGCCGGTGGTTGTGGCGCCGCCGGTTGCAGCACCGCAACTGCCGGTTCCGCCGCCGCAGCCTGCGGTGCCGGACGTCACGAAGTATCTGAACAACCCCGACCTGCTGAAGTTCTGCACGTCGCAGGTGGCATCGTTCAACGGCCGCGACGCCGACATGATTTTTATCGGCGACTCGATCACACAGGGATGGCGGACGCGTGGCGAAGCGGCGTGGCAGGCGAACTTTGCGCCGCGCAATGCGCTGGATTTCGGTATCAGCGGCGACCAGACCCAGCATGTGCTGTGGCGGATGGAGAACTATCCGATTCAGCGGCTGCATCCGAAGGTGGCCGTCGTGCTGATCGGCACGAATAACCTGCGCAACACGGCGCCGGAAATTGCGGATGGCGTGAAGGCTGTGCTGACGAAGACGCAGACCATGTTTCCGGGGATCAAGATCATCCTGGTCAGCATCATGCCCAATAAGCGGGCGAACGATTTGATGATGGCGGCGAACACGATCCTGCGGACGTTCGCAGATGGGCAAACGATCTACTATCTGGATCTCGTCCCGCTGATGACTCCGGTCGGCGATAACTGGAAGGGCCTGGGTC
>Ga0070679_100000698_pt1 | contig 28772 bp, 19 predicted proteins | sample KBSC63BmetaG_FD_65652 | JGI IMG/M metagenome (GOLD analysis project Ga0070679, IMG submission 65652) | Corn rhizosphere microbial communities from Kellogg Biological Station, Michigan, USA - KBS C6-3B metaG | ecosystem: Host-associated > Plants > Roots > Rhizosphere | place: USA: Michigan... | reverse complement strand
AGCGGGATCTCGAGCAGCGTGTGGCCCTGCTCGTTGCGGATGCTGATGCGCCGCACGTTGCCCTCGTGGATGAGCTCGCGCACGGTCTTGAGCAGGTTCTCGCCGGTGACCTTCAGCTCCTCGAACGGTCCCTTGTCGGCGTGCTTGGGCGGCTCGGTGGTCGGATCCATGGCTCCTCCTGACTCAAAGGTAACGCGTCCGCGGGCGCGATCTATTCCTTCGCGATGTAGTGGATGGCGATGGCAATGACCGCGGCTGCTGCGACGACGCCGCCGGCCACCCAATAGTTGTCCGACACGCTGGCGGCCGCGATGCCGCCGGCGCCGCCGAGCATGAGCACGGCGTCGCGCAGGAACAGCTTGCGCCCCGGCCGCTTGGCCTTCTTGGGCACGCGCGCCGTCAGGTCGAGCGTGACCGGACGCGCGCAGCCGGCGCAGGACGACGCGGTGTCGGCCAGCGGGCTGCCGCAGCGGGGGCAACGTGCGGGTGCCATCGCCTCGATGGTGGACCGCTCGCGGCGGCGCCGTCAACCTAGTGGACGACGAGCACGGCCTGCTCGTCGGTGATGACGAGGCCGCCGTCGGGCAGGAGCGCCAGGCCGCGCGGCGTATTCAGATGCGCGGGCAGCGCGCCCGGCTGCAGGCCCTTTTCGCCGAGCACGCCGACGAAGGTGCTGACGGCGCGCGTGGCGATCTCGATGCGCCGGACCGCGCCGTTCATCGAATCGGCGACGTACAGGTCGCCCTGGCCGTCGTAGACGATGCCCATGGGCTCGTCGAAGCGCGCGGCATCGCCGATGCCGTCGGCGCCGCCGAACATGCCCGCGGCTCCGGCGAGCGTCGTCACCTCGCCGGTCGCGATCACCACCTTGCGCACCGTGTCGTTCACGTAATCGGTGACGTAGGCGTTGCCCGCGCCGTCGAGCGCGATGCCCTTCGGCGAGTTGAAGCGCGCGGCGTCCTTGACGCCGTCGGCGCTGCCGGGCGTGCCTTCGACGCCGGCGATGGTGTCGACCATGCCGGTCATGAGGTCGTAGCGGCGCACGCTGTTGGTGCCGGTGAAGTAGATCGTTCCCGCGCCGTCGGAGACCATGCCGGCGGCGTTGAGCCGCGCCGCCGTTCCAACGCCGTCCATGCCGCCGCCGTAGCCGATCGCGCCGGCGGCGATCGAGAGCTGCGCCGCCGGCAAGGTCACCCGAGCGAGCGCCGTCTCGTCGGCGACGAAGAGCGCGCCGGCGGCGAGCGCGAGCCCGCCCGGTCGATCGAGGAAGGCGTTGCGCCCCGTCCCTTCGACCTGCGGCGAGTTGCCGCCCTGGCCGAACGGCGTCGTCACCGTCGCCGTCGCGACGTCGATGCGCCGAGCCACCCAGCCGTGATCCTCGGCGACCCACAGCGCGGTGCCGTCGAAGGTCATGCCGGTCGGGTCGTTGAAGTTGGCCGCGGCTCCGACGCCGTCGACGATCATGGCGCTGCCCGCCGAGCCGGCGAACGGCGCCAGCGTGCCATCGGACGCGACCTTGTAGATGATCGCCTGATCGAAGCGACGGTTCGAGACGTAGACGTTGCCCCCGCCGTCGACGGCGACGCCGTAGAATTGCTGCTGCGGCAGGGTGCTGGTGGCGATGGTCGACACGCTCCACGGCGCGCCGACCTGAATCTTGCGCACGTGCAGGCTCGAGTAGCCGTTGTCGACGACGTAGAGGAAGCCGTTCGCGTAGGCCATCTCGCCGGGCGAGTCGAAGCGGGCGGCGGTGCCGGGCATGTCGACGTAGCCGCTGGCGCCGAGCGCGCCGGCCACGGTGTCGACGGTGCCGCTGGCGACGTCGATGCGCCGGATGGCGAAGTTGCCCTGATCGGCGACGTAGACGTGGCCGGCGCCGTCGCAGGCGATGCCCATCGGCGTGCTGAAACGGGCGGCCGTGCCGACGCCGTCCATGCGTCCCGGCTCCTCGCCGAGCCCGGCCAGGGTCTCGACGGCACCGGTGGCGAGCGTGATCTTGCGGACCGTGGCGTCGAGCTGCTCGACCACGTAGAGCGCGCCCCCGTCGACGCAGGAGGCGGTCGGCTCCTCGAAGCGCGCGGCGGCACCGATGCCGTCGTCGACACCGGGGAAGCCGTAGCGGCCGGCGATCGTCGTCAACGTCGTACCGTCCCACTTGCGCACGACGTTGGCGTCGGGCTCGACGATGTAGAAGCTCCCGGCGTGATCGGACGCGATCGACAGCGGGTAGTTCGTGCGCGCGACCGTCGCGTTGCCGTCGGCGTCGCCGAGCCGATACGCGGTGCCGACGAGCGTCGTCACCGACGCCGAGCCGAGATCGAGGGCGCGCACTTCGCTGTTGTTCGCGTCGCTGACGTAGATGGTTCCGTCCGCCGCGAGGAGGTCGGTCGGATCGAAGAAGCGCGCGGCCGCACCGGTGCCGTCGAGGTTGCCGATGCCCACCGCGTCGGGCCCCGCGACGGCGCTCGTCGTCCCCGCCGTGGGATCGAGACGCACGATCGCGCTGTCGCTCTCGAGCGCGACGAGCAGCTTGCCTTGCGCGTCGCCGACGAGGCTGCTCATCGTGCGCGCCGTGCCGCCGCGTACCGGCAAAGTCGTCACGGTGTGCCCCGCGAGATCGATCTTGCGCACACCCATCGTATCGCCGACGTAGACGGCGCCGCCGACGAGCGCGACCGGGCCGATCGAGTCGAAGTGCGCCGTTGCCAATGGGCCATCGCGGAATCCGCGGCCGGCGCCGGCGAGGACGTTCGTCGCCTTGGCGTCGACGTCGATGGTGAACACCTGCCGCGGCCCGGCGTCGGCGACGTAGAGGGTGCCGCTTCCGTCCCACGCGAGCCCGTCGGGCTGGGTCAGCGTCGACGACACCGTCGTCACCATCGTCGTCTTGACGTCGTACTGGCGCACGCAGCCGTTGTTGGCGTCGCTGATGAAGAGCCGTTGCCCCGCCGCGTCGAAGGCCAGCCCCGTCGGATTGCGGAAGCGCGCCGCCGTGCCCATCGCGTTCATGAAGCCGGCCGCGCCGGCCGCGCCGGCCACGGTCGTGACCGTCCTCGTCGCCAGATCGATCTTGCGGATGGTGTGCGCGTTTTCGTCGGCGACGTAGAGGCCGCCGGCGCCGTCGAGCGCGAGGCCCCACGGGAAGCTGAAGCGCGCCGCCGCTCCGACGCCGTCGGCATCGCCCGCGTCATACAGGCCGGCCCCGGCGATCGTCGTGACCTCGTTGGTCTGCAGGTCGAGCCTGCGCACGACGGTCGCGTCGGTCAGGTAGACGTAGCGCGCGCCGTCGTACGCCATGCCGCGCACGATCCAGAAGCGCGCGGCCGCCCCGGTGCCGTCGGCGGTGCCGTTCCCGCCGAAGCTGCCGGCGACGAGCGCGAGCGCGCGATCGGCGACGGTCACGGTCGCGGTCGCCTCTTGCACCGGCGCATCCGACGTCGCGGCGTGCACGTGAAAGGTTCCGGGCGTGGAGGGCGCGGTATAGGTGCCGCCGCCGTCGATCTGTCCCCCGCCGGTTTCGACGACGTTCCACGTCACGGGCTTGTTCGCAGTGAACGTCTGCGTCTGGCCGAAGCCGAGGCTCGCCGTCGTCGGCGCGATCGTGAGCGCGCCCACGCCGCCGTCGCCGCCCATGTCGTCGCGTGGCGAGCTACCGGGCGGCGACGAGCAACCCGCCGCGAGCGCGATCGCGACGATCCATCCGATCGAACGAATCATGACGCCTCTGACGAAACACATCATCTCACGAAAAAAAGCCGCCATCCGGCCTCGACGGCACGGATGGCGGCTCGCATGACTACGCTACCGGCTCAGCTCAGTTGCACTTGCAGCCGCTGGCCGCCCCGACCTGCTGCACGAGGAACTTCACCCACGAGCTCCACACGCCCCAATCGAGCGCGACGATCTTGTTCAGCACGTACTGCAGGTCCACGCACTGGATCTGGAGGCTGTCGATGAGCCCGTTGATCTCGCCCGCGGACTCCGGCGACACCTGCACGAGCGGCGCGATCGCGGTCAACAGCTGCACGATGTTCATGTTGACCGTCCCCGAGCAGACCGGCCGCTTGATCGGCAGCGGCTCGACGTGCGTGACGACCTGGCCCGCGCCGTCGTTGGGGATGCGGATCTTGTAGGTGTCGACGCCGATCTTCTGGAACTGCGTGCCCGCCAGCGGCTCGAGGTTCGCATCCCAGCCGTACACCGGACCCTCGGTCGACGAGTCGTGCGAGATGAACTGCCCGAACGACGTCATCCGCGTCAGGACCGGCACCTTCTGCCCACCGACGATGGAGTACTGGCCGGTGTCGGCGTAGGCGTGGACGACCATGGTCGGCATCACCTTGGCGAAGTAGTCCTCCGACGGCGCCGGCACGCTCGGATCGAACCCGCCGCCGCCGCCTTTGCAGATCTCGCCGTCGCAGCCGCCGTTGGCGCGGTTGTAGATCTGCATCGCCTGGTTGTACGTGCGCGGCGAGTAGCCCGCGTCCACGCGGTACGGCATGTTCTTCTTCTCCACGTACAAATAGATGTCGTGGTAGGCCTGGTTCTTGATCTTGGTGAGGCCGCGCGTGTCGATGCTGGCGGTCTCGCGGTGCAGCGACGCGGTCCCCTGGTGCATGTTCCGGAACGCCGACTTCGTCGCGAGCTGCACGCCGGTGGCGCTCAGCTGCACCTGCATGCAGGCGTGCGCGGGCAGGCCCGCCGCCGCCTGGTTGTTGCCGAGGCGATCGTTGGGCGTGTAGACGGCGGTGTGGCACAGCTGGTTGGTGCCGGTGTTGCCCTCGTAGTACCAGCTGTAGCTCGGCGCGTCGGTCGACTGCGTCGCGCAGATGTAGTCGGCCGACGGCGTCCAGCCGCCCTTCTGCTCGAGCGTGAAGGTGCCGTTCTGCCCGATGCTCGCCGCGGTGCCCGAGACCGGCTGCGAGTCGATGAGTTGGTTGGTCCCGACCGGCGACGGCGTGCACGAGCTGTTGCCGGTGGTGCTGCTGCCGCTGCAGGTGAAGTCGTTGCCGCCGACGTTGAGCGGCGCCCACACCGTCTTGATCGCCTGCGAGCCGTAGGGCGCGACCAGGAACTGCGCCTTGACCTTCGTCGGGTCGACCGCCGTCGAGGAGGTGTTCTTGATCTGCACGGCGATCTGGTTGAGCGCCGCGGCGTTGTTCTTGAGCATGTACAGCTTGCCGCCGTCATCGAACAGGCCGGCGCTGTTCGTGCCCGCCTTCTCGTTCCAGATGTTCGAATGCCAGATCACGTTGTCACCGACGGTGGTCTCGATGATGAGGCCGGTGCCGCTGCACGACAGGTCGCCCGACGTGATGCCGCCCGGATCGCGCGGCGAGCCCATCTCGCCGGTGCCCCAGAACTGCGTCGACGGCACGCTGAACTTGGTCGGGTCGCGCCCGACGGCGGTGTCATCGCTCCAGTCGGGGTAGTGCAGGTTGATGGCGTCGGTGATGTCGCCGGGGGTCGCCATGACGTCGAGCCAGAAGGGCGGCTTGACCTTCGTGCTCGCGCTGGTCTGGAACACGTTGTCGTCCATGAAGACGCCGGGCGAGGCCCACGCCGCCGTCGGATCGGGGCTGTTGGCGGCGCCGTTCTTGTTGCGCAGCGCGAGCGCCGTCTGCATGCGCCAGGTGAACTTGGTGCTGTCCGTCGAGTCGGTGACGATCCACAGGCGCGTATGCTCGCGCACCCACGCGGTCGGATCGCCCGTCGACGGCAGCGGCCACGGCTGCGGGCCCACCGTCGCAGTGCCGTCGGTGTAGTCGATCTGCTGCAGGAGCTGCACGTTGGTCGGCTTGAGGTTCGACCAGCTCCCCGGGTCCTTGGCCGGATCGTTCGCGCACGGCGTCGTCACCGTGGTCGCGCTCGACGACGAGCAGGGCGCCGGCGTGTTGGTCCAGGCGCCGTGGTTGCTGGAGTTGAACGTGAGCACGATGATCTGGCTGACGTGCTCGGTGCCGTGATGGCTGTCGTTGTAGTCGTAGGTGAAGCCGATGCGCATGCCTTCGAAGTTGTTGACGTGCGACTGCGCCACGTTCTGATCGAACGAGAGCACGAGCTGCTTGGCGGTGATGTCGGGATAGGCGACGATCGGATAGTCCTGGTTGGTGCCGATCGCGGCCTGGTACGACTGCTCCGAGAGGCCGCCGGCGTTCCAGCCGTAGCCCGAGCTGCCGGTCCAGTGCGCCTGGCTCACGAAATCGATCTTGTCGAACGGCGGATCGCCCTGATCGGCGAAGGTCGGCATGGGGAAGCACGCGTTGTCGACGGCGTGCGCCAGGCCGGCGCCACCGAGGATCTGCGCGCAGAACGCAACCACCCCTGCGGTCTTGAACCAACTTCGTTTCCGAATCCCCACTGACCTCATCGAAGCTCCTTTGGCAGACGTGCGTTCAGTTGCAGATGACCAGCCCGGCCGCGTTGTTCTTCAGGCTCGGGACCACGATGTTGATGAGCGCGTCGAGCGGGCCGCCGCTCGAGCCGCCCGGATAGGCGAGGATGGCGCCGGTGGCGTTGTCGACGACGTAGACGGTGCCGCCGACGTAGGCGACGCCGAGCGGCGTCTGCAGCGTCTTGCCCTGGAAGGTCGAGATCGCCGCGCCGGTCTGCGTCGAGTAGGTCATGATGCGACCGGCGTTGGTCGCCGCCGTTGCGTAGAGGACGTGGTTGGCCGGGTCGACGGCGATGCCGTCGGGCCGGAAGGTCGTCGTGATGGTGACGAAGGGCGCGACGGTGTCGTTGGCGAACGTCGACGGGCTGACGTTGGCCAGGATGTCGTCGAGCTTGTAGCCGGTGATGGTGTAGTTGCTGCCTGTCGCCGAGTTGGCGACGAAGATCCAGCCCGAGCCGGTGCCCGAGCCGTTGTCGGTGGCCACCGCGATCGGCTGCACGAGCTTGGCGTGCGAGGTGGCGGTGCCGCGCAGGTACCACAGCGGTGACGCGGTCGCGTTGGAGAAGCCGGTCGGGTAGCCGGCGACGAAGCCGGGCGCCGCGTTCATCGCCACCACCACCGTCGAGCCGACGGTGGCGACGCCCATCGGTTGGTACTTGGTCACGCCCGAGCCGGACAGCGCGATCGACAGCGTGCGCAGGGAGGCCGATGGCGGCTCCGGGCCCGACGAGGCGGCGTCGCCGTCGTTGGCGCGCCGATCGAAGGCCATGACCTTGTCGTTGTCGTAGCTGGCGACGAAGACCGTGCCGCACGAGTGATCGTTGGGCGCGCAGTTCGTGCCCGAGCCGGGCGCGAAGGCCACGCCGATCGTCGACGACAGCGAGGCCGCCGTCGAGATCTTGCGCTCGAGCTTGTCGTGCACGCTGTCGGGGAAGGCGGTGTGCACTTCGACCGCCGTCGACCAGTCGCCGGCGCAGATCTCGACGCCGGGCGAGAGCGCCGCGGTCGGCGGCGTCGACGCGCTGGCGCCCGAGGCGTCCTTGCACGAGAGCTCGTAGGTGTAGCTGCCGCGCGAAAGGAAGCGGTCGTAGGCGTTGCACGGCGTCGGCGCCGTCGCCGGGCAGGGCGTCACCACCGCCGCCGGCTGCGCGTAGGCGCCGCCGTTGTCGCTGCGCAGGAGCGTGCAGGTGATGCCCGACGCCGGCGCGGTCCAGCTCACCGCCACGTCGCTGCCGTCGAGCTTGGCGCTCACCGTCGGGACCGGCACGTTGCACACGCCGTTGGTGCAGCCGCTCGAGCAGCTCTGCTTCGTCGACCAGGCGTTGTTGTTGCAGGTCTCGACGTTGTTGCCGTTGCAGCGATCGGCGACGTGCGTGCCGCCCGAGCAGGTGCCGCTCGAGCAGGTCGACGTGTTGGCGACCCAGCACTGATCGTTCGCCGCGCGGTTGCAGGTGGTGCCGTTGAGCGGGGTCTGCGCGCTGCACATGCCGCTCGACGGGCTGCAGCTGCCGGCCGCGTGGCAGTCGTCGGTGGCGGGCGGGCAGGTGACCGGGCTCGCCTGCACGCAGATGTTCGCCGACGAGCAGCTGATCGCGCCGGTGCACAGATCGGCGACCTGCGTGCACTGCGCGCCGCCGCAGCAGGCCTGGCCGACGCCGCCGCACGCGCACTTGTGCGACGAGGGATCGCAGTAGCCGCTCATGCAGTCGCTCGACGCGCCGCAGCTCTTGCCGAGCGCGCACGTCATGCAGGTGCCGCCGCCGCAGTCGACGTCGGTCTCGTTGCCGTCGAGGTGGTGGTCGGCGCACTGATCGGTGACGCACTTGTGCGGCGACGGGCCGAAGTCGCACGCCGCGCTGCCGCAGTCGCCGTTCTGCTTGCAGATCTTGCCGGCGTCGCACGCCATGCAGGTGCCTCCGCCGCAGTCGACGTCGCTCTCGGCGCCGTCGACGCGCCCGTCGGCGCACGCCGTCGACACGCACAGGCCGGTGACGAAGTTGCAGACCATGCTGGTGCAGTTGGCGTTGGCGTTGCCGCAGCCCTTGCCGAGGTCGCACGTGCCGCAGCCGGTGGTGGCGCCGCCGCCGCAGTCGACGTCGGTCTCGCCGTTGTCCTTGAAGCCGTCGTGGCACTGATCGCCGACGCACTTGAGCGTGTCCTTGTTGCAGAACGTGCTCGTGCAGTCGCCGCCCGATTTGCAGCCCTGGTTGACGTTGCAGTGCGCGCAGGTCGGGCCGCCGCAGTCGACGTCGGTCTCGCTGCCGTCGACGGCGCCGTCGTGGCACTGGTCGGCGACGCACAGCTTCGACTGCTGGTTGCAGAACATGCTCTTGCAGTCGCGCGAGCCGTCGAGGCAGCCCTGGCCGAGCGCGCAGCCGGGGCAGGTGCCGCCGCCGCAGTCCTTGTCGGTCTCGGCGCCGTCCTTGCTGCCGTCCTCGCACTGCGTGGCGACGCAGGTGTTGCCCGAGCCGCAGGTGCCGCTGGCGCAGTCGGCGCTGCCTTTGCACGACTGGCCGACCTTGCAGTTGTTGCCGCAGCTGCCGCCGCAGTCGACGTCGGTCTCGGTGCCGTTCTTGGCGCCGTCGAGGCACTGCGACGCGACGCAGCCGAGGCTGACGGCGTTGCAGAAGTGGCTGGCGCAGTCGGCGCCCGACTGACACGCCTTGGTCAGCCCGCAGCCGGGGCACATGGTGCCGCCGCAGTCGACGTCGGTCTCGCCGGGATCCTTGACGCCGTTCTCGCACTTCGAGGCCGCGCAGGTGTGCGACGCCGGGCTGCACACGCCGCTCAAGCAGTCGCCGTCGCCGTCGCAGCTCTTGCCGCCGAGGCAGTGCGGGCAGGAGGCGCCGCCGCAGTCGACGTCGGTCTCGGTGCCGTCCTTGAGGCCGTCCATGCACAAGGTGCCGGCGCAGATGCCGCTCGACGCGTTGCAGATGTTGCTGTTGCAGTCGGAGCCCTGCTTGCAGCCCTTGCCGTCGGCGCACGACTGACAGACGCCGCCGCCGCAGTCGACGTCGGTCTCGACGCCGTCCTTGAGGCCGTCCTCGCAGCGCGTGCCGACGCATTTGCCGGTCACCGTCGAGCACAGCATGCTGGTGCAGTCCTCGGGCAGGGCGCAGCCCTGGCCCGTCGAGCAGGGCGCGCAGGTGCCGCCGCAGTCGACGTCGGTCTCGCTGCCGTTCTGCACGCCGTCGTGGCACTCGGGCGAGTCGGTGGCCGTCATGTCGTCGCCGGCCATGTCGGGCGGCACGGCGTTCGGCTCGTGCCCGCGCTTCCAGCAGGTCTGCGACGGCTGATCGCAGAAGTAGCCCGATGGGCATTCGCCGTCGAGCGAGCAGTGGTAGACGCCGTCGAGCGGCTCGACGTTGATGCAGCCGGCGGCGGCGAAGGTGACGGCGAGCGAAGCGGCGACGAGGAGGGCGCGCATCAGAAGCTCACGCGGAGGGTGGCGGCGACGCGCGACGGCCCGACGACCGGCGCGAGCGCGAAGGTGTTGTTCTTGATCTTGAGCTGGCCGACGACGAGCGTGACGACGCTGGCGGCGACGGCGGCGCCGCCGGCCACGAAGAAGGCGGTCTCGAGCGCCTGGTCGGCGCGTCCCTTGGACTCGAGGTCGTGGTTGAAGACCGGCGAGTCGCCCGACGGGTTGTTGAGCTTGTCGTTGACGCTGGCGGCGTAGCCGGCGAAGACGCCGCCGGCGACGAGGAGGCCGATGCCGGCGGCGCCGGTGACGATGCCGGCGAGGCGCAGCTTGCGACCGAGCGCGAGCTCCTTGCGATCGGGCTCGCGCTTCTTCGGCGGCGGCTCGACCACGACGACCTGGATCGGCGTCGCCGGATTGAGCACCGGCGCCGGCGCGGGCGACGGCGGCGGCGCCGGCACCGGCATGGTGCCGACGGGCGGCTTCTCCTGCGTCTGCTTCTGCAGCTCGATGGTGTGCTTGAGGGCGTCGATGAAGCGCACCACCTCGTCGCGGTTGGGCGCGTCGGGCTCGTTGCGCAGGTAGGCGCGATAGGCGTTGAGCGCCTTCTGGTGCGCGCCGGCCCCGCGATAGGCCTGGCCGAGGTTGTAGAGCAGCGCCGGCGATTCCTTGGCCTCGTACGCCTTCTCGTACTCGGCGGCGGCCTCGAGGAAGTGGCCGAGATCGTAGGCGCGCTTGCCGCGCTTGAAGTGCTCCATCGCGACGCGCACGTTGTCGTCGCCGTTGGCGCGCGCGGGCGCCGGCGCGATCGCCTGGACGAGGCAAACGACGACCACGGCTGCTGTCCACTTCTGACTCACGCGTGTCCCCCTCGGTGTGATCTCCGTCGGAAACGGAGGCTGCTCGGGCGCGAGCTACATACAAAGCGGCGATCGAAATGCCGAGTGAGCGCTATCACCCGTCGAACCGTTAGCGCGTCGGTGTGATGCGATCGCGTGACGCGCGCCGCAGTTTTCTCGACGGGAAATGCGCTTCGTCAACGAGCGGGTCGCGCGCGCATCAAGAAAGTTTGAATGCGCAAAGTCACGGCGGCGTACACTGGAGTCGTCAGGGGATTCTTGGACAAGCGCTTCTTCGTACTGGCGGCGGTGCTCGTGGCGGCGTGTGGCTCGTCGACGAACCGCGGCGACATGGGCGGCGGCGGCGACCTGGGCGTCGGGTTGACCATCCTGCCGTCGACGATCGAGCTCGGACCCGGGCGCACGCAGCAGTTCGCCGCCAGCCGTCGCGCGCAGTGGTCGGTGGTCGAAGCCGGCGGCGGCTCCGTCGACGATCACGGGCTCTACACCGCGCCGGCGACGGTCGGCGACTATCACCTGTCGGCCTCGACCGACGACGGGCTGCAGGCGAGGGCGACCATCACCGTCGTCGATCGCAAGGTGGCGCTCCTGGCCGGCGCGCTCGGCGCCGACGGCACCGCCGACGACAGCGGCACGAGCGCGCGCTTCGCCACACCCGAGCACCTCGCGTACGACGGCGCCGGTACGCTCTATGTCGCCGACTACGACAACCACACGGTGCGCGCGGTCGCGCTGCCGAGCGGCGCGGTCACGACGGTGGCGGGGCTGGCCGGCGCGGGCGGGGCCGCCGACGGCACCGGCACGAACGCGATCTTCCATCACCCGTGGGGCGTCGCGCTCGACGGCAAGGGCGCGCTCTTGGTGAGCGACTCCGACAACAATACGATCCGGCGAATCGAGCTCGGCACGCGCGCGGTTACCACGATTTCCGGAATTGCCGGCCAAACCGGCAATACCAATGGCACCGCCGCGCTCTGGTCGGGGCCGCTCGGCCTCGCGTACGACGGCGCGAGCGGCACGCTCTACGTCGCCGACTCCGGCAACGGCGCCGTGCGCGCGCTCGACGTGGCCAGTAGGAGCGTGCGCACCATCGCCGGCGGCTTCGGCGATCCGGTCGGCCTCGCCTTCGACGGCGGCAGCTACCTCTACGTCGCCGATCGCGCGCAGCAGAAGATCGTGCGCGTCACCGTCGCCGACGGCACCGAGGTCACGCTCGCCGGCGGCGGCTACGGCTATCGCGACGGCACCGGCACCGGCGCGCACTTCTCGTTCCTCGGCCAGGTCGCGCTCGCCGGCAACACGCTCTACATCGCCGACCTCGGGCTGCGCGCGCTCGACGTGACGACCGGGGCGGTGACCACGCTCGCCCGCGCCAGCGACGACCTCGCCGGCGGCGGCGGCCTCGCGCTCGACGGCCAGGGGCACCTCTTCGTGAGCCTGCTCATCTCGAGCGCCATCTTGCGCGTGAACCTCGACGGCAGCGGCCGCACGGTCGTGGCCGGCCCGCCCGCGTTCGCCGGCGGCTACTTCGACGGCATCGGCGCCGGCGTGCGCTTCGATCAGCCACGCAGCCTCGTCTTCGACGGCGCCGGCGCGCTCTACGTCAGCGACGCCTACAACAGCGCGGTCCGACAGGTCGACGTCGCCTCCGGGAGCGTGCAGACGCTCGCCGGCACGCCCTGGCGCTTCGACCGCAACGGCAGCGGCGCGCACGCGCGCTTCAACTCGCCCGAGCGCGTCCTGACCGACGGCGCGGGCACGCTGTACATCGTCGAGCCGGCCAACGACGTCGTGCGCAAATACGTGGTCGCCACCGGCGCGCTGACGACGCTCGCCGGCACCTTCGGCTACGGCGGCAACATCGACGGCAGCGGCGCGGGCGCGCAGCTCAACCTGCCGGCCGGCGGCTGCGTGATGGGCGGCGCGCTCTATCTCGCCGACGCCGGCAACGACACCATCCGCAAGATCGATCTCGCCACCGCCGCGGTCACGACGATCGCCGGCGCCGTGGAGCTCGCCGACGGCGTCGACGACACCGGCGCCGCCGCGCGCTTCGACACCCCGCGCGACGTCGCCTGCGACGCCACGAACAACCTCCTTTATGTAGCGGACGCGAACAACCACGCCCTCCGCCGCGTCGACCTCGCGTCGGGCGCGGTCACCACCGTCGCGGGCGCGCTGAAGATGGCCGGCGACGTCGACGATACCGCGGGCGCCGCGCGCTTCACGTCGCCGTCGTACCTCGCCGCGGCCGGCGGCTTTCTCTACGTCGGCGAGCCCGGCAGCAAGCGCATCCGCAAGGTCAGCCTCGCCGACTTCTCGGTCACCACGCCCGTCGCGGCGCTGCCCGGCTCGATGGGGCTCACCGGCCTCACCGTCGACGGCGCCGGCACCGTCTACTACAGCGATCGCGACGCGCTCGTGCACGCGGTCAGCACGGCCGGCGTGGTCACGACGCTCGCCGGCGGCGCCACCGCCGGACCCACGCTCGACGGCACCGGCGGCGCCGCGTCGTTCGACGAGCCCTCCGGCCTCACCCTCGACGGCGGCAGCCTCTACCTGGTGGAGCCCAACGGCGCCACGCTGCGCGCGGTGACGCTGCCCGGCGGCGCCGTCACCACCATCGCCGGCTGCGGCACCTTCTGCGCGCAGTTCGCCGGCACCGGCGCCGGCGCCTTCTTCTCGATCCCCTACGGCCTCGCCTTCGACGGCGCGGGCGCGCTCTTCGCCACCGATCTCTCGGGCCACACGCTCGATCGCATCGGCGTGCCCGGCGCCGCGCTCACCGTCGTCGCCGGCGTGCCGCTCGCGTTCGGCGCCGACGACGGCATCGGCGCCGCCGCGCGCCTCGACGCCCCCGGCTCCATCGTCTCGGACGGCGCCGGCACGATCTACATGAGCGATCGCAACGATCACGTGATCCGCAGCTTCGTCGTCGCCACCGGCGCGCTCAGCACCATCGCCGGCCAGGTCGGCACCCGCGGCACCGACGACGGCCCCGCCGCCAACGCCCGGTTCAGCGCGCCCGAAGGCCTGGCGCTCGACGGCGCCGGCAACCTCTACATCGCCGACAGCGGCAACCACGCCATCCGCCGCCTCGCGCTCGACGCCGCCACCGTCGACACCCTCGCCGGCATGCCCGGCTCGGGCGGCGCGCTCGACGGCATCGGCCACGAAGCGCGCTTCGTCACGCCGCTCGATCTCGCCTACGACGGCGCCGGCCACCTCTACGTCGCCGACAGCGGCAACGGCGCGATCCGCCGCATCGAGATCGCCAGCGCCACCGTCACCACCTACGCCGGCGTGCTCGGCCAGCACGGCGTCGCCGTCGGCGCCATCCCCGGCCGCCTCAACCGGCCGAGCGGGCTCGCCGTCTTGCCCGACGGCGGGCTCGCCATCCTCGACGAGCAGGCCGTCCTGGTGGTGCGCTGATGGCCTGGTACCAGTGCCCCGCGTGCGGCGAATCGGTCGACACCGATCCCGATCGCGGCGCCGGCGAAGAGATGGAGTACGTCGAGGACTGCCCGGTCTGCTGCCGCCCCAACGTGATCACGGCGCGCTACGACCCCGACCTCGACGACTACGTCGTCAGCGCGAGCCGCGAATAGCGCGATCGCGGGAAGAACCCGGCCGCGCTCCCGTATTGGGGAGTATGAGCCCGCGAACCAAGCCCGACACCCAGCGCGCCGTCCGCGCCGTGCTCGCCGACGCCCGCGCCGCCGCCACGGCCGCTGCCCCCGACGCGGCCCATATGTTACGATGGGACCGTGGCACTCGTGACCTCTCGCGTGCGGATGGTTCTTCTCGTCGTCGCGTCGCTGTCGCTTCCCGCCTGCCGCGGTGACGTCACCGTCGGCGGCCCGCCCGACATGGCCGGCGGCGGCGGAAGTGGCGGTGGCGGCGACGGCGGCGTCATCGTCGGCTCCGGCAACGTCCTCCTCACCGGGATGATCGTCACGCCCGACGAGGCGATCGACGGCCAGGTCCTCGTCGAGGCCGACAAGATCACCTGCGTCGCCAGCGGCACGCAGTGCGCGCAGATGCCCGGCGCCAGCGGCGCCACCGTGATCGACACGCACGGCGTCATCGCCCCCGGCATGCTCGACACGCACAACCACATCCTGTTCGACATCTTCGACAACGACGACTGGAAGCCGTCGATGGTCTACACCAACCACAACGACTGGACCTCCGAGCCGCGCTACGCCGCGATGCTCGACGTCAAGCAGTGCCTGGTCAACGACTCGCAGGGCAAGCCGACCTGGTGCGCCAACACGCCCTACGGCACCGCCGCCGGCAGCCTGCGCTGCGAGATCGACAAGTACGGCGAGCTCAAGGGCCTGGTCGCCGGCACCACCAGCATCGTCGGGCTGCCGGGAACCTCGTCGGCCTGCTTCGGCTCGGTGGCGCGCTCGATCGACGTGGCGCAGAACGGCCTCGGCACCGACTCGATCCAGACGAGCGCGACCTTCCCGCCGTCGAAGACCAGCGCCGACGGCGTGTGCGGCAACTTCGCCGACGGCTCGACGACGGCGTACCTCATCCACTGCGGCGAAGGCACCGACTCGCGCGCGCTCGCCGAGTTCGCGACGCTCAGCTCGGTGACGACGACGGCGGGCTGCCTGCTCGCGCCGCAGACGACGATCACGCACGGCACCGCGTTCGGCATGACCGAGTTCACCACCATGGCGCAAAAGGGCGTGAAGCTCACCTGGTCGCCGGCGTCGAACGTGTCGCTCTACGGCCAGACGGCGGACATCCCGACGGCGCTGGCCGCGGGCGTGACGGTGGCGCTCGCGCCCGACTGGTCGATGGGCGGCAGCCAGAACCTGCTCGACGAGATGCGCTTCGCCGACAGCTGGGACAACGCCCACTTCGGCGACAAGCTGACGGCGCAGGACCTGTTGACGATGACCACGAAGAACGCGGCGGCCGTGCTCGCCGTCGGCGATCGGCTGGGGCAGATCAAGGAGGGCTACATTGCCGACCTCGTCGTCTACGCGGGCGACACGACCAAGCCGTGGGACGCGGTGCTGGCGGCGACGCCGAAGGATGTGCAGCTCGTGATGGTCGGCGGCAAGGTGCAGTACGCCGACATGGCGCTGGCGGCGGCGGCGCCGGCCAATCCGCCGTGCGAGATGCTCGACGTGTGCGGCACGCCGAAGCTCCTGTGCATCGCATCGGGCGACACGACCAACAAGCTCAATCAGTCGTACGCCGACATCAAGAGCGCGCTCGACGCCGCGCTCACCGCCGCCGATGCGCAGACCGCCGGCGACGGCTTCGACTTCGCCCCGCTCACGCCGCTCGTCAAGTGCAACTGATCGCTACTGCGGATCGATCACGAAGTCGTCGTGCACGATGAGCGCGCAGCCGGCGTCGAGCGGGCGCGGCGCGTTCTGGCACTGACTGACACGGGAGGCCGTCGGCGCGGTCGGGCCGAGCGCGACGAGCGCATCGGCGAGCTCCGTTAGGTGGCTCGGGCCGAGCTCGAGCACGTGCTCGTTCGGCTGATAGGTCGTGCCGTACGCGTAGTTTACCGTCGGCGTGCTGGTCATCTCGATGTGTGCGCCGAGGACGTGGCTGATGGGGCGCGAGGCCGCGAACTGTTGCAGCCGCGCCACGCTCGCGCGGTAGGCGGTCCAGTCGCTGACGAAGAGGAGGCCCGCGTACAGCGTGTCGCCCGTCAAGAGGATCCCGGTCTGGCGATCGTAGAGCGCGATGTGGGTGGCCTCGTGGCCCGGGATGGCGACGGCGTCGATCACGCGGCCGCCGAGGTCGATCGATCCCTGGCTCGTCGGCCAGGTGGCGATCCCGAAGGCGGCCTGCACTGCGGCGACGGTGTGCGCGACCACCGTGGTGTTGGGCTGGCCGCTGAATTTGTCGTCGGAGGCGACGTGGTCGCCGTGCGCGTGCGTGTGCGCGACCAGGAGCGGGCGGCTGCCGACGAGCTTGACGACTTCATCGTGCAGCGCGGCGGTGTCGGTGGCGCCGGTGTCGAGCAGGAGCGCGGACGTGGTGCCGAGGAGGACGTAGACGAACGGCGCCTCGAAGGTGCGGCACTTGTCCTCGCGGATGATGTAGGTCGTGGCGTTGTAGGCGTGCACCTGGAGCTCGGGATCGGTGCTGGTGTTGCAGTTGGCCTGCCCGTGCATCCAGCTGACGGCGAGCGTGCCCGGCGCGAGGCCGCCGTCGGGCGCGCCGAGATCGCCGCCGCCGGAGCCGCCGCCGCCTGCGCCGCCGCCACCCGCGCCGCCGTCGCCCGCGCCGCCGCCTCCGCCGGCGCCGAGATCCGCCGCCCGCCCGCCCGCCGCCGGGTTGCCGCCCGATGGGGCGACCGTCGACAAGCATCCGGCGCATCCGATCGCGACCAGCCACGCGCAACGCATCGAGCGCGTGCATCGCACGATCCGTACCGCCCGTCCGCGTCGACAACCCCGCGATTCTTCGTGCCATCCCCGGGAGCCGAGACCCCAGCGCCGCGGCGCTTCTGCACACGTTGCCGCGAGCGAAGCGCGCCGCTATCCTATGGGTGCGTCGACGACGAACCAAGGAGGCGCGCCATGGAAGTACAGTTCCATCGCACCGACGACCGCCGCTACGCGCTGCGCGTGCTGCGTGCGCCGCTGCCGCCGGTCGAGTTCCAGGCCTTCGGCTACAGCGACCTGCTCCCGCACGACCTCGCGCACTTCATCGTCGAGAGCGAGCTCGGGCTGACGCGCGGCATCTTCGGCTTCTGGGCCGCGGGCGGCGACAGCGGCGGCGCTCCGCATCTCGTCGCCGGCGAATCGCGCCGCGACGCCTCGCGCCGCCGCCGCAAGGCCGAGCGCCGCGACGCCGGCAAGCTCCGCCGCGGCGAGCGCAGCGACGACCACTTCTCCGAGGTCGCCGCCTATATCTGCTGCTGCGAATGGGCGCGCCGCTCGAAAGATCCCGCGCGCAGCGGCGGCGTCGGCGGCTCGATCAAGAGCGCGCTCGAGCGCCTGCCCGACGAGCAGCGCCGCCTGTTCACGCGCGAGCTCTTCGATCGCGTCTGCGCGCGCATGGACGAGCTCAGCGCCCGCTGGTCGTGCCTCGACGTCGGCGAGTCGATGTCGGTCGACTGGACCGTCACTGGCAGGACGCCGCCGTCGTCGTCTTCGCCGACGATCCATCGGCATTGATGACGTACGCGGTATAGCCGCTGTCCTGATAGCCACCGCCCGGCCAGCACTGCGTGGCCTTCACCGCGCTGTCGACCGGCTGCGACAGATCCCAATTCCCGCGCCGGCGCGCCTTCTCGTAGCCGGCGACGCGATCCACCGACGACGCCCAGGTGGCATCGCCGGCGAGTAGATCGCGGCGCAGCTCGATGAGCTTGGTGAGCCACTGATCTTCGGTGACCGTGTTGCCGACGCCGATCGTCGTCGCCACGCCGAGCGCGCTGTTGGTCTGCTTCACCAGCGTGTCGTCGCCCTGGTTGATCCACATGTCGTAGAGCGCGGCGCGGCTCAGCGCCGAGGTCGCGCCGACCTTGGTCGCCGCCTGCATCGCCGGCGTGTAGTAGAGGAGGTCGCTCACCTGATCCTGGCACTTGTCGAAGTCGGCCTGCGTCGCCGTCGTGGTGTCGCTCGCGCCCCAGTCATTGACCCAATTGCCGACGGCGTCGAGCAGCGACGTGTCGCCCTGGTCCATGCCCGTCTGCATGTACTGATCGTTGATCGTCGTCAGCGCCGGCATGTACTTGGCCATGAGGTTGCCGTTCGCCGCCGCGCGCAGCTTGTCGTAGCAGTCGACGACCTGGATGGCGTCGCCGGTGCCGGTGCAGAAGCCGGCGCGGCCCGAGGTGTAGCCGCGCCCGTCGTGGATGTTCTCGGAGTAGGCGTAGTCGAGGAGGGGCGTGTCGTTCTCCCAGATGCTCGTCATCGCCTCGGCGACGGCTTTCTGATTCGCCGTGAGCCCGCTGCCACCGCCGCCGCCGCCGCCCGACGCGAGATCGCCGATCGCGGTGCCGCCGTCGTCGGGCGCGCCGGATTGCGCGAGGTCGCTCGTCGGATCGCCCATCCCGCCGCCGCTGTTTGCGGAAGACGAGCATCCAGCCACGAGCAGCATCGCCAACGCCACGATCGGTTCTCGTCGCATCGCAGCGTCAGCCTAGCACGCGCCGCGGTCGGCGCCGCGCGCGCTCAAACAAGTTTCAGACGCGCCTACGCGCTCGATTCGTTCGCCGCGTCGTAGATGGGCAGCTCCACCCAGAAGCGCGCGCCGTGCCCCGCTTCGCTCTCGACGCCGATGCGCCCGCCCATCAGCTCGACGAGCTTCTTCGACAGCGCCAGCCCGAGGCCGGTGCCGGTGACGTGCAGGTCGCGCGTGCTCGGCAGCTGCGTGAACGGCGTGAACAGCCGTGGCAGCTCCTCGGGCGGGATGCCCGGCCCGCTGTCGGTGACCGTCGTGCGCACGTGCACGCCGTCGGCGCACAGCTCCGAGCGCACCTCGACGCGCCCGCCTTCGGGCGTGAACTTGATGGCGTTGGCGAGGAGGTTGTAGATGACCTGGCGCAAGCGCGTCATGTCGCCCGAGACGAACGGCAGCGGCGGCGCGTCGCGCGCGTCGGTGACCAGCGTGATGCGCTTGGCGTCGGCGAGCGGCTGCACCGTCGTGGCCGCGTCGTAGGTCAGGTGGCGCGCGGCGCAGCGCTGGCGGGCCACCTCGAGCCGGCCGGCCTCGATCTTCGACTGATCGAGCAGATCGTTGATGAGGCGCAGCAGGTGCCGCCCGCTCTGGTTCACGTTGGTCAGATAGCGCCGCTGCCGCTCGTTGAGCTCGCCGAACCGCTGATCGATGAGCACCTCGGTGAAGCCGATGATCGAGTTGAGCGGCGTGCGCAGCTCGTGCGACATGTTGGCCAGAAACTCCGTCTTCAGCCGGTTGGCCTGCAACAGCTCCGCGTTCTTCTGCTGCACCTCCGACAGCAGCGCGGCGCGCGCCACCGCCAGCTCCTGCACGCGGCTCTCCTCGTCGAACTGCTTGCGGCGGAGCTGCGCGCGCAGGCGCGCCTTCAGGATCTCGAAGTCGCTCGACTTCGGCACGTAGTCGTCGGCGCCCGCCTCCATGCTGTCGATCATCGCGTTGGCGTCGTCGCGCGCGGTCAGGATCAGCACCGGCACGGCCCGGCCCGCCGGCGTCGACTTGATGCGCCGGCAGGTCTCCGCGCCCGACAGGCCCGGCATCTCCAGATCGAGCAGGATGCCGTCGACGTTCTGCACCGCGAGCATCTCCAGCGCCTCGGTGCCCGAGCGCGCCGGCACCACGTCGTAGCTCTCGTCGCGCAGCTGCGCCGCCAGCTCCTGCAGGAACGTGGCGCTGTCGTCGACGGCGAGGATCTTCTTGGGCCCGAGGAAGCTGGTGCGCGCCTCCGGCCCGCCGGCGCTGGCGGATGCGGAGCGCAGGATCGCGCCCAGGCGCCGCAGGATGACGGTGGGCTCGTCCTCCTTGCGCACGTAGGCGTCGGCGCCGGCTTCGAGCGCGCGCACCTCGTTGCGCCGATCTTCGGACGCGGTGAGGAGCATGCACGGCGTCCGCCGCAACACCGCGTCCTGGCGCATGCGGCGGATGACGGTGGCGCCGTCGATCCCCGGCATGCTGCCGTCGACGATGACGGCGCCGGGCATGAGCCCCACGGCGGTGCGCAGCCCTTCCTCGCCCGTCGACGCGGTGACCACGCTGTAGCCGGCGCGCTCGAGCTCGAGCCGCAGCCCCTCGCGAAAGGTCGGGCTGTCGTCGATCACCAGCACCGTCGCAGCGGCGGGGGAGGCGGCGCCGGCGTCGCGGCGTCCGATCAGCTCGCGCGCGCGCGACACGAGGTAGGTGGCGTCGTACGGCTTGCCCACGTATTCGTCGGCGCCGGTGCGCAGGCCGCGCACGCGATCGCGCACCTCCGACTCCGACGACAAGAGCACCACCGGGATCGCCGCCGTCGCCGGCGCGGCCTTGAGCTCGGCGAGGAGCGCCACGCCGTCGCCGTCGGGCAGGATGACGTCGAGCAGCACGAGCTCGATGTCGCTGTGCTCGCCCAACGCGCGGCGCGCGGCGGCGATGCTGTCGCACAGCGTGCTGTCGAAGCCGGCGCCGTCGAAGGCCTCCTCGAGATCCTTGCGCACCGTCAAGCTGTCGTCGATGACGAGGACGCGCGCTCTCACGGCCGGCTCCTCGCCTCGGCCAGCGTCGCCAGCATCGGCGCGATGCGCTCGAGCGGCAGCACGTGCAGCGCCGCGCCGAGCGCGATCGCCTCGCGCGGCATGCCGAACACGATCGACGTCGCCTCGTCCTGCGCGATGGTGGCGCCGCCGGCGCGGCGCACCGCGAGCAGCCCCTCGGCGCCGTCGCGTCCCATGCCGGTGAGCAGGCACGCGGCCACGCGCCGGCCGAGCTGCGCCGCCACCGATTCGAAGAGCGTGTCCACCGACGGCCGGCACGAGTGGCGCGCGGCGTCGCGCGTCAGGTGCAGCCGCCCGTCGCGCAACACCAGGTGCTGATCGGGCGGCGCCATCACCACGTCGCGCGCCGGCAGCCGCTCGCCGTCGGTGGCGAGGCGCACGCGCAGCGACGACTGGCCGTCGAGCCATTCGGCGAAGCTCTTGCCGAACGCCTGATCGATGTGCACGACCAGCAGGATGGGCACGCTCAAGCTCGCCGGCAGCCCGCGCAGGATCTCGACGACGGCGCCGGGGCCGCCCGTCGACGCGCCGATGGCGATGGCCTCGATCGCCGCGTCGCTGCGCGCGCCGGCGAGCCGCGCGGCCGCGTGCACGCTGCCCAGGCGCAGGCGAGGATGCGTGATCACCTTGACGCGCGCGGCGACCTTGACCGTGAAGATGAGCCGGCTCTCCCAGTCGTCGTCGGTGCCGTCGTCGCGCGGCTTCTCCACCACTTCGATGGCGCCGGCGGCGAGCGCCTCGTAGGTGCGGAAGACGTCGCCGCGGTTCATCGACGCCGACACGATCACGATCGGCGTTGGGAAGTACGCCATGATGTACTCGGTGGCGGCCAGCCCGCTCATCACCGGCATCACCATGTCGAGCGTGATGACGTCGGGCCTGAGCTGCTGGCACAGCTCGATGCAGCGCCGGCCGTCCTCCGCCTCGCCGACGACCTCGAGCTCCGGATCCGATTGCAGCACCTCGACGATGCGCCGCCGCACCGTCAGCGAGTCATCGACGACGAGCACGCGCACGCGCGCCATCAGCCCACCAGCTCGCGAATGGTCTCGAGCAGCCGCCCCTGGTGGAACTCGCTCTTGACGATGTAGGCGCGCGCCCCCGCTTGCCGGCCGCGCCGCTTGTCGTCGGGCGAGTTGCGCGAGGTGACCAGGATCGCGGGCGTGCCGCGCAGCTCGCTGTCGCCGCGCACCACGTCGAGGAACTGAAAGCCGTTCATGCCGGGCATCTCCACGTCGACGATGAAGAGGCTGTAGCGGCGCTGGCGGGCCAGCTCGAGCCCCTCTTCGGCCGAGGTGGCCAGCTCGACGTCGTAGCCGGCCGACTGCAGGATGCTCTGCTCGAGCATGCGCGTGGTCAGCGAGTCGTCGATCACCAGCACCGGCCGGCGCTCGACGGGCGGCTGATCGGCGATCGCGCCGCGCCCCGCGCGCGTCGCCTGCACCAGCGCCGGCGGATCGAGCACCAGCTGCGGATTGCCGTCGGCGTCGAGCGAGGCGCCGAGCACCGCCGGCACCGAGCCGGCCAGCCGCGGCAGCGGCCGCAGCACGATCGTGCTCGTACCGACCAGCCGATCGACGCCGACCGCGCCGCGCAGCGGGCCCGCCTCGATCAGCACCGCCGACCACGGCTCGGCGCGGCGCCCCGGCGCCAGCGGCCGGCGCAGCGCCGTCGCCAGCGGCAAGAACGGCACGGCCTCGCCGTCGACGACGAGGGCGTCGTGCTCGGCGCCGTGCACGATCTCGTCTTCGGCGACGCGCACGGTGCGGCGCACGGCGTCGAGCGGCAGCGACGCGGTCACGCCCGCCGCCTCCACGGCCAGCACTACCAGCGACGACAGCGCCACCGGCACCGTCAGCGTCACCGCCGTGCCCGAACCGGGCGCGCTCTCGATGGCCACCTCGCCGCCGAGCTGCGCCACCGCCGCCTGCACCGCGTCGAGCCCCACGCCGCGCCCGGCCAGCTCGGTCACGCTCGGCGCGGTGGTCACGCCGCTGCGCAAGATGAGCCGCACCGACTCGCTCGGGCCGAGCCTCTCGGCGGCCGACGGCTCGAGGATCCCGCGCGCGACCGCGGCGCGGCGCACGGCGGCGCCGTCGATGCCGCGGCCGTCGTCGTGGCAGCGGAAGGCGATGCGGTGATCGCGGCGCGCCACCTCGACGGTGATGGTGCCCGACGGCGGCTTGCCGCGGGCGATGCGCTCGGCCTCGGGCTCGAGGCCGTGGGTGACCGAGTTGCGCACCACGTGCAGGAGCGCATCGCGCATCTGCGCCAGCACGGCGGCGTCGAGCCGCACCTCGCCGCCGAGCGAGTGAAAGCGGGCGGTGCGGCCGAGCGCTACGCTGGCGTCGCGCACGGCGCGCTCGAGCGGCGCGAACAGCGTCTCCGCCGGCAGCAGCCGCAGCCGGCCGGCGCGCTCGCGGAGCTGCAGCATCTCGCGGTCGGCGTCGTCGAGCCCGGCGCACAGCTCGCGCTCCGCCGCGGCCAGCGCGGCGCGCAGCTCCGCGGCGCTCTCGAGCGTGCGCGCGCGGCCGAGCTTCTCGACGAGCCGGCGCACCGCGGTCAGGCGCACGGCCACCTCCGAGAGGTCCTCGCCGAGCGCGTCCATCTCCGCCAGCTCGACGCGCACGTGCTGCAGCGGCTCGACCGCCGGCACCGGCGCCACGCTCACCACGGCCGTCGCGCCTGTCGTCGTCATGGTGGTCGCCGCCGTCGTCGTCGTCGCCGGAGCGTCGAGCGCGCCGACGAGCGTGTGGATCTCGTCGATGCGCGCCAGCATCGCCGCGATCTCCGCCTTCCCGATCCCGTCCGGCCGCTCGCGATACGGCGCCAGCACCTCCTCGAACGCATGCGCCGCCGCCGCGATCGGCGCCTGTTTGACCACCCGCGCCGCCCCTTTGAGCGTGTGCGCCGCGCGCAACAGCCGCAGCACCGCCTCGGCGCTCGCGCCGCCGCGCTCGAGCTCGAGCACGCCGCGCCCCATCGTCTCGCCGAGCTCGCGCGCCTCGAAGCGGAAGTATTGGTACGGGTCCTTCGCCATCACGCGCTCGGCTGGATCAACCGCCCGAGGTCACGCGACAGCGTCGACAGCTGCGCCGAGGTCTGCAGCGTCTGGCTCGAGCTCGACTCGGTCTCGCGCGCCGCCTGCGACACGTTGACCACCGCCAGGTTGACCTGCTCGACCGCCGTCGTCTGCTGCTTGGTCGAGAACTCGATCTCCTTGGCCGCCTCGGTCGTGCTCGCCACCAGCGACGCGATCTGCTTGAACGAGCTGGCCACGTCCTCGAACTGCCGCGTGCCCAGCTCGACCGCCTTCGAGCCCGACTCGGTCGCCATCACCGTCGTGTTCACCGCCGAGCGGATGTCGTCGACGAGCCCGCGGATCTCCTTGGTCGACACGCCCACGCGATCGGCGAGCTTGCGGATCTCGTCGGCGACGACGGCGAAGCGCCGCCCCATCTCGCCCGCGCCCGCGGCTTCGATGGTGGCGTTGATGGCGAGGATGTTGGTCTGCTCGGCGAGCTCGTTGATGATCTCGAGGATCCCGCCGATCTGCTGCGACTTCTTGCCGAGCTCGAGCATGTGCTGAACGATGACGTCGACCTGCCGCTTGATCGCGCTCACCGACTCGTGGGTGCGCGACATCGACTGATCGCCGGTGCGCGCCGCGCCGACCGTCTCGTTCGCGATCTGCGCCACCCGCTGCGCGCTCTCGGCGATCTGCCGCGACGTGGCGAGCAGCTCGCTGATCGTCGTCGTAATCTGGCTCATCGCCGTCGCCTGCTCCTTGGCGCCCGTCACCTGCTGATTGGCGGCCGCCTGCAGCTCCGCCGACGAGCTCTGCACGTGGCTGATGGCGGAGCCGATCTGCATCGACAGCGAGCGCGTGATGGCGAAGCCGATCAAAACCACCAGCGTGAGGCCGATGAGCGTGCCGTAGAGGAGCGTGGCGCGCGCGCCGCTGGCCGTGCTCTCGACGTCGGCGGCGCGCTGGCGCAGAAGCTCGTGCTCCTGCGTGGCCATGTCGCCGAGGATGCGCCGGATGCCGTCCATGTAGCGTTTGCCATCGCCGTTCTGCACGCGTCGGGTCACCTCGGCGGTGGCGCCGGCGCGCCGCATCTCGATCACCTGGCGCAGCTCGCCCAGCTTCGACGCGATCAGCGGCTCCAGCTCGTCGATGCGCTTCTGCTGCGCCGGATTGTCGGCGGTCTGTTCGCGCAGCTCGCGCACCGTGCGCTCGATCGTCTGCGTCGCGGCGGTGTACGGCTCGAGGAACTGCTCGTCGCCGGTGATGACGAACCCGCGCTGCCCGGTCTCGGCGTCGCTGAGGAGCGTGACCAGGCGCGCGGTGTCCTCGATGACGACGTGCGTGTGCGTGACCTGGTAGCTCGTCGTCGTCAGCGACGAGATGCTGCGATAGGCGACGAGCCCGACGGCACCGAGCACGATGAACGACAGCGCGAATCCGACCGCAATCTTCCTACCGAACGTCCACATGTCATCGCTCCTGGGGACCGGCGCTGACGAGGCTCGCGCTCATCGACGCCAGCAGGGTCGGGATACTGATCAAGGTGTGGGGGCGTCGGTCGAGCTGGACGACGCTGCCGCGCAGCTCGCCGCGCGCCGTTTCGACGTAGCCCTCGAAGCGCGCGAAGGCGAGCGCGACCGGCTCCGCTCCGCCGCACAGCACGAACCAGCGCGGCGCCTCGTCGTCGGCGGCGCGGCCGAGGAGGGCCGCCAGGCTGTAGACGGGGACGAGCGTGCCGCGCAGGCCGGCCAGGCCGAGCAGACCCGGGACGGCGCTGGCCAGCGGCACGATCCTGCGCGCGGCGGCGAAGCTCGCGATCTCGTCGAGGCGGAAGGCGTAGGCGTCGCCGCCGACGCGCAGGCGCAGAAGACGTGCGCGATCGTCGGCGAGCTCGTGCGCGGCGCGGCGGAAGGCTTCGTCGAAGGCGTGGCGCAGCGCGATCACCCGTTCGCTCATGCCTCTGCCTTCGCGGCGCTCAGCTGCGAGCGGCACAGCTCGCGCAACGCCTCGCGGCCGAAGCCGCCGCCGAAGAGCTCGAGGCGCGTCCGGTCTTCGCCGTCGAGCAGGCGCAGCGCCTCGGCGAGCGCCCGCTGGGCCAGCCGCCGATCGCCGGCGCGTCGCGCCAAAAGCCCGAGGTGCAAGTGGGGCATGGCGAACGCCGGATCGAAGCGCGCAGCGGCGCGATCCTCGGCGACGGCGGCGTCGAGCTCGCCGGCCTGCTCGTGGAGCAGGGCCAGGAGATAGTGCGCGGCCGGATCGCGCTCGTCGGCCGCGAGCAGCGCCTCGCACAGCGCGCCGGCCTCGGCGAGCCGCGCCTGCTGCGTGAGCAGCACGGCGCGCAGGAGCTCGACGTCGTGATCGCGCCGGACCGTCGACGGCAGCTCGGTGACCACGTCGAGCGCCTCGGCGAACCGCTCCTGCCGGAGCAGCGCGAGCGCCTGTTCGAGCCCGCCTGGCGTCGCTGCCGGCGGCGAGGGCGCGGGCGGCGCAGGTGGCACGAGGCCGTGCGGCGGGGGCGGAAGGGACGGCAGCGATCGCTCCGCCGCGCGCGGTGCCATCACGGTACGGCTGCGCCGCCGATAGTAGAAGGTGCCGTGCGAGCTGTGCAACGCGAACTCGTCCGACAGATCGCGCAGCGACTCGGCGTGCCCCAGAAACAGGTGCCCGCCCGGCCGCAGCGCGCGCGCCACGCGGGCCACGAGCGCCGCCGCCTGCTCGCGCGAGAAGTACATGATGACGTTGCGCAGAAACACCACGTCGAAGACCGCGGTGCGCCACAGATCGGGCGCGTCGTCGGCGAGGTTGCGCACCTCGAACGAGGCGCGCCCGCGGATCGTGGGATCGAGCATCCAGCCGCGCCCGTCCTGGCGAAACCAGCGCGCGCGCTCCCCGGCCGGCGTCTGCCGCAGCGCCCACTCGGCGTACCAGCCGCGGCGCGCGCGCGCGATCGCCGCCGCGTGGACGTCGATGCCGACGATCGCGAGCGACGGCCGATCCGGTGTGACCATCGCCAGCGAATAGGCCTCCTCGCCCGAGGCGCAGCCGGCCGAGAGCACGCGCTCGAGGCCGGGCTCGGCGCGCGCGAGGTCGCCAAAGGCGCGGAGCTGGTCGGCCTCGCGGAAGAAGTAGGTCTCGCCGACGGTGAGCTCGGCGGCGAGCGCCTCCAGCTCGCGCGCCCGCGACGGCGAGGCGAGCCGCTCGAGGAAACCGCCAATGCCGCCCGCGCCCGCGTCGGCGCAGCGCTCGAGCGCGACGCCCAGCGCGACGTCGTTCACTTCGTGGAGGTGCAGCCCGAGGCGCGCACCGACGAGGCGGCGCAGACGAGCGAGCTCTTCCGGCTCGGCGCGCGGTTTCACGCGGGCCCGGCCGCCATCCGCTGCCAATCGTCCTCCGACAAGAGCCGCGCCGCGCGCAAGAGCAGGAGCAGGCGCGCATCGAGGACCCCGATGGCGTCGATCACCTCGGGGCGCGCCAGCTGCGCCAAGGGCGGCGCGTCGGCCAGCGTGGCGCGATCGATCGCCTGTACGCCGAGCACCTCGTCGACGGCGACGGCCAGCGCGCGCTCGCCGACGCGGAGCGAGATCAGCCGCTCGCGCGTGCCGGCGCCACCGACGAGCGCCGCGAGGTCCACGACCGGCACCGCCTCGCCGCGGATGATCGACAAGCCGAGCACGTACGGCGGCGCGCCGGCGAGCGGCTCGATCGGCTGCAGCCGCATGGTCTCGCGCGTGTGCTCCAACGGAATGGCGCAAAAGCGCGCGCCCACGCGCGCCACGATGGCTAGATCCGCACCCGCACCCGCACCTCGGCTCACATCACCCTCCGGATCGACTATACAACGCGACGAATTCAGGTCGCATCTCGTTTCAACGAGGTGCGGCAATTTGCCGCAATCGGGGATGTTCTGGATACGAGCGCGCGCGGGTTACGATCGAGACGAAGCGCTCGCCAGGAGCGGTCGGACCGCCCTAGCGTGCAGAGACTGCGCTGACGCGCCCGACGCGACGATCGCTGATGAGCTGGCGCATGCCGGTGTACACGCCGGGGAGATCTTTCGCCGCGCCGCCGCGCACCATCCAGCGCGGGACCGAGCCGGCGAAGTCGATCTCGACGTGATAGACGGCGCGCGTGGCGCTGCCTTCGCGGATCGGCTCGAGCTCCCAGCGGCCGTTGAGCGTGCTCATGCGCACGGCCTTCTTCGTGGCCGCAGGGCCGTGGCTGGCGTCGATGCTGAATGAGATGCCGCGCGCGCTGTTTTCGTTCCAGCGCACGCGCAGCGTGAAGTCGCGATCCTTGATGACGGGCAGCTTGAGGTGCTGATAGACGAGCTGCTCGCCCGGCGTGCGCGACAGCACCGTGCTCTCGGCGAGGTGCTTGTTGATCCGGACGTGCGCGCCATAGTCGAGGAGCGCGGCCTGCACCTCGGCCGGCGGCGCGTCGAACTCGCCGACGGCCGCGAGCTCGATGGCGCCGGTGTCTTTGCGCATGTAAACCTCGACGCCGTCATGTCCACCGATCGAGACATATGTGGGCTCGATCAACGCGAGAAACGCCACGAATAGCGGTTGCATGGGTCATCCTCCGGTTTCGAGCGCCGAAGAGAGCAACCGGCGTGCCGGCGCGATCCGGCGCGTTTTCGCGCAGGATCGGATCGGCGTCTCCGACGAGAATCTGACGCGACCTGAATCACCGTGATCGAGCGCGCTCGATACGGCGTATGAAAAAAGCCCGGAGGAGCGAACCAGATCATCCGCAAGGCGCTGCACGCCAGGGCATTCCCTACGTGCCGTTCTTCCCGCTCGGCGGCTTCTCGCCGCTGCAGTCATCGACGCTGTCGGAGGTCGCGCGCCGGCTCGAGGCGACGCCGCGAGGA
>Ga0070679_100000694_pt1 | contig 28863 bp, 28 predicted proteins | sample KBSC63BmetaG_FD_65652 | JGI IMG/M metagenome (GOLD analysis project Ga0070679, IMG submission 65652) | Corn rhizosphere microbial communities from Kellogg Biological Station, Michigan, USA - KBS C6-3B metaG | ecosystem: Host-associated > Plants > Roots > Rhizosphere | place: USA: Michigan... | reverse complement strand
ACGTGGGCCTCGCCGCCGGGCAGGAGACCGCCCGGACGTACGTCGTCCCCGACCTCGCGCAGCTGCCGTTCGACGCGACGCCGACGGCGGGGACGATGACGCTGCCGGTGGCCCAGGGCACGACGGATGGAACCGTGTCGCCGCAGACCGCTGCCATCAAGGCGTGCCTCGCGACGAGCCCGCCTTCCGCCGGCGCGCAGGGGTCGACGGCGGCGCCGCCCGCCGTCGACTGCTCGACCTCCGCGGAGGCGGTCTACGACGCCGCCAAGGCGGTCGTCACCGTCGACCTGCAGCCCTTCCTCGAGAAGTGGCACGCCGGATCGCCCGCAGACGGGATCGCGCTGGTTCCCAAGACGGCGTCAGCTCAGCCGTCGGACGCATGGCACGTCACCTTCAACGGGCGCAACCGCGCGGCCACGCCACACATCTCCTCGACCGTCACGGTCGTGCTGAGCAACGACGCATCGCTCGACGGCGCACTACCCCCCGTGGCCGTCGTGACTCCGGCGGCACCGGCTCCGCCCATGCCGGCCCCGGCCGCTGCGGCGCCCGCGGCCGCGCCGCCGGTCGTCGCGCCCGCAGCGCCGCAAGCACCCGCGGTCCAGGCGCAGCCGGTCGCCTTCACCCGCCCGTTCCAGTACCCGCTCGCCTTCCTGTTCCCGCTCGTGCTGCTGGTCGGCGCGGTGTTCCTGGCGCGGCTGTTCACGCGCGACGCGACGCCGAGGAGGCTCGGCGTATGACGACCGACACCTATCTGATCGAAGACGTCTCGACACTCGTCTCGTGCGAGTCGCCGTCGGGTGACACCGACGCGGTGGAGCGCTGCGCCGCCGAGGTCGAGTCGATCGCGCGCCGGCGAATCGGCGCCGATGCCAGTCGGCACGTCGTCGACGGCCGCGTGCATCTGCGCTGGGGCTTCGGCACCCCGCGCGTCGTCCTCCTGGGCCACATGGACACCGTCTGGCCGGTCGGAACGCTCGCGCGCTGGCCGTTCAGCATCGACGGCGACCGGATGACCGGACCGGGCGTGTTCGACATGAAGGCCGGCCTCGTGCAGACCTTCTCGGCGCTGCAGCAACAGGACGACCTCGACGGAGTCACCGTCCTCGTCACGAGCGACGAGGAGGTGGGCTCGACGACGTCGCAGACGCTCATCGAGGACACCTGCCGGGACGCGCGTGCAGTGCTCGTGTTGGAGCCCAGCGCGGACGGTGCGCTGAAGATCGCGCGCAAGGGCGTCGGCATGTTCACCGTCGACGTCACGGGTCGCGCAGCGCACGCGGGGCTCGAGCCGCACAACGGCATCAACGCCTCGGTCGAGGCGGCCCACCAGGTTCTGACCATCGCCGGCATCGCCCGGCCGGAGGTCGGCACGACGGTCACCCCGACGGTCATCTCGAGCGGTACCACGGTCAACACGGTGCCGGCCGAGGCACGCATAAGCGTCGACGTCAGGGCGGAGACGACCGCGGAGATGCGCCGGGTCGAGGAGTCGCTGCACTCGTTGACCCCGCACCTTGCCGGTGCCGCGGTGAAGGCGGTCGCGGTGTCGGTCCGCCAGCCGCTGGAGCGGAAGATGTCGGAAGAGCTCTACGCCCGTGCGCAGCGCCATGCAGCCGCGCTCGGGCTCCCGTCGCTGGAGGGTGTCTCCGTCGGCGGCGGCTCCGACGGCAACATCACCGCCGCCATGGGAGTCCCGACACTCGACGGTCTCGGCGCAGTGGGCGCGAACGCGCACGCCGAAGGGGAGTGGGCGTCGGTCGCGGCGCTCGGACAACGAACGGCGCTCGTCGCCGCACTCATTCGTGAGCTGTTGAAGGAGACGGCATGAGCAGCGACGTGACGCTGATGACCGACACGCTGTCGGACCGAGGGTCGTCCGACGACTACCGGGACGCGGACTACCGCCCGACCGCGCGCCGGTCTCGCATCCGCGTGCTGCTGGACCCCGCGTCGACCATCCCGACCTACGTCGGCGTCCTCGTAGCCGTCGTCGGGTTCGTGTTGATCGGCATCGGCTGGGCGCGCGTCGCCGGCCTCGTCGACGTGTGGCGTCAGATGCCTTATCTGCTGTCGGCCGGGCTGCCGGGACTCGGTCTGGTCATGACCGGGCTCGTCATCATCAACGTCAGCGCGCGGCGGCAGGACGGCGCCGCGCGCGCCCGCCAGATGGCACTGCTCACCGAGGCGCTGCACGACCTGCAGCGTTCGCTCGATCGGTGAAGAGCCCGCTGCGCGCCGTACGTCGCCGCTTCCCGGTGGCGACGTGGGTCGACGCTCTTCGCGACCCCGGCATCACCGCGGTCGTCGTCCTCGGGGCGATCGCCGCGGCGGGGTTCGTGATGTTCGGCCTTGCATGGCGCGGCGCCGCCCGGACCATCTACGTCCCCTTGCAGGTGCCGTGGCTGGTCTCCGGCGCGGTCGCCGGCCTTGCGACGATCGGCCTCGCGATCGGCGCGTGGAGCATCCATGTCGGACGTCGGCAGGATGCCGCGCACCGCGCCGAGGTCGAAGAGGTGGTGCGGCTCGCCGCGGAGCTGGCCGATGACCTGCGCACCGGCCGGCGACGTATCAACCGCTAGCGCTTCAGCGCCACGCCGAGGTCGCTGCGGAACACGCGCAGCCAGTTGCCGCCGAGCACCTTGCGGACGTCGTCGTCCTCCCACCCGCGCCGGGCCAGCTCAGCCGTCACGAGCGGCAGCCCTGCCGGACCGTCCAGCCCGGGAATGGTCATCGTCCCCGACATGCCCTCGAAGTCGCCGCCCGCGAGCATCGGTGGGGTCAGCTGCTCGAACACCTCCTTGACGAAGTCCGGCCCGAGACCGACCGCGTCGATGCCGGCGACGTCGGCAATGTGCTCGATGTGGTCCACGAGACGCGCCATCGTCGCGTGCTCCGGGTCGATGAAGCCGTGGAAGAAGTTGACCCCGACGACTCCACCCAGCGCGGCGATGCGCTTGAGCCGCTCGTCGGTGAGGTTGCGGTGGTGCGCCCGGACCGCCCACGCCGATGAGTGGCTCGCGACGACGGGCCTCGTCGCCAGCTCGAGCACGTGGTCGGTGCCGGCGCCGGACAGGTGTGACACGTCGATCAGCACTCCGAGCTCTTCGAGCAGCGTGACCGCTGCCACGCCGGCTGCCGTGAGGCGGCTTCCGGCCGAGTCCTCCGCGGACCCGTCGGCGAGTGCAGTGCGACCGAAGTGGGTGAACGACACCATCCGGACGCCGAGCCGAGCCATCGTGCGCAGCAGCTCGACATCGATGCCGATCGCCTCGCAGCCCTCCAGCGCGAGGACCAGCGCGATCCTCCCGTCGCCGAGGGCGGCGTCGATCTCCGTAGCGTCGCGGCACAACGCGACGTCGTCCGGATTGCCGTCGACCAGCCGGTAGGCCGCCTCGATCATCCGCAATGTCTGACGGAGTGCGCCTTCCGGCCGGAAGTCGTCGTCGATGAACACCGGCAGCACCTGCACGTCGACGCCGCCGGCGAGCAGCTGGGGGAGCCACCGCTCACGGAAGTACGCCGCCTGCCGGCCCGGAGCCTGCCGGGACACGAGCATCAGCAGGTCGTTGTGGGTGTCCACGACCGTCGCGTCGGCGTGCAGGCGTTCCACCCTGTCGTCGGGGATGGCGTCTTCGACCACGGTCACAGCGTGGCATCCGGCCGTGGCGGCCCGCGCTGTCGGTCCGGACGAAGGCGGTCATCGGGGTTGTGACCGCTGCACCAAGCATGGCGCGCGGTGCCGACCGGAGACTGACCGCATGCCGGCGACCCTCGTCATCCGCGGCGGGACCGTCGTCGACGGCACCGGCGCAGGCGGACGCCGCGCCGACGTCGTCGTCGACGGTGACCGCCTAGTCGCCGTCACCGATGCCGCGAACGAGGTCGACGCGGACGAGCTCGACGCGACCGGACTCGTGGTCTCGCCGGGCTTCATCAACGTGCTGAGCCACGCCTGGGGGAGCCTGCAGCTCGATGGCTCCGGCGCATCGGACCTGCTGCAGGGCGTCACGACCGAGGTGTTCGGAGAGGCGTTCTCGCTCGGCCCGTCGGACGGCAAGCTCGCGGAGGCGCTGCGCCCCTGGGGCGGGCTCGCCGAGGACGGGCGGGTGGAGTTCGAGCGACTGTCAGAGGGGCTCGACTACCTCGCCGACCGCGGAGTCGCTCCGAACGTCGCCAGCTTCATCGGTGGCGTGAACCTCCGGGTCCTCGGTGCGGGCTTCGACGACCGGCCGCTCGAGCCCGCGGAGCTCGACCGGCTGCGGGGCGTCGTCGACGAGGAGATGACCGAAGGCGCGCTCGGCATCGGCACTGCGCTCATCTACGCGCCCGGCCGGTTCGCCCGGACCGACGAGCTGATCGCCCTCAGCGAGGTCGTCGGCCGCCACGACGGCATGTACATCTCGCACATGCGCAGTGAGGGTGACCAGTTCCTCGAGTGTCTCGACGAGCTGCTGACGATCGGCGAGCTCGCCGGGTGCCGCACCGAGGTCTACCACCTGAAAGCGGCGGGCCGCGCCAACTGGCCGAAGATGAAGCTCGCGATCGAGCGCATCGAAGCCGCGCGCCAGGAAGGCCGCCCGATCAGCGCCGACATGTACCCCTACACCGCCGGCGGCACGGCGCTCGCCGCGTCGATCCCGCCGCGCTTCCATGTCGGCGGACCTCAGGCATTGCTTGACCGTCTCGCGGACCCGGCGCAGCGCAAGGAGATGGCCGCCGAGATGCGCGAGCCGTCGAACGCGTTCGAGAACCTGTTCCTCGGTGCCGGCGGCGACGGGATCCTCTTCTTCGACGACCTGCCCGACGGGACGCCCGCGCGGGGGCGACGGCTGTCGGAGATGGCGGCCGACTGGGGCATGGACGACGCCGACGCGCTGCTGGAGCTGGTCGCCCGCGACCCCGGCCGCGGGGCGGCGTACTTCCTCATGGACGAGGACAACGTGCGCCTCGGGCTGTCCCAGCCGTGGGTGTCGATCGGGTCGGACGCCGAGGCACACCAGGCGACCCCGCCGTTCAGCGACGGCGCGACGCATCCGCGCACCTACGGAACCTTCGCGCGCGTCCTCGGCCACTACTGCCGCGACGAGGGCCTGGTCCCGCTGTCCGAGGCCGTCCGCCGGATGAGCAGCCTCCCCGCGGACAACATCGGGCTCGCGGACCGGGGTCGGCTCGTCGAGGGTGCGTACGCCGACATCGCCGTCTTCGACGCCGGCACGGTCGCGGACACGGCGACGTACGACGACCCGCACCGCTATGCCGTCGGGATGCATCACGTGGTCGTCAACGGCAGGGTCGTCGTCCGCGACGGCGAACTCACATCAGAGAGACCCGGGCGCCGACTGCGCCGCGGGCGCGGAAGGGGGACCGGATGACCGCCGACGCCTTGCAGGAGAAGCTGGACGAGCTGGCGACCGAGCTCGGTGTCGTCGGCGTGGCCGCCGGCGTCTACGTCGACGGCGAGGAGCACTACGCGTTCTCCGGCGTGACCAGCGTCGAGAACTCGCTGCCCGTCGACGAGGGAACGCTCTTCCAGTTCGGCTCGACCGGCAAGACCTACACCGCGACCGCGATGATGCGCCTCGTCGAGCAGGGCAAGGTCGACCTCGACGCGCCGGTCCGCACCTACCTGCCCGAGTTCAAGCTCCGCGATCCGGATGTCGCCGAGCGGGTCACCGTCCTCCAGCTCTTCAACCACACGGCTGGTTGGGAGGGCGACATGATGGACGACACCGGTGACGGCGACGACGCACTCGAGAGGTACGTCGGGCGGATGGACCGGCTGCAGCAGGTCACGCCGCTCGGAGCCACGGTCTCCTACAACAACGCCTCGCTGTCGGTCGCCGGTCTGATCATCGCCCGGGTGACCGGCACGACCTACGAGAAGGCGATCCGCGACCTGCTGCTCGACCCGCTCGGTCTCGACCACACGTTCTTCTTCCCGAACGAGATCATGACGCGGCGGTTCGTGGTCGGCCACACGAAGCACGACGACGGCAAGGTCACGATCAACCGGCCGTGGGCGATGCCGCGCGGCAACGCTCCTGCCGGTGGGATGTCGGCGAACGCCCGCGACCAGATCGCATGGGCGAAGTTCCACCTCGGTGACGGGACCGCCGCCGACGGCACGCGGCTGCTGTCGGCCGAGACCTTGAAGCTCATGCAGCAGCCGACGTTCGACATGCGCGGCAGTGCACTGGGTGACGCCGTCGGGATCAGCTGGCTGCTCAAGGACGTCCAGGACGTCCGCATCGTCGGCCACGGCGGCACGACCAACGGGCAGTACTCCGAGTTCTTCATGGTGCCGGAGCGGAACTTCGCGTTGATCTCGATGACCAACTGCGGCCCCAACGGCTCGCAGCTCAACAACCTGCTCGAGAAGTGGGCCTTCGACCACTACCTCGGCATCACCGAGGTCGAGCCGGAGCAGCTCGTCCTGGGCGACGACGCCCTGGCGGAGTACGTCGGCTGCTACGAGACCATCGCGGCGACCTGCGACATCACCGCAGAGCTCGGCCACCTCCTCGCGAAGGTCACGATCAAGCCCGAGATGCTTGCGGTGCTGCGCGAGCAGGGCGAGGACACGCCCGAGGAGCAGCCGCCGATCCCGCTGGCGCTGCTCGCGGGTGACGGCGACCAGTACGTCATCCCGGACGGCCCGGCCAAGGGGATGCGCGGCTACTTCTCCCGCGGCGCCGACGGCAGTGTGGACGGCGTCCACCTCGGCGGCCGGCTCGCGACGAAGGTCGCGGCCGTGCCCGCATGAGCTCCAGTACGCCCATGACGGTGGCAGCACCTGTCTCGGCCGTCGAGCGCGCGCTGCAGGCCGTCGACCAACAGAGAGACGGCTGGCACGTGCCGGGGCTGGAGCTCGCCGTGGTGCGCGACGGCGCGACGCTGTTCGCCGGTGGTCTAGGCGTGCGTGGAGTCGACGACCCTGCGCCCGTCACCTCCGCGACGCTGTTCCACCACGGGTCGTGCGGCAAGGCCTACACCGGGCTGCTCGCGGCGGTGCTGAGCGCCGAGGGTGTCGTCGATCTCGACGCGCCGGTGCGCCGCCTTGTGCCGGAGCTGCGGCTCCCGGACCAGTTCCTGGCTGACCGCATCACCATCCGCGATCTCGTCAGCCATCGGTCCGGGTTGGGTCGCCACGACTTCGCGTGGATCCTGAATCCGTCTTGGTCGCGCGAGGAGCTGGTGCGGCGCCTCGAGCACCTGCCACTCGCCGGTGACCTCCGGGCGCAGATCGCCTACAGCAACTTCGGCTTCACCCTCGCCGGCCTGGCGCTCGGCCGAGCGGTCGGCACGTCCTACGAGGAGGCGCTGCGGACGCGGGTCCTCGAGCCACTGGCGATGCGGCGCACCTTTGCCGGAAGTGACGAAGCGCTGCGCGATGCCGATCACGCGACACCACACAACGTCCGGCATGACAAGGCCGCGACCGCCCAGTGGCGCATCATGCAGGGCATCGCGCCGGCCGGCGAGATCCTCTCCTGCGCCGACGACTCGGTTCGCTGGCTCAACGCGCAGCTCGGGCTCGCCGACGGTGTCGACAGCGAGGCGATCGCGGCCGCGCAGCAGCCGCAGATGCTCGGCTACGCGGGCGCGTCGTCGATCCCCGAGATGCAGTTCTTCGCCTACGCCATGGGCTGGCTGGTCGGCGCCTATCGCGGTCGCAGACTCTTGTGGCACAACGGCGGCGTCGACGGCTTCACGACGCAGACACTGCTGCTGCTGGACGAGCGCATCGGTGTCGTCGCCTGCGCGAACCAGCTGCTCACGCAGTTCCCACTCGCCGCCGTGCTGCTCGTCGTCGACGAGCTGCTCGGTCTGGATGCGGGCGAACAAACCTGGTTCGACCGGCTACGGTCGCCGGCCGAGGTGCCCGAGCAGCCGGTGGCGACCGACGCTCCGGCGCCGCCGCATGCGCATCCGCCGGCCGACTACGCCGGTTCCTATCGGAACCTCGGCTACGGCGACCTGGTCGTGACTGCCGACCCCGACCTGGCGGTGCGGTTCGGTGAGGCGGACCTGACCGCGAAGCATCGGCACTACGAGACGTGGGACCTGCGCTACGACCCGCTCGACACGGAGTTCGCGGCGACGTTCTGGACCGACGCGGCCGGAGCCGTGACAGCGGTCGTCGCAGAGCTGGAACCGGGATCGCAGGTCCGGTTCGAACGGGTGGGGTAAGCGATGCACGCAGATCGCCGTCTGCTGGTTGCTGCGCTGGTGGCGCTCGCCGCCGCCGGTTGTGGCACGACGGTGCACGGCGTGGGCATGACGTCGACGAGTGGCCTCGGTGGTCCGGGTAACGAGTCGTTGTCGGTGGCCGGCGGCGGCAACACCGCTGCCGGCGGCCCGGCGGTGGGTGCGACGGGTGCGACCGATCCCGTCGTACCCGTCGGTGCGGGCGGTGGCGCCTCGGCAGGTGGCGCGAGCAGTGTGCCCGCGACGACCGGCCAGCCGCTCACGCAGGGCGTGGGCGTGACCGCCACGAAGATCTACGTCGGCGTCGCCTACACGACAAATGCCGATGCGGTGAACGCGTCCATCGGCGGGGGTGCGCTTACGAGCGGTGATGAGAAGGCAGATGCGCAGGCGGTCATCGATGACATCAACGCGCACGGAGGAGTGGCCGGGCGCAAGCTCGTTCCGGTCTGGGCGACGTACGACGCCGAGTCGCAGGAGACCAACGCGAACCAGGACCAGGCTGTCTGCGCGACCCTGACGCAGGACAACCACGTTGCGGCCGCGATCGGAATCGGTTACACCGACACCTTCCTCAACTGCATCGAGAAAAGTGGCGCCATCGACATCGCGTCGAGCAACATCGACCCGGATCAGCAGTACTTCCGTCAGCATCCGTACTACTTCCAGATCGGGACCCTCAGCCAGGATCGGATGATGACGCAGCTGGTGCGTTCGTTGGTCCGGGAGCGCTACTTCAGCGGCTGGGACTCCACCAATGGCAAGCCGGCAACAGCCCCGGCGGGCGCGAAGGTCGGCGTGATCGGCTACGACTCGCCGTCTTGGGTCCGCGCGGAACAGCACGTGCTGGAGCCGGCGCTGAGGGCGGCCGGGTATGCGGTGGCCCCTGGTGACGTGCGGATGGTCTACACGCCGCAGAGCACGTCGGACGACGCGAGAACGCTCGGCGAGATCCAGAATGCCGCGCTGCAGTTCCGGCAGGACGGCGTGACGCACGTCGTTCTTCTGGACACCGGCGGCCAGTTCCTCATCTTCTTCGGCAAGGACGCGAAGAGCCAGCACTACTACCCCCGCTACGGACTCGAGAGCGGCAGCGGGATGCAGGGGATCTACGACGCGGGCCTCGTCGACGCGGACCAGCTCAACGGCGCGATGGGATTCAGCTGGGAGCCCAGCATCGACTTGAGCGCAACGGCGGGCGACAAGTACCAGAACGCTGCGACCAAGCACTGCCTCAAGGTCATGAAGGACCGCACCGGTCAGACGTATGACAGCACCAACGCGGCATCGCTCGCGCTCGGCTACTGCGACGAGATCTACCTGTTCGCGAAGGCCGCAGCGACTGCGGGCCCGACGATCAGCCACGTGACGTTGCGAGCCGCGATCGAGCGCCTCGGGTATGGGTTCGCGCCCTCTTTCGTGCCGGAGTCGTTCTTCGGGCCGAACCGCCACGACGGCGTCGAGGACGGCTGGGACGAAGCCTGGGACTCGCAGTGCAGGTGCACGAAGTTCACGACTGCGGCGTACCGGATCCCATGAGGGTCTTCATCTCCGTGGACATGGAGGGCGTCGCCGGTGTCGCGACGTTCGACCAGGTGATCCGTGGCGGCAGCGGTTACCCGCGAGCGCAGGAGCTGATGACCGAGGAGGCGAACGCGGCGATCCGCGGCGCCTTCGCGGGCGGTGCGGACGAGGTGGTCGTCAACGACAGCCACGGCACGATGGACAACCTGCTGCACGACCGGCTGGACCCCCGGGCCCGTCTCGTGTTCGGAGCGCCGCGGCCTTCGTGCATGGTGCAGGGAATCAGTCGCGACGACGACGTCGCCGTCTTCCTGGGCTACCACGCCGCGGCCGGATCCGATGGTGTCCTCGCGCACACGTTCTCGTCGAACTTCACCGAGCTGCGGGTGAACGGCCAGCCGATGACAGAGGCCGAGGTCAACGGGCTCTACGCCGCGTCGTACGGCGTGCCCGTCGGCGTGGTGACGGGCGACGACGAGATCTGCGCGGTGGCGCGGAAGGCGTTTCCCGGTGTCGCAACCTGTGAGGTCAAGAAGGCGGCCGGCTACTCCGCCACCGAGTCGATGGCCCCAAGGGCAGCGCGCGAGCTGATCGAGCAGACCGTTGCGGCAGCGGTGCGGGACGTCACAGCCCTGCGGGCGCAGCCGGCGCCGGAGCAGCTCGTGCTCGAAGTCGACTTCGTCAGCCCGCTGGCCGCCGACTTCGCCGCCGCGGTCCCGCGCACCGAACGGCTGGGCGCGCGGACCCTTCGCGGCGCAGTGGACGACCCCGACGACCTGCTTCGGCTGGTGATGGCGTGGTACTACCTCGCCTCGCTCGCCGCACAGCAGCACGCTTCGCTGGTCTTCCGGCGATGACCAGAGTGAGCCGCCGCGCGCAGGCGAGCGCAGGCGTCTTCGCGGTAGCCCTGCTGTCCGGCTGCGGGACAACCGTCCCCGCCTCGTCGGTCGCCGCATCGACCGAAGGTGCCGGGAGCAACGGGTTGTCGGCGACGGCGGGTCCTGGTGCGTCGTCAGCCGGGCCTTCGAGCGGCGTGGCTCCGGCGTCGGCCGGTCAGCCCGGCCCGGCCGGAGCGCCGGCCGACGGGTCCGGCGGCTTCGCCGCCGGCGGATCGACCAGCAGCGGCAGCGTTCCGGTGCAGGGTGCGACCATCGGCCCCGGAGTCAGCGCGACGACGATCAACATCGGTCTCACGGTGACCGACAACTCGAAGGCCGCTGCCCAGGCATTGGGTGCCAGTGGCGCAGGCGTCGGCGGCGGTGACCTGGAAGCGCAGTACCGCATCGTGCTCGACGACATCAACGCCCACGGTGGCGTCCTCGGGCGCAAGCTCCACCCGATCATCTACCACTACGACGCGACGTCGACCGACTCGACGGACCAGCAGGAGAGCGCCGCCTGCTCCGCCTGGACGCAGGACACCAAGGTGCTTGCCGTCGCCGCAGGAGAGGCGAGCCAGAGCTACACGCTGGTGCGGTGCCTGCAGAAGGCCGGCGTCATCCACGTCGCGACGGGGTTCACTGCTTCGGACGAGTCGACGTACGGGCAGTTCCCCGGTTTCGTCGAGATCGCCAGCCTCGACATCGACCGGATGGCCGCCGTGTGGCCCAGCCGGCTCCAGACGCAGGGTTACTTCGGCGGTTGGGACTACCGCACGGGCAACGCGAGCGCAGCGACGCCCGTGAAGATCGGCATCATCAGCTTCGACGACGCGGCCAGCACCCGCGCCGTCACCAGCTATCTCGAGCCGTCTCTGAAAGCGCTGGGATACAAGGACTTCACCTACGAGCGCGTGCTGTTCCCCAAGGGTGAGGCCGACAACGGCACGACCATCTCGCAGATCCAGAACGTCGTGCTGAAGTTCCGCTCCGAGGGCGTCAGCCACGTCCTGCCGGTCGAGTCGCAGGGTGCCGGCGTCGGCGGGTTCTTCGCCCGGGGTGCATCCGGTCAGCGCTACTACCCGCGGTTCGGGCTGACCTCCGGCAACGGCGCGCAGGTGCTGATCGGTGCGGGCGTGTGGCCGACGGACGAGCTCGCCGGCTCGATGGGCTACGGCTGGACGCCGCTCGCGGACGTCAACTACTCGGACGATCCTGCCAGCGGCCCGGACTCCAACTCGTCGCGCCAGCACTGCGTGAAGCTGATGAAGGCGCACGGCCAGACCGTCAGCGACACCATCACCGAACGTCAGGTCGTCGAGACCTGCGACCAGCTCTACTTCCTCGCCGACCTGCTCAACCGTGCCGGCGCGCCGAACCGTGAGGCGTTCCTGTCCGCCGTCAACGGGATCGGTGGCGGCTTCGCCGCCGGGGAGACGTTCTCGACGAACTTCGCGAGCGGGCAGCACGACGGCGTGGCGGCCGGACGTCCGTTCGGTTACGTCGCCTCCTGCACGTGCTTCCGCTATGCCGGCGGCCGGTTCCGCATCCCCTGATCAGGAGCGCGCGGGCCGCTTGCCGTGCACGACGAGCGCGTAGACAACCAGCGCCCCGAGCCCGACGTAGATCAACCCCCACACCGGGTAGTACTGGATGAGCCAGATCGAAGTGATCGCCGCGATCGCGCCCGCGGCGACACCGACCCACCGCGCAACCTGTGAGCGCCGCGCCGACAGCAGCCAGGCGCTGGCCAGCAGTACGACGGTGACGCCGAGGTAGATCCAGCCGTAGGTCTTGAGGCTGTGCCCGAACAACGCGTTCTCCAGGTTGTCCGGCAGCTGCCCGTGGTAGCGGAACGCCCAGAGCGCGTCGAAGAACCGCATGACACCGGCGATCGCCAGCATCAGCGCGGCGAAGTCGACCCAGCCGCTCCCGGTGTCGTCCTCGTACGCCGTCGCTTCGGCCGGCGTCGCGTGTGTCGTCGTCATGACCACTCCCCTCGTAACACTGAGCGGAGCCTGCGATGCCGACAGATTCACGAGCATCGTCCGAAACGGATGACAGATCCCGTCGACTGCGACGCTGCGCACCGTTCGGACGCCCGAGAACGGTGCAGAACGTCGCAGTCGACCGTTAGGAGACCTTCGGTGTCGCGCGAGCGCCGAAGTGGACGTACTCGCTGCCGTCGTCCAGCCGGAAGAACACCATGGGGATCCACGACTCGTCGTCCGGCAGCTTCGCGACGAAGAGATCCTCGGCGACGGGCACCACCGTCAGCGCCGGGGGCTCGTCGCGCCCCAGCGTCTCGGCCAGCTCACCGGTGCTCTTCATCGTCGCCTTGAGCCGGTCACCGTCGACCTCGATCGTCGTCTCGACGCTGACGCGCTCATAGCGGCCGGCGTACTTCTCGAGCGGGATCGAGACCGGCGTCGCCGGCGGCTCGAGACGCGGCGGCAGCGAGACGCCGGCGAGCTCGCTGAGAATCTCGTTGTACAGGTCGAGGAACAGGTCCCGGCCATGCCCGCCGTTCATCAACAAGGTCACGGCGACGCCGGCCTCGGGGACGATGCGAAGGCATGCGCTCTGCCCGATCGTGTTGCCGTCGTGGCCGTAGACCTCCTTGCCGTCCCAGGTCATGAGGATCCACGACAGTCCCCAGTGGGAGCCCAGCGTGTAGGTGTCCGGCACAGCTACCTGTGGCTCGCGCATCGCGCGCGCACTCTGCTCGGAAAGGATCCGCGTCCCATCGCCTGTCACGCCGTCGCGCAAGTGCATCTGCGCGAACTCGAGCACCTCGCGCGCGGTCGCGTGGATGAGACCGGCCGGTCCCGCGGAGCGGAAGATGCCCCAAACTGGCGCGACCTGGATCTCGCCGCCCGGCGGCGTGACGTGTCCTACGGCGGCGCTGTGCAGCAGCGCCTCCTCCGGCAGCGTCCCCGCCGACGTCAGGCCCAGCGGCACGAACAGCCGCTCGCGCAGCACCTCGTCCCACGTCTTGCCGTGCAAGACCTCGATGATCCGGCCGAGCACCGTGTAGCCGGAGTTGCAGTAGGACATCGTCGCGCCGAGCGGATGGTTCTGCTTGAGGTCGGCGCAGGCCGCGACGTACTTCGCGATGTTGTCGTCGCCGCGACCGGTGTCGAGGAACAGGTCGCCGTCGATGCCGCTGGTGTGCGTCAGCAGATGGCGGGTCGTGACGCGCGCTGTCACGTCCGGGTCGGCCACCTTGAACTCGGGCAGGTAGTCGACCACCGGCCGGTCGAGGTCGAGCTTGCCTTCGTCGACCAGCTGCATGATCAGCGTCCCGGTCCAGACCTTCGTGATCGAGCCGATCTGGAAGACCGAGTCGGTGGTCACCTCGACGCCGGTGCGCTTGTTCAGGACGCCGTACGCCGCCTCGGTCACCTCACCGTCGGCGAGGATGCCGAGCACCGCCCCCGGCACACCGTGCTTTTCGGCGAGCAGCGCGAGCCGCTCCTGCCACTGACGCTGGTCGACCGCCATCGCTGCTCCGCTCCTCGAACGACTGCAGCCATCGTGACGTGCGCCGCGGGTACCCGCCGTTGTCGCGGCCGAACAACGAACGACCCGACTCTGGTGCGCGAGCACGAGAGCCGGGCCGTTCGGAGCGGGCGAGGGCCGCGCCCGCGTGCCCCCGTAGCACCCCCGTGAACTTCCCCCGTGGTTCACCGGGGGCGCGGCCCAAGAAGATGATCGCCTCACGACAGGCCGTCCGGAAGCCTTGTGGCACAGGATCAGCCGAACGCCGGTCAAGGTCGCCGCATCGGTCGACGGCGCCGCGCAAACGGAGCAACCGGACGGGCAATTCGTACGCCTTCGAGCGAGTCCGGATGGGCCTGGTGTGACCGCGTGATGCCGGGGCACCATCGAGGCATGCACACGGAGTCGGCGGCCTGGCTCACCGCCTTGCTGGTGGTGCCGGCGCTGCTGGCACTGATGTTGCTGATGGAGTGGCTCGAGCAGCGCTTCGCGCACCGGATGGTGGCCGACGAGGTGGCCGTCGCATTCACCTCTGCTGCGTCGCCGGACGAGCTCGAGGAGATGATCGCCCGCAGCGTCGCTCCACTGTTCAGCGACGCCAGTCACTGAACGTCACCGCCCGATTTTTCCGGTTGGCCCAACCACCTGACGGCACCCGAATGCCGCCGTACGGTGAGTTCACGAGGGGCGGAGGATGCGCGGATGCTGGGCGAGCTGGAGGTGCGGCCGATGGCCACGACAGTGGTGCTGCACGGTGAGCTCGACCTCGTGACCGTCGAGGCGTTGCGCGACCTCCTGGAGGAGGCCACCTCACCGGCCCCCGAGCGCCTCGTCATCGACATCGCCGACGTGCCGTTCGCCGACGTCCTTTCCCTGTCGACCATCCTGGCCGCCGCCGACGCAGTGCGCGAAACCGGCGGGACGGCGGTGGTCCGCGGCGCGACTGCGCCGGTACGGCGGGTCTGCGCCCTGCTCAACGCCGAGGACGTGCTGGCCGCCGAGATCCCGCTGCAGCGCCGCCGCGTCGGCTGATCGCGGGTCCCGCCGACACGTCTCCCGGCACGCATTGGGCATTCTGGATGCCGTGAGCGACCGCACCGAGCCGTGGACGCGCGAGGACGAGCCGCGACTTCTCGACGGCCGCTACCGCCTCGAGGAGCGACTGGGTGCCGGCGCCGTTGCCGAGGTGTTCCGCGCCGTCGACGAGCGTCTCGACCGCCCGGTCGCGGTCAAGCTCTTCCGCGGGGACGCGGCCGAGCAGCTGCAGCGGCACGAAGCCGAGATGCGGACCCTCGCCAACCTCGACCATCCCTCCCTCGTCACCGTCTACGACGCCGGCGACGACGACGGCCAGCCCTACCTCGTCATGCAGCTGGTCGAGGGCGACACCCTCGCCGACGAGCTGCGCCGCGGCCCGTTGGAGGCGGCGCGCGCCGCGCGCTACGGCGCCGCGCTGGCCGACGCCTTGGGCTATGTGCACGACCGGGGCTTCGTACACCGCGACGTGAAGCCCGCGAACGTGCTGATCGCCGGGGATGGCCGGGTGCACCTCGCCGACTTCGGCATCGCCCGGCTGGTCGACTCGGCGCACGTCACCAAGACCGGCGAGGTGCTCGGCACCCCGGCGTACTTCGCGCCGGAGCAGGTGTCCGGGCAGCCCGTCGGCCCTGCCGCGGACGTCTACGCGCTCGGCGTCATGTTGCTCGAGTGCCTCACCGGCAAGCGTCCCTTCGAGGGTTCCGCGATGGAAGTCGCCATGGCGCGCCTGTCCCGCGACCCCGACATCCCCGCGTCGCTACCGGCGACGTGGCGCGACGTGCTGACGGCGATGACCGCGCGCGAGCCGGATCAGCGGCCATCGGCGGGGCACGTGGCCGACGCGCTACGCCGCATCGCTGCCGGCGGGGACATCGACCGCACCACGATCGTCGCGCCGCCGACCCGGCCCGACGCGACCGCCGTCATGCCGGCGACGGCGGTGGTCACCCAGGGGGCGCCGACGCGAACCGCCGCGGCGACCTATCCCGCCCAGCCCGCGCAACGCAGGCGTGTCAACGGAGTGCTGGTCGCCGTGCTGGTCATCGCCGTCGCCGCGGCGATCGCCATCGGGGTGGCGCTCGCCCGGCAGAACAACGGGACGCCTTCGTCGTACACCCCCGGCACGCCCACGTTGAAGAACGCACAGCTCGAGCAGGACATGCAGGACCTCGAGAAGCTGGTGCGGCGATGAGGCGCCGGACGCTGTCGCTGGTGGCTGCCGCTTTGGTCGTCGTCACCGGGTGCACGGCGCAGCCCGGAGAGCTGAGCGCGTCGGCGGAGAAGGTGCTCAAGCCGAAGGTGCAGCAGGTGCGAGAGACCGCGGCCAACGGCACCTACTCGCAGCTGGTCACGAAGGTCCGCCAGCTGAAGGCGCTGGTCGCCAAGGAGCACGACGCGGGCGAGGTCAGCGACTCGCGCGCGGCCGCGATCATCGACGCTGCCGACACGCTGGTCACCGACGCCCGCCCGACCCCGAGCGCGACGCCGACCCAGTCGCAGACGCCGACTCCGACGCAGTCGTCGTCGTCGCCGCCTCCGACGCCGTCGCAGACACCACCGTCGCCGTCGCCCTCGTCGTCGGCGTCGCCGTCACCGGGCACCACGGTCTCGATCGGCGGCATCGGCCCGCACTAGCCGGCTCGATCCGGCGGCGCACGTAACATCCGGCGCATGCCGATCGGCACCGTGCTGGAGAGCGGTCCCAAGAACAAGAAGGCGGTCGCGTTCGCGGTCGACTGGCCGGGCTGGAGCCGGGGCGCGAAGACTCCTGCGCTCGCCTTCGATGTCCTGGCGTCTTACCGCGAGCGCTATCGGCCGATTGCCGTTGCGGCCGGTCTGGGCGAGGAGTTCGACATGGCCGGTGAGCTCGAGGTCGTCGAAGAGCGCGTGGGGCCGGGCTCGACCGACTTCTGGGGCATCTCGTTCGCGCCGGCAGCCGTCGAGGTCGAGCCGATGGACGAGGCGCAGCTCGAGCGCAACATCAGTTTGTTGCGCGCCTGCTGGGAGTTCTTCGACGCGACGGCCGCGCGGGTGTCCGCCGAGATGCAGAAGGGCCCCCGCGGCGGCGGGCGTGACCGGGACACGATCATCCGCCACACCGTGCGCACGGAGAGCGAGGACTTCGCGAAGCGGCTGGGTCTGCGCATCCCCGAACGCGCAGCACTCACGCCCGAAGGACTACGCGACCACCGTGCGAGCTACGTCGCGGCGATGCGCGCCTACAACGCCGGCGAGGGCAAACGGATGAAGTCGTGGAACCTGCCGTTCCTCATCCGGCACAGCGCGTTCCACGTCATGGATCACGCCTGGGAGATGGAGGACAAGGACCTCACGGGAGCAGCTTCCCCGGGTTGAGCACACCCCGCGGGTCCCACACCTGCTTGACCGCGCGCAGCGCTGCGACGCCGAGCGCGCCGCCCAGGTCCGCCGTCACGTGTGAGCGGTGCGCCGTACCGACCGCGTGATGGTGGCTGATCGTCCCGCCGGCGCTGGTGATGGCGTCGTTGGCAGCGCCCTTGGCTGCCGCCCACTGTTCGACCTCCCGACCTTGGTCGGCGGCGGCGAGCACGGTGAAGTAGAGCGAAGCGCCGTCGGGATAGAGATGCGACACGTGGCAGCCGACCACCGCGCGACCGAGCGCGGACGTCAACGCAGCACGCACTCCGTCGTACAACCGCGGCAGCGCGGTCCACGTCGCCGCGGTCTCCAGCGTCTCGGCGAGGACACCGTTGTCGAGCAACGTGTCGCGCAACGCCGGCGCGGCGAAGCGCGAGTGCTCCCACGAACGGCCCGCCTGTGCGCCGAGCGCGACGGCGCCGGCGCTGCGCAGCACGTCGCGTACGGCTCGCCGGCGATGTCGCACGTCGGCGGCGGCACCCTCGTAGCCCGCGATGAACAGGCACCCCTCCTGGACCCGACGCACGCGCAGGTACGCCGACAGCGCCGCGCGCAGCGGCGCCGAGGCTCGCGACATCACCAGCGAGACCTGTGTCTCCTGCGGGTCGGACAGGCGCGCGATGTCAGGGCGCGGGCCGTCCTGCGCGAGCCGGCGAACGGCTTCGAGCCCGCTGGGCCAGTCGGGCAGCATCCATCCCTCGTAGTGCCGGACGGACGGCAGCGGACGGACCCGGAGCGTCAGCTCGGTGACAACCCCGAGGGTGCCCTCGGACCCGAGCACCAGCCGGCGCAGGTCCGGTCCCGCCGCACTTCCCGGGATCGGCTCGAGCACGACCGTTCCCGCAGGGGTTGCGAGGCGCAGACCGGAGACCAGGTCGTCGATGCGGCCCACGCCGGTCGACGCCTGCCCGGCCGACCGGGTGACGACGTAACCGCCGAGCGAGGCTCGCTCGAAGCTCTGCGGCACGTGCCCGAGCGTGAGGCCGTGCTCGCGGAGTGCCGCCTCGGCGGCGGGGGTGCGGATGCCCGGCTGGAATGTCGCCAGTCGCGAGACGGCGTCGACCGTCATCGGCTGGTCGAGTCGTGACAGGTCGAGCGCGATGACGGCCGAGCACGCGCCACGCTCCGGGTCGAGGCCGCCGACAACACTCGTGCCGCCTCCCCACGGAACCACCGCGACGGACTCCTCTGAGCAGATGCGCAGAACCGCAGCGACCGCGTCCTCGTCGCCGGGGACCACGACGGCGTCAGGGGCGGCGCTCGCATCACCGTGACGGCGGCGCACCAGGTCGCCGTAAGCCTGGCCGCCGGCGTGCCACGCGCGGGTCTCGTCGTCCGTGCGGACCCCGTCGTTGCCGACGGCGTTCTCGAGCCGAGCGGTCACCGCGGGCTGGAGACGCGACGGCGCGAGGCGCGCCTGCGCGAGCGGTGCCGCCTTCGCGGGCGTGAGCGCTCCGAGTTCCCGTTGGAGCACGGCGCGGGCAGCCGGTGGCAGGGACGGGCGAGTGTCCGCCCACGAGGTCCAGTCCGTCATGCGCTACAGTGTGACACATGTCGTCCAAACGTCACATCCCACCTGCCGGCGAGGTGCGGGCGGAGGATCGTGACACCGTCGAGCGGGAGGTGCCGGAGGGCATCCTCGACGCGACCCGCGCCTCAGTGCTCGCGGTCGGTGTGCGGCGTACGACGTTGACCGATGTCGCCCGCCGCGCCGGCGTAAGCCGAATGACGGTCTACCGGCTTGTGCCCGACGTGACGACGCTGATCCTCGAGGTGATGTCGCGGGAGTTCGCGCGCATCCTGGGGTCGGCGGAGGCGGCGGCGCGGCGGCGGCGGACCGCACGGGCGCGGCTGGCGGCGACGGCCGTCGCCGTCATCCGTCAGCTGCACGACGACCAGCTGTTCTCCCGCGTGGTCGACGTCGACCCGGAGCTGTTGCTGCCCTACCTCACCGACCGGCTCGGCACCACGCAACGCTTCGCCATCGCGCACGTCCGGCGGATGCTGGCCGAGGGCCAGGCCGATGGCTCGGTCCGCCGCGGCGACCTCGACACCATGGCCACGACTCTGGTGCTGATGCTCACTCCGGTCGCCACCTCCGGCCGGCTGCTCGATGGGGCGGGCCGTGACGAGGTGCTGGCCGAGGTGGAGCGGGTAGTCGACGGGGCGTTGCGGCCATGACGACGCCCACCGCTCGGCACTCGTCACGGCTGACGGCGCAACGTCGCAGCGCCGAGCTCGCGTCGCTCGGCACGGAGGTCGTCGACGTCCTGGTCATCGGAGGCGGTGTCACCGGAGCGGGCGTGGCGCTCGATGCCGCGACCCGCGGACTGTCTGTCGCGCTTGTCGAGAAGAACGACCTGGCCGCGGGCACGAGTCGATGGTCGAGCAAGCTCGCCCACGGCGGGTTGCGCTACATCGTGGCGGGCCAGGTCGGCGTCGCCTGGGAGTCAGCGGTCGAGCGCAACCACCTCGTGCGCACGATCGCGCCGCATCTGGTCAGCCCGATGCGCTTCGTCATCCCCGATCTCCCGGACTACCCCCGTGGCAACCGGACGTTGGCCCGCACTGGCTTCGCCATCGCCGATGTGTTGCGGATCGCCGCCCGCACACCGAGAGCGCTGCCGCGCACGCGCTGGGTCGATCCCGCGCAGGCACGGTCGCTGGTGCCCGCGTTGCGCTCGGACCTCGCGGGCGCGTTCGTCACCGTCGACGGCTGCTTGGAAGACGATGCCCGTCTCGTCGTCGCGATCGCGCGCACCGCGGCGTCGTACGGCGCGCGGATCGTCACCCACTGCCGCGCGCTGCAGGTGCACCGCGAGGGGGCGCGCGTGCGGGACGAGCTGACCGGAGCCGAGTGCGACCTACGCGCGCGGTGCGTCGTCGTCGCGACCGGCGTCTGGAGCGGCGGACTCGTCACGGGCGTGCCGCTGCAGCCGAGCAAGGGAGCGCATCTGCTGGTGCGCGCCGACGCCCTCGGTCACCCGACGTCGGGCTTCAACATCCTCGTGCCGGGCAGCCGCAACAGGTTCGTCTTCGCCGTGCCGCGACCGGACGGCACCGTACAGGTGGGCCTCACCGACGAAGCGGTCGACGTCGTGGAGGACGAACCGTCGGTGTCGGAGGCTGATGAGGCCTTCCTCCTCGACACGCTGTCGAGCGGGCTCGCCACCCCGCTGTCGCCAGAGGTCGTCGTCGGCCGGTTCGCCGGGCTGCGGCCGCTGCTCGGCCAGGCGGGCGGCGACAGCGCCGCGGACCTCTCCCGTCGGCACGCCCTGCTGGACCGTGACGGGGTACTGGTGGTGGTCGGCGGCAAGCTGACGACGTACCGCCGGATGGCGCAGGACGCCGTGGACCGGGTGGCGCGACGGCTCGACCGCAACATCGCGTGCGTCACCACGCAGGTCCCGCTGGTGGGTGCCGGCGAGCCCCCTGCCCGCGCGCACCGACGACTGGCGCGCAGGTTCGGAGCGGAGGCTGCGGAGGTCGGCGCCGTGGGACCGTCGGAGCCTGTCGTCGCCGAGGGTCCGCCGTTGCGATGCGAGGTCGCGTGGGCGGTCGCGGCAGAAGGCGCTGTCACGGCGGACGACGTGGATCGGCGGCTTCGGCTCGACCTCCTGCCGGCCTGGTCGGCGGCGGCGCGGCCCTATGTCGACGAGGTCGTCGAGGCTCGGTTGCCGTAACGCGCCTTCATCCCGAGCGGGACGGCGAAGAACCAGCCGACCCACCACAGCAACGTCACCACGCCGAGCGGGATGGCGACGGTCAGCGAGTAGATGTAGTCGGCGACCAGCAGCACCGCGCCGGTGACCGTCAGCGTGAGCAGCGCTTGTCCGCCGAGAGCGATGCGGCTGGCGACGTGCACGAGTTGTGCCTTGAGGTGCTTGTGGAACAGCACTCGGTGCATCACGGCCGGCGCGATCAGCATCGCCGCCGACAGCGCGGCGAGCAGCAAGGTCGTCAGATAGAGACCGCGCTGGAAGTCCGTCGTCTTGGTGAAGCCGTTGCTGAACGGCACCGTCAGCAGGAACGCGAACAGGATCTGCGTGCCGTTCTGCGAGACGCGCAGCTCCTGCAGCAGGTCGTCGAAGTTGCGGTTGAGGCGGGTGGCCTCGTCCTCGTCCGGCTCGATCGGCATGAAGGTCGTACCTACCGGTGTTGCGGCACTTCCTCGGGCTGGCGCTGTGCCGGCACGCGGCACGCCCCGGTGCGGACGAGGATCGCATCGACGGCGCGGTCGATGTCGACGTCGTCGGCGACGGACAGCAGCGCGAGCGGGCGCATCGTGCGGTTGGCGACGACGAACGTCACGGCGCGGGCCTGCATAGTGCCCCAGACCAGCGCGCGAACGGCCCAGGACGGCTCGGCGTGGTTCACGTGGCGCAGGTCGCCGTACGGGATCTCGGCGTCGTAGAACACGCCCCGCACGTGCACGTGGTCGGAGCCGATCGTCACCTTCACGGTGAGCAGCCGGTAGGCGGTCCAGCAGGCCAGCGCCACCAGCGCGGCGGCGGCGACCCGGACGAAAGCCGGCGGCGTCCCGATCGTGAGGGTGCGCACGGCGAGTGCGACGACGGCAGCGGGCACCACCGCGATGACGCGGGGCACGACGCGGTCACGGACCACGATCTCCGTCACGTAGGCATCCTCGGCCCCAGTGGGTGCCCGCCTCAAGCAAATCCGGACGAATCGTCCGAACGGCCGACCCCAAGTCTCGACTTCGGATGTCGGGCGACCACTTTTCCGGAGTTTTCTCGGTGTGTCGTGGTCGCCCCACATCCGAGGTCGGCGTGGGGGCTAGCGGATGTAGGTGCCGCTGATGGCGCGGGCGATGACGAGGCGCTGGATCTCGCTGGTGCCCTCGAAGATCGTGTAGATCTTCGCGTCGCGGTGCATCCGCTCGACGGGGTACTCGCGGGTGTAGCCGTTGCCGCCGAGGATCTGGATCGCCTGCTCGGTCACCCAGACCGCGGTCTCGCCGGCGAACAGCTTGCACTGCGAGCCCTCGGCCGCCTCGAAGCGACTGCCCTGCCGTGCCATCCACGCGGCCCGCCACACCAGCAGTCGTGACGCGTCGATGCGCGTCTTCATGTCGGCGAGCTTGAACGCGATGCCCTGGTTCTCGATGATCGGACGGCCGAACTGCACGCGCGTCTTGGCGTAGTCGAGGGCGACCTCGTACGCCGCCCGCGCGATGCCGACGGCCTGCGCACCGACGGTCGGACGGGTGCGCTCGAACGTCGCCATCGACGGCTGCACGCCGCTCTTCAGACCCTCGCGTGCACGGTTGAGCCGGCCGTCGAGCTTCTCCTTGCCGCCGAGCAGGTACTTGCCCGGGAGCCGCAGGTTGTCGATCACGACCTCGGCGGTGTGCGAGGCGCGGATGCCGTGCTTCTTGAACTTCTGGCCCTGCGTCAGTCCCTTGCCCTTGAAGTCCGGCGGCACGACGAACGACGCCTGGCCGCGGGTGCCGAGCTCGGGGTCGACGGACGCGACGATGACGTGCCAGTCGGCGATGCCGCCGTTGGTGGCCCACGTCTTGGTGCCGTTGAGCACCCACTCGTCCTTGGCCTCGTCGTAGATCGCGCGCGTCTTCATCGCCCCGACGTCACTGCCGGCGTCGGGCTCGGACGAGCAGAACGCACCGAGCTTCGGCTCCTCCGGCGTGCCGTACATCGCCGGGATGAACTCGCCGAGCTGCTCCTGGGTGCCGTTGGCGCTGACGGCCGCGGCGGCGAGGCCGGTGCCCATGATGGCGAGGCCGATGCCGGCGTCACCCCAGAACAGCTCCTCCTGCGCGATCACCATGCCGAGGCCGGTGTCGTCGAACCACTGCGACGCCATGAAGTCGAGGGAGTAGATGCCTGCCTTCGCGGCCTCCTGGATGATCGGCCACGGCGTCTCCTCGCGCTCGTCCCACTCGTGCGCGGCCGGTCTGATCACCTCCGCCGCGAACTCGTGCAGCCACTTCTGGAGCTCTTTCTGGTCCTCGTTGAGCTCGAGGGAGAACAATCCGTCAGCCATGGTCGAAATGGTGTTACCTGCGGTAACGTCCTGTCAAGATGATCACCCTTCCGCCGCAGACCCCCTCAGCAGCAGGGGACCGCCGGGCGCAGCTGCTCGAGGCCGCGGACAGGGTCGTACGCCGGGACGGGTCGGCCGCGTCGATGAACGTGATCGCCGCGGAAGCCGGCATCACCAAGCCGATCCTCTACCGCCACTTCGGTGACAAGGGTGGCCTCTACCGCGAGCTGGCCGCTCGTTACACCGACGAGCTGCTGGCCCGACTGCGGGCTGCGCTGTTGACCCGCGGCGGCCTGCGCGCGCGCACCCGCGCGACCATCGACGCCTACCTCACCGCGATCGAGGAACAGCCACAGGTCTACCGCTTCCTCATGGAGCGCGCGGCGGTCGAGGATGAGTCGGTGCGCGGAGAGGTGCAGGGTTTCGTCCGCCGGTTCGGCGATGAGCTCGCCGCCGGCATCCGCGCCGAGCCGGCGTTGCAGCACGTCGACGAAACGCGCGCGCTCGTGTGGGCTCACGGCATCGCGGGCATGGTCCAGGCGGCGGGGGACTGGTGGCTCGCCGGCGCGGACGTTCCGCGGGAGCAAGTGGTCGAGGAGCTGACGGCGTTGTTGTTCGCGGGCTTCGGGCCACCCTCGGATCCCGAGCGATGACAGCAGTGTCGCGATGAGCCTGCGCGCAGGCGTCGTCGACGCGGACCAGCGCGCGTTCCGCTGGGTCGCGCGCAAGGAGCATCCGATCCTCGACGAGGTCGTGCCGTGGCTGACGTCGGCGGCCGACCACGGCCTTGTCTGGATGGGTGTCGCCGGCGTGCTGGCCGTCACCGGGGTCAAGGGGCGGCGGGCCGCCGTACGCGGTCTGATGTCGCTGTCGGTCGCGAGCGGTGTGGCCAACGGACCGGCCAAGTGGGCGGTGCGCCGTCGCCGGCCGTCGCTCGTCGACGTGCCGCCGCTGCGGCAGCTTGCCCGCCAGCCCCGCACGACGTCGTTCCCGAGCGGCCACTCCGCATCGGCCGCCGCGTTCGCGACCGGCGTCATGTTGGAGTCGCCGGCCCGCGCCATCCCCGTGGTGGCGATCGCCGCCGGTGTCGCCTACGGCCGCGTGCACATCGGCGTCCACTACCCCTCGGACGTCCTTGCCGGCGTCGCACTCGGAGCGGCCTCGGCAGTCGTGGTGCGGCGGGTCTGGCCCACGCGACCCTCGACGCCGGCAGCGGCGCAGGCCGCGCACGGTGAGGCGCCGGCGCTGCCCGACGGCGACGGTCTCGTCGTCGTGCTCAACGCGGGCGCCGAGTCGACGAGCAACGTCGCGGACTCGGTACGCCGAAGCATCACCGAGGCGTTGCCGCGCGCCGAGATCGTCTCGTGCGACGACCCCGACGAGCTGCCGCAGACCCTTGAGGCGGCTGCCGGTCGTGCGCGCGTGCTCGGGATCGCCGGCGGTGATGGCAGCGTGTCGTGTGCGGCGGGAATTGCCCTCGACGCCGACATCCCGCTCGCGGTGCTTCCCGCCGGGACGCTCAACCACTTCGCCGCGGAGCTCGGCGTCGACAGCGTCGACGACGCGTTGGCTGCCGTGCGCTCCGGGCGCGCCGTCGAGGTGTCGATCGCGATGGCGGGCGAGGACCTGCCGTTCCTCAACACGTTCTCGCTCGGGCTCTATCCCGAGCTCGTGCGCCGACGGGAGAAGCGCGAGCGGCTGCTGGGGAAGTGGCCGGCTCTCGCGGTCGCGCTGGTCGAGGTGCTCGGGCGCGCGGAGCCGACCGCGGTCGAGATCGACGACCAGCGCCGTCTCGTCTGGCTGGTCTTCGGCGGCAACGGTCGCTACCACCCAGCGGGCTTCGCCCCGTCGTGGCGTGAGCGGCTCGACGAGGACGTCGTCGACGTCCGCATCGTCGACGCCGACCAGCCGTGGGGACGCACCCGGCTGGTCCTCGCCGTGCTGACCGGCCGGCTCGGCCGCTGCCGGGTCTATGAGGAGCGGGTCGTACGCCGGATGCAGATCCGCTTCCTCGACGACGACCCGCAGCTGGCGCGCGACGGCGAGACGCAGGACGCGCCGCGGGAGATCGTGCTGCAGCCCGCCAAGCGGCGGCTCGTCGTCTACCGCCCGTGACCGGGCACACGTGGACTGGCCGCCGGCCCACCTGGCGAGCGATCGCAGCGGTTTCGCTGCTGGTGGTGCTGCCGCTCGCGGTGATGGCACGCACCGGGTGGCCGACGCTCACATCGTTCGACCGAAGCGCCGACCGCCGAGCCCATGTCCTGGTGCTGGCGCATTCATGGCTGTTGACGAGCTCGCGTGACGTCACCCATCTCGGTGATCCCACGGTCGTCACCGTCGGCGCCGTCGTCGTTGCGGCGCTGCTCTGGCTGGCGGGCCGGCGGCGGGCGGCGCTCTACGTGCTGCTCGTCCGTCTCGTCGCGGTTGTCACGGCGTACGCCGTGAAGGAAGCGGTCCGTCGCGCCCGCCCGGTCCTCGCGCACCCGGTCGCGCACGCGGCCGGGTTCTCCTTCCCGTCAGGACACGCTCTCGGATCCGCGGCTTTCTACGGTTCGGTGGCGATCGTTCTCGCCGGCCGGGTCCCCACTCCTGTCCGGATCGCTCTGGGAGTCGTCCCGCCGCTCATCGTCTCGGCGACCCGTGTCTTTCTCGGTGTGCACTTCCCCAGCGACGTGCTCGCGGGGCTGGTGCTGGGCTGGGCCACCGCTCTTCTCGTCGCGGCCGCTGTGAAGCCGTAGCCCGCCATGATCACAACCCCGGTTGCCGGGGTACGACGTGATCATGGCGACAGCTGCGGTCGACCGCATAGGTGACGCGTCACCGCACAGTGCCCGCCGCACCGGCGGCAAGGCGGTCGACCGGATGGCCCGGCTCGGCCTGTTCGCTCGCGGCGTCGTCTACCTGCTCGTCGGCTGGCTCGCAGTGCGAATTGCCTTCGAGGGCAGCGGCGCGCAGGCCGACCGGCAGGGAGCGCTGCAGGAGATCGCGCACCACACCGGGGGCTTCATCGTGCTGCTGGCGATGGCGCTCGGTTTCGCCGGCTACGCCATCTGGCGTGCGACCGAAGTTGTCACTGGTGACCATGAAGAGGGCGCGAAGAAGTGGGGCAAGCGCGCCGTCTCGGCCGGTCGCGCCGTGCTCTACGGGTTCTTCGCCGTGTCCACGGCGCATACGGCGCTGTCCGGCCGAACCGGCAGCGGATCCGACCACACTTCGAAGCAGGCGACCGCCGGTGTGTTGGGGCACTCCGGTGGCCGCGCGTTGGTGATCGCGGCCGGGGCGGCATTCGTGATCGCGGGCGTCGTGCTGGCGGTGCGGGGCCTGCTGCGCAAGTTCGAGAAGCAGTTACGCACGGGACAGATGAGTCCGGGGATGGAGAAGGCGGTTGCGGCCGTCGGTGTCGGGGGCCAGACCGCACGTGGGGTGGTCTTTGCGGTGATCGGCGGCTTCCTGATCGACGCCGCGGTCCGCTACGAGCCGCAGAAGGCCCGGGGACTCGACGGCGCCCTGCGCAGCATCGCGGGGGCGCCGGGCGGCAAGGCGCTGCTCATCGCGGTCGCGGCCGGGCTCGCCTGCTTCGGGCTGTATTCGCTGGCGGAGGCCCGGTATCGCAGGACCTGATAGCGGCTGCCCTACCATGGCCGCGAACCGCCAGGTGAACGCCGGATGAACGGGATCTCATGCGTCTTCGACTCACCCCGCGCGAGAACGTCTTCTACGAGCTGTTCACCGCGTCGGCGGCGAACGTGCTCGAGGGAGCGCAGACGCTGCAGCAGCTCGTGACCGCCGTTCCGCACGAGCGGGAGGGGCTCTACAAGCAGCTGCGCGACCAGGAGCACCGTGGCGACGACCGGACCCACAACATCCTGCGGCAGGTCAACTCGACATTCGTCACGCCGATCGACCGCGAGGACATCTACCGGCTCGCGAGCCGGCTCGACGACGTCATGGACTTCTTCGAGGCGGCCGGCGACCTGATCGTGCTCTACAAGGTGGATGCGCTTCCGCGTGAGGTCAAGGACCTCGCCGACATCCTGGTGCGCGCCGCCGAGCTGACCAGCCTCGCGATGCCGCGGCTGAAGTCGCTCAAGAACCTCAGCGACTACTGGATCGAGATCAACCGGCTCGAGAACGACGCGGACAAGCTCTACCGGCGGTTCGTGGCTCGGTTGTTCGGCGGCGAGTTCGACGCCTTGACCGTGTTGAAGCTCAAGGAGATCGCCGAACAGCTCGAGGCGGCGGCGGACGCGTTCGAGAACGTCGCGGACACGGTCGAGACGATCGCCGTGAAGGAGTCTTAGCGAGTGGAGACGCTAGGTCTCGTCATTCTGATCATCGTCGCGCTCGGGTTCGACTACACCAACGGGTTTCACGACGCCGCCAACGCGATCGCAACGTCGGTCTCGACGCGTGCGCTTACCCCACGGGTGGCGCTGGGGCTGGCCGCGGTGTTCAACCTCATCGGCTCGCTGGTGTCGACGAAGGTCGCGGCGACCGTTGGCAAGGGCATCATCGACGTGCCGCAGAACCACGAAGGACTGACCGTCGTGTTCGCCGCGGTCGTCGGCGCGATCGCGTGGAACCTCATCACGTGGTACTTCGGCCTGCCGTCGTCGTCGTCGCATGCGCTGATCGGCGGTCTCGTCGGTGCCGCCATCGCATCCAGCGGAACTGTCAAGTGGAACGGCGTGGTGAAGAAGGTCATCATCCCGATGGTCTTGTCGCCGCTGGTCGGCTTCATCCTCGCGCTCCTCGTCATGGTGATCCTGCTGTGGGTGCTTCGTCGGCGTAACCCGTCGCACGTGAACCGCGGCTTCAAGTACGGCCAGTGGGTGTCGTCGGCGGCGATGTCCTACGGGCACGGGTTGCAGGACGCGCAGAAGACGATGGGGGTCATCACCTTGGCCCTCGTGACGACCAACCATCTCGGCAGCTTCGACGTGCCGCTCTGGGTGAAGCTGACCTGCGCCCTTGCGATCGCTCTCGGCACCTACAGCGGCGGCTGGCGCATCATGCGCACCCTCGGGCGGCGCGTGTTCAAGCTCGACAACGCCGCCGGCTTCGGCGCGCAGTCGGTGGCCTCCGGGGTGCTGATGACGACTGCCTACGTCTACGCCGCGCCGATCTCGACGACGCACGTCATCACCTCATCGGTGATGGGCGTCGGGGCGACGAAGAAGTTCTCCGCAGTGCGCTGGGGTGTTGCCGGCAACATCCTCGCCGCCTGGCTCCTGACCCTGCCGATGGCCGCGCTGGCAGCAGCCGCCGTCTTCGAGGTGGCGCACCT
>Ga0070679_100000693_pt1 | contig 28871 bp, 32 predicted proteins | sample KBSC63BmetaG_FD_65652 | JGI IMG/M metagenome (GOLD analysis project Ga0070679, IMG submission 65652) | Corn rhizosphere microbial communities from Kellogg Biological Station, Michigan, USA - KBS C6-3B metaG | ecosystem: Host-associated > Plants > Roots > Rhizosphere | place: USA: Michigan... | reverse complement strand
TGGTACGGAGCGCCAAGTTCAACTCCAAGCTTCACGATCTCAGCTTTCTTCAACCGGATCAGCGGCGTTACCACCGCAATCTCCCCATCTTTCGTGCCTTCCCGTATCAGCCGGTTGAACGCGTCGTAGTACGCAGGCCGGCAATCGGGATAGCCCGAGCTGTCCTGCTCGACCGCGCCGATAAACACGGTTCCCGCGCCCAGCACTTCCGCCCAACTGACCGCCGCGCTCAAAAAATGCGCGTTGCGAAACGGAACGTACGTCACCGGCACATCGCTCCCGCGCCGCTCGGCGGTTTTCTCCATGGCATCCGCATCCGGCACGTCGATCGAGTTGTCGGTCAGCGCGGACCCTCCAATCTGCCGGAACAGGTCCATCTTCAACTCCAGCAGTTTCTTCAACCCCACTGCAGCCGCAACGTCGCGCGCCGATTGCAATTCATGCGCTTCGGTCCTCTGCCCATAGCTGAAGTGAATGCCATAGCTGTCATAGTCCCTTGCCGCCAGCGCCGCGCACACGGTCGAATCCATGCCTCCGGAAAGGCAAACAACTGCCTTCGGCCGACTCATTGCTCGCCCTCAATCTCTTCGCTGGCCGCCGCCGCGCCTCCGTCCGATTCCAGCAGCTCACGAGCCGCCGCTTCATCCGCGGAACCCACCAGCAGCTCAGTGGTCAGCATGCCCGGATAGAGATTGTTCGCTTCCTCACCTTGCAGCACAGCGTCGATCCCCGCCGCCTCGACTGCACCCAGTGCGAACTGCGCTTCGGTAGGATCAGTAAACCGCGCCACACTCACCAACTTCGGCCGGTCGCCAATAACTTCTTCGTGAGTATCCATATACCCGCCCTTTTGTTTGTCATTCCCGCAAGGAACCTTTGTGTGTCATTCCCGTAGGGAATCTGCTTCTTCTTTTGCTTTTGCTCTTGCCGCTGTTTCTCGGCAGACAAGCCACTACCGCTACTTCATCTCCACCGACTGCAAATGAAACGTAATCGTCCCCCAGAACAAACGCGCCTGTATCTGCACGGGCATATGCCGCGCATCGTCCGTGTACCAGATCCAGATATGCCCGCGGTTCTTCACGACACCTTCGTCGGCCAGCGGTTCCACCTTCACCGTACTGAACGTTCCCGCCGGCGTCTTGATTTCTTCCTTAGCCTCGACCTTCATGTTGACGGTGACGGTACGCATCGAATCCGCCAGCGGAAACGCCACAGACTGCCCCACCACCATCGGCTGAGACGCCGCGTAAAAAATCGCCGACAGCGAATCCGTGACGCACGCCGGAACGTTTGCTTCCTTCTGTGTGGCTGTGCCTTTCACCAGGTTCTTCTCATACTGGTTCTGCTTGCCATGCGCGTAGTCGAACGTCAGGTCGGTCGAAATCTTCCGCCGGCCTTCCTGAATCTGTTTGCTGAACCCGCTGGAGCACCCGGTCTTGGTATCGAACGCCGACTGAAACCTGTCGATCACCGGAAACAGCATATGCACCGCGCCGCTGGTGTCTGCCGTTGCCGTAATTTTTTCCGCATCGCCGGCCTGCTCCAGGTGAAATACCGCCGTCCCGGCAGTAAACACTCGCCAGTCGACCGTAAACGTCAGCGTTTCTTTCGCCGGATACATAAATCCTGGCGGCGGAGGCGTCAATACCGGGATCGGCTTCTGCACCACCGGTGCGGCCTTCGAAAAAATCTGCGCATGCCCCACACCGCCAACCAGCAGGGAAGCCACCGCAATCCAGCGTGCAAAAATCCTCAAAATCGCGTGCTCCTCTTGAATTGGACGGCTGCGCAAGCCAAAGTGTCTATCGGAAGACTTCACTTCCCACGAAACAGCAACATCCGGGCGATTAACACGGCGTAAATTGCGCCCGCGCCCATCCCAGCATTGTACTCGCGATGATGCAAATACCGCTCAGCCGAGAACCTCCCAGCCACCGCTCCAAACTGCGCCGGAGTCAACCTTGGCAGCAGTCTCGGGACCCGTTCCGCATACGCCGGAAACTGTGCAAACGCTCCCCGCAGAAACGTCTCCTCCGACAAAATCGTCGGCACGTAGATCGCCAGGAACATCCCCACGAGCAGCACCACCAGCCACCAGCGAGCGGGCGTAAAACCACCGGCCGCTACGGCAAATCCAAACGCAATGCTCATCGAGCCCAGATACAGAGGATTGCGCGTATACGCATATGGTCCGGTAACGGTAAGCTCAGCATTCTTCTTGACATATCCGGCTGCATATCCCCGCAGCCAGACTCCCGGAACCACCAGCAGCAAACTCCACTCCAGCGATCGCCAGCTCGGCGCGGCAAACACCAGAAACACCGCCGCCACCACAAAGCCCAGCGGAACCCGAATCCGCCGCGCGATCTTCTGCCAGGTAGTTCTTTCTGAACCCATCCCTTCATTCTCTCAAACATCCCAGTTGAGGGTGAATTGCCCTAAAACACAGGCCGAACCACAAATGAAGGTAAATCTCAATCCCAGGACTATGAGTCCTGGCCCCTAGGCCCCTGAACCCTGGGCCCTGGCCCTATCTCCTGCACTGCCTCGACCACCTCCGCCACTTCCACCCTTCCCAGGCCTCGATCTATCTCCTGTACCTTCTTATGGCTTGTCACCGACGATTCGTGCCGCAGGACTCTGCAAACCCCCGGCCCCCACGGCCCATTCCGCGCAGGATTCGTCGGTCCATACAGCCCCACCACTGGAACCCCCAGCATCGCCGCCAGGTGCGTCGGACCGGTGTCTCCCCCGACCAGCAAATCCGTCCGCCGCATCAACGCCACGAGGCCGGACACATTGCATACCACCATCCGCGCCGCACCATCGCTTGCCGCAACCACACGCAACGGGATCTCCTCATCCTTCCGCGCGGCATTCACCACCACGTCGAACCCCCGAGCGCGTAGTACCTTCGCCAGTTCCCCAAATCGCTCCACGGGCCACTGCTTCGCCCCCCAGCCTGCGCCCGCCGCCAGCACACACATTGGACGTGCCACAACCTCTTCCACCGCCCAGTTCTCTGCCCACTCCTCGCGGGGCAGCACAACAAACGCTGGGGCCAGTGGCACACCCGTTGCCTCTGCCAGCAACGCCGCACCCTGCTCCACTACATGCAAGCCCTGCCGAGGGGCCTTGGTCTTATACAGTCGCGCCGCCAGCGTCTCCCGCGGGTCGCGATACCCGACAAACCGCGCCGCCTTCGCAAATCCTCCCAGCACTGCCGACCGCAGCGTCCCCTGCATATCGACGACTACATCGTATTTCGCCGCGCGCAATTCCGTACGCAGTTCGCCAATGGACCGCAGCGTCGCGATCGACACGGGCGCTCGTGACCACAATTTCGTCTCCGCCAGATGTACCCGCCCCACAACCGGCCCATGGCCCAAATCGTTTACCAGCAGCGGAGCCCATCGCGGGTCCACCACCCAGTCGATCTCCCAGTCCGGCCTCGCTCTGCGCAACGCCGTCACCGCGGGCAGCGCATGGAGAACGTCTCCCATCGCTCCCACGCGCACGATCAACACCTTCATGCCAACCGTTCTCCCAGATCTTTCAGCACGACGTCTGCATCGACAAACTCCACCTCGAGCCCCACCACCACCACCGGCCCGATGCTCTCCAATTGCGCGCGCACCGCGTCCGTCAGCTTCACGGCGTCTTTCTCCGTGGTGACAAACCCGCTCGCCTTCCGCTTCTTCGCTACATCGAGCAGTTGTTCCACGTCGCTCGCCGTAAATGCGTGGTGGTCGGGAAAGGCTACGGTATCGACGATGCCACATCCCGTATCCAACAGCATCTCCGCGAAACCCATCGGCCGTGCGATCGCGCAGAATGCCACCGGTCTCAACCCGGCGCTCAACACTCCCAGCGGCTCGGGGAAACGCAGCTTCCGGCGTATCCGCCACATCGTCACTCTCTTGTGCAGAATGTTGAGGACCCGCGGCGCGATCCGCTTCAGCTCACGGTCCCGCACCACGATCACATCGGCCCGCGACAGCGCCCGCGGCCGCTCCCGCAGGTTACCGGCGGGCAGCAATGAGTCGTCCAGGTCGTCCGTCGTTACCAGTACCACATCGACCTTCCGCGCCAGCCGCCGATGCTGAAATCCATCGTCCAGAATGTGTACCCCGCCGACTTTGTCATCCCGCAACTCAGCGGAGGGATCTGCTTCTGCCTTCTTCCCTGCGGCAAACCGGTTCTTTCCCACCCACACCGGCACCCCCGTCGCACGCGCAATCAACACCGGCTCATCGCCAAATCGCGTCGCGTCTTCACCGGACACCAGCTCAACGCCCCGGCCCTTGCGTCCATATCCGCGGGTCAATACATCGACCGCCCACCCATGCTCCTCCAGCAGCTTCGCAAGTGCGATCACCACCGGCGTCTTGCCCGCCCCTCCAGCGGAAAGCGAACCGACACTCACCACCGGCCGCTGCAGGGACCGCGTCCTCAAACCACCTATGTTGCGCAGCCCATCCTTAAGGCCGACCATGGCCGCATACAGCGGAACCAGCGGCCACGCCCATGTGCGCTGCGCGCTCAAATAGTCACCAACTCAACGATTGCTTCGACCGCTCGTGTCGTCGCGCCCTGCTCCTGCTCGAACACCTGCCGCCCGCGCTCACCGAGCGTCTTTGCGGAGTCGCGATCTGTTAACAACTCTTCGAACGTGTTTCGCAATTCCATCTCGTCCTTCACAATCCGAATTCCATCCGCATCGATCATCTTGCCGACGATCTCGCGAAAGTTCTCAAACGAAGGTCCCATCACCACCGGCACACCAAACTGCGCCGGTTCAAGCGGATTGTGGCCACCTCGTTTCACGAGGCTTCCACCGACAAAAGCAACGTCCGCAACACCATACACCGCCGCAAGGTCACCGATTGTATCCAACGTGATAATGCCAACGCCTTGTGCGTTCTGCGTGCCTTGCAACATGCGGCTCGCCGTCGATGCGGCGGCAGCGCCACTCGCTCTCTGGTGAACTTCTGCGAAGCGTTCAGGGTGCCGTGGCGCCAACACCAAAAGAGGCGGTAGTTCCGCTTTCCAGCCTTCGACCCTGGAGGTCGGCAAATGCTTCCAGGCAGCGATGACGACCTCATCTTCGCTGGCATCACCCGTAGAGGACCCATCCAACGTACTACCCGCCACAATAATCCGTCGCCCGGCCGCCGCCTGCCGAATTAACTCAGCCACCCGGCTCTCTCGGGGAGCCCGCACGTCATATTTCAAATTCCCACCCACTCTCATTGCATCCTGGCGGGCCCCCATCGCCACCAGCCGCCACGCGTCCTCCCGACTTTGCGCCAGCCACAACGAAACCTTCCGCAACGCCCGGCCCCAGGCCACGCGCAGCTTCCATCCACGTGCAAACGACCTGTCGCTCACCCGGGCATTCACCACCGCCACCGGAACGCCCGCCCGCGCACACTCATGCAACATCCGCGGCCACAGCTCACTCTCCATCAGCACCAACGCACTTGGATGCAATTTCCGGAGATACCGCTGTACGGCCCATGCAAAATCCAGCGGATAATAAAACACTCGTTCCTCTCCGAACCGTTCTCGCGCAAGGGCCTGCCCAGTCCGCGTGGTCGTGGAGACCACGACGGCAAATCCCTCGCCCAATGCCGCTTCCAACTCCCCCACCAGCCGCGAAGCCGCGAGCACTTCGCCGACACTCACCGCGTGTACCCACACCACGCGCTTACCCCTCACAAACTCCCGCAAACGAGCGGGCACCGTCCCCAGCCTCTCCCGCAACCCTTCTCGATAACGCGAAGTCGTTGCCATCCGCAGCAGCCACCACGGCGCACTCACAACCAGCCCTGTCGTCAAAGCCAGGCTATAGAGCAGCATGATCATGGTCTGTACTCCTCCGCACTCATTGCCCACGTCATATCGTCAGAGGATAATCGAATCCATGCGCCGTATTCTGATCGCGTCCCTCCTGACGCTCGCCATCACCGCCCCGCTGCACGCCGACAAGCCGCGCGTGCCCAAGCCAGCGCTTCCCGCCGCTCAATATCCCTGCCACGACAGCCATAACAACATCACCGTCGCCGCCGAGCCCGGCGACATCAAGGATACCGAGCCCAAAACCCGTCTCGACTACGCCCACCACGGGTTTATGCCCATCCGCGTCATCATTACCAACGACACCGACACCGCGCTCACCCTCGACGACGCCCGCATAAAATTCATCAGTGCCCACAACGACATCGTCCAGGCCGCCACCGACGATGACCTCCAGCGCCGCCTCTTCTCGCGCAAGTACGTTTCCGACTCGCACATCCCCATGCCCGCGCCGATCCCCTCGATCCCCATCCACCACAAGCAGGTCGACAAGCAAATCCTGGCGGACGACACCGACTTCGGCTTCGCTTCCACCACCGTCGCCCCCCACAGCACGGCCTCCGGCTATCTTTATTACGACCTCCGTGACATCGACGACCCCGTTCTCGAACATGCCACCCTCGAAGTCCGTGAAATGCGCATCGCCAGCACCAACAAAGAGATTGACTCCTTCGAAATCCCACTCAAACCCACTCCCGAACCAAAAGCCGACTCCGCTCCACCGAAGTCCGAAAAGAAGTAGCTGCCTTTATCTTTAGTGATTCCGCAGACCTCTCTTTGTCATTCCACGGTCTTTTCTTTGTCATTCCGCAGCGCAGCGGAGGAATGTGCTTCTTGCCGAGATCCGCACAACCTAACAGGACGCCACTGCACCCAGGCCAATTATCCTGATCAGGCATGAACGCCCTCACGATCCGTCCCGCCACCGCCGCCGACGTCCCCACCATCCTCCGCTTTATCCGCGAACTCGCCGACTACGAGCGGGAGCCGGACGCTGTTGTCGCCACGGAAGCCGACCTCCTGCGTGACGGCTGGGGGCCGACGCCTCGCTTCACCGCCCTCATCGCGGACTATGAAAACCAGCCTGCCGGCTTTGCTCTCTACTTCACCAGCTACTCTACCTGGCGGGGCCACCACGGCATCCGCCTCGAAGACCTCTACGTCACGCCCTTGCTGCGCGGGAAGGGAATCGGCAAAGCGCTGCTCGCGAAGCTCGCCTCGATCGCTGTCGGGCAAGGCTGCCCGCGCCTTGAATGGGATGTTCTCGAGTGGAACGCACCCGCCATTGCTGTTTACGAAGCTATCGGCGCAAACATCCTTACTGAGTGGCGCATCATGCGGCTCGCCGATGAGTCGCTGGAGGCTCTGGCGCAATTTAGTGTGCAAGCAGAATGACGGAAAGAACCGCGAGCGGGGCCCAAAGCGCGACCGAAATCAACCACCAGCGGGAGCCGAAAACGCTGGCGACAATCGCACTTAGAGTGGCCGCGAGGAAACTTACGGGGAGAAGAGGTGCGACGGCAAACGTGAAAGCCGGAGCGTCAAGCGATAGCGCCAGCAGCCAGGCATAGGCAAGCCAAAGCGTCGAAATGACTCCACAGCCGTTGGCCATAATTCGTCTGAACCGCATTCCTGAGCCTCATCTTCAACCTCCCATCATCATACGAATGAGCAAACGTATTCGCATTATCGCGCGACAGCCTCATTGAGGGAGGCGGAAAGAAAGTTCAACGACCGGTATCCTTAGAACCCATGAAGCGTTTCCAACTCGCTCTGCTGGCCATCCTCGGCGCCGTCCTCGTATGGTCGGGGATCGATGCGGCCAGTCGTTCCACCTGGTGGCTGGAAGCGTTTCCCGTCTTCATCGCTCTGCCCATACTGTTCTGGACTGCGCGGTCCTTCCCTCTCACTCGACTGGCGTATGTCTTGATCACCTACCACGCGGTCATTCTTCTGGTTGGCGCCCATTACACTTACGAGCACGTTCCGCTCTTCAATTGGGTACGTGACTACTTCCACCTCCGCCGCAACGACTACGACCGCCTTGGGCACCTGACGCAGGGATTTGTGCCCGCCATCATCGCGCGTGAAACCCTCATCCGTCACCGCGTCGTTTTAAGCTCTGGCTGGCTTGCGTTTTTCGTCATGTGCATCTGCATGGCAATCAGTGCCTGTTACGAGTTAATGGAGTGGGCAACCGCCGTCATGCTGGGCTCGGGGGCGGATCAGTTCCTCGGTACCCAGGGCGATCCCTTCGACACCCAATGGGACATGTTCTGCTGCCTCATTGGACCGAGCGCCGCTCTGCTGCTCCTGTCAAAACTGCACGATACAGAGCTGCGCCCCCTCGCCGCTCGCACGACAAATAATTGAAGGGATCAGCAAGCGGCGCCATGACGTCCTTTGCGTGGCGCTTTTGCGACTGTGCGTTCTTCGCCGGTACAGCAACGTATCCTAGAAGTAATGAAGAAAATCCACATCATCGGCGGCGGCCTCGCCGGTCCCGAAGCAGCATTACAAGCCGCGGCCGCAGGCTGCGACGTCACCCTTTTTGAAATGCGCCCCACGCGCTCCACCGAAGCCCATCAAACGTCCAACTTCGCCGAACTCGTCTGCTCCAACTCCTTGAAGTCCGAGTCCGAAAACACGGCTCCATGGCTGCTCAAGCAGGAAATGCGCCGCGCCGGTTCGTTCCTCCTCAAAGCCGCCGATGAGTCTGCCGTCCCCGCCGGACACGCTCTGGCCGTCGACCGCGAAATCTTCTCGCAAAAGGTCGCCGCGCAGATCGCGCAAACTCCCAACATCACCGTTGTGCGAGAAGAAGTCACCACCCTCAACGAGAACGATCCCGGCACGATCACCATCCTCGCCAGCGGCCCGCTCACCAGCGCGCCACTCGCGAAAGAACTGCAACGCCTCACCGGCTCCGACCACCTGGCCTTCTACGACAGCATCTCCCCCATCGTCGACGCCTCCACCATCGATACGGACAAGGTGTACTTCGCGGCCCGCTGGGACAAAGGCACCGCCGACTACATCAACTGCCCCTTCACCAAAGAAGAATACGACGTCTTCATCGACGCCCTGACCACGGCCGAGAACATCCAGGCCAAGGACTGGGAGAAGTTTCCCGTCGACGGTACCGCCGACAAGCTCCAATACTTCGAAGGCTGCCTTCCGATCGAAGAAACCGCACGCCGGGGCCGCGACACCCTCCGTTTCGGCCCCATGAAACCTGCTGGCCTTACCAATCCCAAGACCGGCCGCTGGCCTTATGCAGCAGTTCAATTGAGACAGGAAAACCTTCGCGCCGACTCCTACAACCTCGTCGGCTTTCAGAATCACCTCAAGTTCGGAGAACAGAAGCGTGTCCTCCGCCTGATCCCAGGCCTTGAGAACGCAACTTTCCTCCGCTACGGCCAGATCCATCGCAACACGTACATCCACGCCCCCACTCTGCTCACGGAAACGCTGCAACTCAAAGCTCACCCCAGCATCATGATCGCCGGCCAGCTTTCGGGTGTCGAGGGATACACGGAGTCCATCGCCTCGGGCCTCCTTGCCGGCCGATACGCGGCTGCCCTCGCACGCGACGAGCAGCCAACGGCCGCTCCGCGCCTGAGCGCCAACGGCTCCTTGATTCACTACATCACGCACGCCGAAGCGAAAAAGTTCGCGCCTGCCAACATCACCTTCGACCTCCTCCCACCCCTCGAAGACGATCTCCGCAAAAAGATTCGCGACAAAAAAGAACGCCACCGCATCCAGTGTGAGCGCGGGCTCGATGCCTGGATGCAGTGGCTAGAGTAACCGGTTTTGAAGAGCCGGGCGTCGTCAAGATTTGTTATCGGCTGAACAGCCGTTTGCGCAATCTCCCTGCCAGACCCAGCACGCCGGTGCTCAATAAGAGCAGGCTGCCGGGCTCGGCGACTGCGGGGGTGGCGTTGGGTCAAAACAAGTTTCGTCTAAGTCAGGAAGATGTTATCTAAGCCGCTCGATCCAGTAGAACGTGTGAACATTTGCGACAGATGACTGAATCGGTTTCTTGATGAGCTTCATGTCCGGTCCGCAAAGTCGCCGGCCTCTCTAAACGGGATTCCTGGTCATAGCCGCTCCACTTCCGCGGCTTCTTCGTGACCACCTTCAACGCGACAGAACGTCTGCGTGTTTGCCTGGAGAAAAACCTTCGTATCCAACGCATCCATATCGGGTCAGTCACATTGGCGCCGTCGCGATCTGTTGATGCGCTTGTTCCCAGTGCGGCAATGATGTCCACGGCGCTCATGCAACTCGCAAAGATGCACTCTTCGCGATACCGGGCAACCTCGTTCTCGACGCAGGTTCCACTAAATTCGGCGATTGTTGTTTTCAATGGCATCTACGCTTCTCCTGATTCGTCATGTCTCGTTCGCCGGTTTCAGAAGCGTCCTGCGAAGCAGCTTTCGATTGGGGGAAGGGCAAGGCGACAAACTGTTCTTCTACCCTGATCGGGAACTCACAGCAACGGCACGAGGCTTTGGGAAACCCGCTCAAATTCTCCGCCAGGTGTCCCGTACTAAAGCAATCGAAATGCAAGCGTGAAAAGTGTCATCTCCGCGAAAGGTTTTTCCGCAAAGGTAATAGACAACAAGGCTACGAGCTGTTCCGTGGAACAGCAGCTTCAACACAAAACGAAACGGGCAGGGGACTTGCCCCTGCCCGCTCGCTCGCACTTGCAGATTTATGCCTTACGAACGAATCTCCGCCTGGCCGCGCCCGCAACTCCCAACACCCCGGTTCCCAACAGCATCAGGCTCGAAGGCTCAGGCACGGCAGGTGGGTTGGTCGGCGGCACCATCACCGCATCCGCTGTCCCATTCACCTGGAATGCCACATCATCGTTCGGAAAATAGGTGTGAAAGTCATCGTCATAGGTGCGTCCCTGGTTCTGGCAGCACGTGTCGGAGTGCTGCCAGCCATAGCCCTCCGTCAGTCGCGGTGAGTCCGCTACGATCGAGACCCAGTACGTTCCACCTGTCGCCGCGTGGTAATCGACTGCACCTTCAAACGACGCGATGTAATAGCTATGGAACGGATCGATGACAAACAGCGTGTCGTACGGCGCGTTTTCGTGGTCGTCGGCAGCATCGATATGCGTGCTGTACAACAGTTGATCGGGATGATTGGAGTAGGTATTGCCCGTCGCAAAATCACTGTAGATATTGATGTCGAAGCCCGTCGGGCTTTCGAGTCCGTTCTGAATAATAAAGCTCCAGTCGAGACTGGTAAAGGTCGAGGCAGAAGCGATCGTGAACTGGTCGAAATAGGGGAACGCGATGCTGGGGTTCTGCACCGAAGCGATGGATTCATGAGGATGCTGCGTGCTCGGCGCGTTGACGAACAATACATCGGCCGCAGCGGGAATAGCGCCGATTACAGTAAGGACAGCAGCGCACGTCGTTATCTGAAAGAACTTCATAAAATAAATCTCCTTGTTTTTATGGCAAGCCTTACACCTGTACATCCGAAATGCCGGCGTAAAAAAGTGCCATTCCGCGAGATTTATTTTTCTTCTTTCCGGGGAACGATAAGGCGTCCGCCATCCTTATCCCGTGACACGGACTGTCAATCAACGCGGCCTATTTCGCTGGCAAACATCGCGCGGATTCCCTTCCTTATCCGCAGAACGCGGACCAGGGAAGGGAACGGTTTAGCGCGGCCCTTACGGAAGGGTCGAAGACTCTGCCCTTCCGTCCTTGCCACATCGCAGCGCCTGCTACCAAAGATCGGAACGCGACATCGACTACCGATCCATCCTCTCCAAAATCGGTCCCAGCAGATACGCAACGAAGAACCCTCCACTCCAGATCACTGCCGATCCCCAAAGAACAACCCGGCTCACCTTGCTTACCTCGCCGCAAGTCGCCGGATCATCCGCGTCACAAACTTCGCCTCCGCGCAACTTCGGAGCGACAACGTACGTCATCACAAAGCTCGCCGCAATCAGCGTCCCTGCGATACTGAACGTCCAGATCTTGTGCCGCGACAAACTTACCAGCCATGGCGCGGCAGACAGCAGCGAAGCCACCGTCGTTCCCAGCCCCAGCAGCACCAGCACCGAAGGAAGCGCACAGCAGAGGAGCGTGCTGAACGAACTGAACAGTGAGAAGTAGTTGAGCAGGGCCGTCCTTCTGGCCCTGCGTTCTGGAGCCAGACCTGCGGAGGCATTTGTCATCGCGCCTCCGTAATCGACTTGACCTTCAACGTATCGGCAACCTTGCCTTTGGCCGCCTGCGGCAGAACACCGGCAACAGTGACCGTTTTGCCCAGCAGCGATGCAATGTCCAAACCAGCCGTCGCCGGGACCAGCGCGAACCGGTCCGTTGTTCCTGTCACTTCCAACACTGGCGCCGCGGCGGTACCCGTAAGCTTCCCACGCACAATGATCTCCGCATCTTTATGCGTGAATCCGTTCTTCTCCACGGCTTCATTGAACTGCCGCATCGACGCCTTGTTATCGGGTGTCAGCTTGATCGTTACCAGCCCCGTATTCAAGTCCACATCGACCGTATTGACGCCCTGAATCCCTTTCATCGACACATGGATCGCATGTGCGCACGGCGCACAGTCCATGCCGAAAACCGTGAGGTTCACCTGCGCATACTGCGCCTGCGCAACCACGCCGAACAACGCGAAAACCGCTACTGCTAAAAGTCTTTTCATGACCATTCCTTTCAATGCGAGCTGTTATGTCCGGAGAACCGGAGATAGCTGAAATTGAGGGCGAAGCGGACCTTCTCGTGACCGTAGACGGCTTCGGAAGCATCGCGATAAAGCGGCGCCTGCGCCCCGCCTTCGATCGCAATGTTCTTGAAGATCGCCAACACCGACGGTCCCAGCCACACCGATGTTGTGCTCGAATCCGGCACGATCGCCCCATGCGAGCGCACACCGCCGGTATGCTCGCCGGTCAGTTCGGCAAATCCTCGATAATCCCACTGGTCGTATCCTCGTCGCAGCTTCGGCGGTCGATAGCCATACACCGCGCTCCACGAGACCGTGTCAGGCCTGCGGTCTCGCGCCGCTTCCGCAAACCGCGTATACCCGCCGCCAAACCACAGGTATTGGCTGCGCGACGCGTACCCGCTTGCCAAAGTCCCCGCGACTCCTGCAGCGCGGTGCTGGCCGGCGAGGATTCCCGAATCCGCCTGCGGTCCCGGCACGACCACTCCCAGCGACGCTGTCGATTCAATGCGCTTTCCCACACTCGTCACCGAATGCAGAAACCGCCACGACGCACCCGCCGTCCATTCCCCTCCCGGCATCACGTGGCTTTCCGGCAAAGCCCCGCTGCCAAAGCTCACCGGCAAAAAAGCCGTGACCGTTATATGCGGTGTCACTCCATAACCGCATCCGGTGCCGGTGGAAACCTGTGTGCCCAGCGTTCCGCCGCGCCCAAAAATCCCGGCATCGCAACTGACTTCCCCTTGTGAGTTCACCGGCGTTGCATACCCAAACACCGGTCCATGGTCGCTGGCCATGGCCGAGGCCGCCAGCGTCGATGCGCAAAGCACTACCCCAAAAACTTTCATAAACGCTCCTTATTCCAATCGCAAACGAACCAATAGACACACGTATGGCGTGCCCGTCGTGGGATGGAGGAGCGAATCAGATTCTTAAATTGGTAATGCGAACAAGTATTAACCCAGGTGGCGAGTGCTCATTGGGCAGCTTTGACACCACAACGGCGGTGGGCAGTTCAAACGCCTCGGCAACCACGAGGCCGTCCAAAACCAGCAGCGGGGCGTCGATAGACACGGCTGCACCGGCCAGTTGCGGCTGCACGTCAGACTTGACATCGACCTGGCAGCAACCGGTCTTCGCCATCTCACCGCACTGCCCATGCATCTCCCGGCAGCAGTCCGACTCGGCATGCGACAAGGCCTCACCGGTCACGCAGGCAAGCACCGGCACCGCTCCTGAAAGAAGGAGGACAAGCGCCACGAGACTAGTCAGCCGCCGCACGCCACGATTATATTCGCAGCTCGCCCCAACCTATAATGGTGTTTGGCGCTGTGAGCGCGGGAGAATGCACGATGGCACCGAGGCGCGAACAGAAAAAACGGATGGGCAAGAAGCACCGGCAGGCCAGCACACGGCCCAAACTCGGCAAAAGCGCGCCGCGCGGCACAGCCGTCACCGGGGCCGTCTCGCCCAAGAAGCGCAAGGAGATCGCCGCCAAAAAGGCCGCTGTCGCCAAGGCGAAGCTGACGCACACCCGCAGCCCGGAAAATGAACGCCGCAAGGTCATTGGAGATGCCACCGAGCCAGGTGTCGCGTCGCAGAAAAAATCAGCGCCTAAGGACGACGGCTTCAAGAAGGCCGACCGCTCCAAGGGCGATGACGATACCCGCCGCAAGGGCTCGCACATCGTGGGCGTGCCGCAGTACCGCGGCGTCGCAGGCGAAGATGCAGCCGAGCGCGCAGGCTGGCGCGAGGCGGCGATCCTCGCCGAGCAGTTGACGCTTGCCACCACCGCCGCCGGCAGCACGCAGGCCGCCATGGCTCTGGTCGCCATCTGCGGCCGTCCCAACGTCGGCAAGTCGACCTTGTTCAACCGCCTCACCGGCACCCGGCGATCGATCGTCGGGGATGAGCCGGGAATCACGCGCGACCGCATCTACGGCGAAGTCGAGTGGAACGGACGTACCGTCCGCCTCGTCGATACCGGCGGTGTCATTCCCGACGACGAAGCTCTTATCCCCGCCGAAATCTTCCGCCAGGCCCGCGTGGCACTCGAAGAAGCCGATGCCACGGTCATGGTGGTCGATGGCCGCTCCGAACTGGCCGCCCCTGACCTTGAGCTCGCCAAGCTGCTTATGCGCGGCGGCAAGCCCGTCTTCCTCGCCGTCAACAAAATTGACGCGCCCGAGCTGCTTGCTGCCGCCGAAAACTTCCGCCGTCTCGGTTTCCGCAACGTCGTCCCTGTCTCCGCCGAGCATGGTTCCGGCATTGGCGATCTCCTCGACGAGGTTTGGGCTGTCCTGCCGGAAGAGGGCCACACACAGGAAGATCTTCGCGCTGCGTTCATCCAGGAAGAGCCGCCTGCGGACGTTCTCGATGGCGAAGAAGAGGAAGAGCTCGAAGACATGGACGGTGGCGGCGACGCCCTCGCTCCTCCACCCGAGCCTTTGGATGAAGAGACCGACGAGCAGTCCGACGATGAGGCTAAGCCAACCCAGGAACGCCGCCTCCGCTCCCACGGCGAGCACGTTCTCCGCGAGACTAAGGTCGCCATCATCGGCCGGCCCAACGTCGGCAAAAGTACGCTGTTGAACGCATTGACGGGAGAAGACCGCGCCATCGTTTCGCCCATCGCCGGCACCACCCGTGACGCCGTCGATGAGGTCGTCGAGCGCGACGGTCACAGCTTCCGCTTCATCGATACCGCCGGCATTCGCCGCAAGGGCAAGACCAAGCTTTTAGCTGAAAAGCTCTCCGTCATCATGAGCCGCAAACATCTCGAAGCCGCCGACGTTGCCTTGCTCGTCATCGACGCGGGGGAGGGAATCGCCGCTGCGGACGCCAACATCGGCGGCTACGCGCACGAGTCCGGCCGCTCGGTCATCATCGTCGTCAACAAGTGGGACCTGATGACCAAGACAGGCCCCGACGGGATGCGCCTCTTCGACGGCAAGCCACCTGCCGACCAGAAGATCTACGAGCAGCAGGTCCGTGACTCGCTCAAGTATCTCGACTATGCGCCGCTGGTTTTTGTCACCGCTTCTGAAGAAAAGGGCATGGACGCCCTCTTCAAGAAAGTCGAGCTTGTCTCCCGCGAGCGCCGCAAGCGCGTCACCACGGGCCAGATGAACCGCTTTCTCGACAAGATCGACTTCCAGCGTGCGTCCGTTCCGATGAATAAACGCGTCCGCATCTACTACATGACGCAGGCGGCAGTCGCGCCGCCAACGTTCGTCCTCTTCACCGACCGCGACGTGAAACTGCACTTCAGCTACGAGCGCTTCCTGGCGAACGAAATCCGCGACAGCTTCAAATTCATCGGCTCGCCCATCTGGTTCAAAGTCAAAGCCCGGAACAAAAAGAAGAAGGAGTAGCAAGCCGCTACCGCGACCTTCGCGCTCTCCTTTGCGTTAAAGCTTTCCTACGAAGCCGCACACTCCCACCCGCAGGCGAAGAAACGGCGGCTATCATGGACGCAGAGCATGCCCGCCTTCACCCAAATCGAAACCGAGCAAAAGCTTCCGACGCTCCACGACTTCTTCCACCCAGGCGGCGTCCTCGCCAAATCATCGTTGGCCTTCGAGCACCGCCCCGGCCAGTATCTGATGGCCAAAGCCATCGAACAGGCCTTCGCCGACAAGCGCCACTTGGTGGTCGAAGCCGGCACCGGAACCGGAAAGACTCTCGCTTATCTCTTGCCTGCGCTCCGCAGAGCACGCGAACAGAAACAGCGCATCATCATCTCGACCGGCACAAAAAACCTGCAGGAGCAGCTTTACTTCAAGGACATCCCGTTCCTTGAGACTATCCTCGGCCCGCTGCGCGTCTGCTACATGAAGGGACGGGCAAATTATGTGTGCCGCCAGAAACTCTACGCCCTGCGCGACAACCCGCTGCTCAACGGTCTGGAAGAGATCTCGCAGTTCAATGCGATTCTCCAGTGGGAACGTGGCACGGAAACCGGCGATCGTGCCGAAATCGACGCGCTCCCGGAGCACTCTCCGCTCTGGCACAAACTCGATGCCCGTTCCGAAGTCTGCCTCGGCCAGAGCTGCCCCAACTGGGAGCCGTGTTTCGTCACCGGCATGCGGCGCAAGGCGCTCGAGTCGGACATCGTCATCGTCAACCACCACCTCTTTTTCGCCGACCTCAACATCAAGCTCCAGGCTGCCGGGGCACCAGATGCGGGCATTCTCCCCGAAGCCGCCGCCGTCATCTTCGACGAAGCCCATGAGCTTGAAGACGTGGCCAGCAACTACTTCGGCGTCGCTCTCACGAACGCCCGCTTCGATGAGCTGGCCCGCGACACCGAATCGATGCTCCGCGCCAAAGGCGCCAGCAGCTCCTCCATCGAAGGCGCAACGCAGACTCTCCGCGAGCGGTCCCGCCTCTTCTTCGGCTCGCTTCCGGTCGGTCCCTCGCACCTCGGCCGCCTCGAATTCCTCGACCGCCCCGATTTCCTCGAAGCACGCGGAGACGCCTACATCGGAGCGACGAACGCTCTCCAGCGTCTCGAAGGAGAACTCGAGCGCCTGCGAGAAGTCGAAGAAGCCAGCGGCCTCCGCAAACGCGCCGCCGACATTCGCAACCACTTGAAGTTTCTCCTCGAATCCGACGATCCCAACACTGTCTTCTGGATCGAACGCCGCCCTTCGCAGGGTCTCAAGAACGCCGCTCGGGGAGACGCAAACCAGGCCTTTACAACGCATCTCCAGGCCACCCCCATCGACGTCTCCAACATTCTGGCCGAAGCCCTCTTCACCCACTACCCCACCGTGGTTCTCACGTCAGCGACGTTGGCCGTGGCGGACTCCGAAGGCAAGCCCAGCTTCGACCACCTCAAAAAACGCCTCGGCATCCCATTCCCCAAAGAACTCCTCGTCCCCTCGCACTTCGACTACGCGAAGCAGGCCCTGCTCTATCTCCCCTCGCGCATGCCCGCACCGCGTGATCCCGACTTTCTGCCCCAGGCCGCCGAAAAAATCCGCCGCGTGCTGGAAATTACCCGCGGCCGCGCCTTCTGCCTCTTCACCAGCTACGGCCAGATGCGCGAACTCCACGACCGCCTGATCACGCAAGTCTCGTTCCCCTTGCTGCTCCACGGGACGGCTCCCCGCCATGTGCTGCTGCAGCAGTTCAGAGAGACCCCGAACGCCGTCCTCTTCGGCACATCGAGCTTCTGGCAAGGCGTCGATGTGCAGGGCGAGCAGCTCTCCTGCGTCATTATCGACAAGCTCCCCTTCGCGGTCCCGTCCGACCCCATCATGAAAGCGCGCACCGACGCCATCACCGCCGCCGGCGGCAATGCCTTCACCGACCTTCAGATTCCCCAGGCAGTCATCACCCTGAAGCAAGGCTTCGGCCGCCTCATCCGCTCGCTTTCGGATCGCGGCCTGCTCGTCCTTTTGGATCCTCGCGTCCGCACCGCACGCTACGGCAAAGTCTTCCTCGACTCGCTGCCTGCCTATCGCCGCACCGACGACATCACGGATGTCGAAAAGTTCTTCAGTTGAGGTTGCCTTCCTTTTCCTCGTCCACTGCTGTCACCTGCTTGTTGACACCTCTTTGTTGTCATTCCCGCAGGGAAGCTGCTTCTTCCTTTGTCGTTGCTTGTTTCTCGCCTGAAGCGTCCCAACTTCGGATGCGGTGTCGCTGCCACAACCCCAACAAATTCGTTTACAAACGAAACCCCAAACGCTACCCTCATCCGTGAATCACTCTCTCGTATCTACCGGTCCGACCTACCAGCAAGATGAGCCAGCGGACCAGCTCAAGCCGCCCTCGGCGAGGTGTACATGAAGTCACTGGCTATTGCGTTGGGTATCGTTGTTGCGTTTGCGGCGGGCCTGTTTGCCGTTTGCCGCATGTTTGGCGTCGTGACCCAGGTGGCTGGTCCCATCGCCAGTTCGGCCCTTGGTCTGATCACATTCATCCATGACAAAGTCGAAAAGTCATTCTCTCAAAGCAATTCCAAAATAACCCCAGGCATTGTTCCCCTGGATGCCTTCCGCATTCGATGGCCTTACATGGTGTTTTACTCGTCGCTTCTGGTTGTCGGCATTGCGGAGCTTGGCGGCCTGATCGTCGCCACGCCAGCATCGCTGCTCGCAAAGCAAATGCCTTCTGTTCCTCAGGTTTTCGTCTTCAGCATGATTACCGTTGCATCTCTTCCACTCTTCGGTGGGGCGATCTTTGTGCTCGGCCGCTGGATGGGAATAAGGTCCGCCAAAGCCGCCTATTGGCTTCTTCCCGCTGCCCTCATCCTGGGCCGGGTCATCGACATTACCATTGCCTCTTTCTTCAGTGCAACATTCCGGCAAATGTGGAACAACGGCTTCCACAACTCGAACACGCAATCGAAGCTGGCCACCTTCATCGTATTTCTGGCTTTTGTCGCCTGCGGGTGGGCGGGCGTGTGGATCGGAAACAGAATCCGCTTTGCCGCCTACTTCAACAGTCTCCTGACGCAGGTTTCGCCAGCAACGCGAGACACCCTTCTCGCCATGACCTTTGACGAAGCGAAATCGGCTAAGCGGGAAGCACCCGTACTATCAGCCCAATAACTTCGGCGTCTGTGAGCGGCTAGACCCCAAACTGCCGCAGATGATGGTCGAGATGCTTGTACTTCAACTCCGCCCATTCCCCAGGCGTCATCGGTCCAAAAAACGGATGCGGATGCTTCGTACATCCTGCGGCTCCGGCTCTCACGAACCGATCGATGAATCCCAATAATCGCTCCCGCTCCGTTTCCAGATCGCGATCGTCGTTCACGATAAGTTCCTTCGATGTCGGTGAATTCCGGCGGAACGGTTCGTCATTTCCCAACGCCTTTGACTTAATCAACCGGCCAATGAGTCTTCCGATCAATACTCGCGGCGGATTGATGTCCCCAAGCGCCATCTGTATACCGGCCGAACAGTGAGCCACCATCTGCGCCGGAGTCATCGTGCCCCACAGCCGTTCGCTGTCGGGCCTCAGCCGAGCGATTCGCGCCTTCACTTCATCTACTGTGGCCGCGTCAAACATGTTTTTCATGCGGGCAGTTTATCCCAGTCCCTACGGCTTCCCCCATCCAACCATCACAGATGGCGAACATTTGTCACTCTTCAACGTCATCTTCACATTCCCATGGCTCTGCCCTTCGACAAACGGCAAATCCACGGCCATAAAATTTCCCTTCGCATCGGCCTGTTTCGCCTGCTTTCGCACCTCCTTGCCGGAGACCGAGGCGACCTCGATATCCGCATCCGGCTGAAACCCGCTGCCCTCAAACATCACCACTTCAGCATTCCGGGTCAGGATGACCGCGCTGATGTGGCAGCCATGGTCTTTCCCCTCGAGCGGAACGGGAACGATGCTGGTGAAAATCTTCACCGTATCGTCGGTCGAAATCAGCCCCACTCTCACCGGCTCTCCCGGCGCCGGACGCAGCGGAAGCGAAACCGGCTTGTCCTGGTCGCCGCCACGGTCCGCCGTTCCATGAGAATCCAGCGTAACGCCCTTCGCCAGCGTCAACGGAGCCTTCGCCGTTGCCGGCAAATCCACGGGCCAGCTCACCAGCGCATACGTCTTGTCCTTCGGTGCTCCCACCGCCCGCAGGCTGAACGTCAGCGTCGTCCCAAATTGCTGCGACTGCGCCACCTTCGGCATCAGGCTGGAGTTACTGTTCGACTCCACCCGGCCCTCCTCGCTCAATGTCAGCGACATGCCGGGCGTATTCATCTCCGGCCCCCACGTCCGTTGCAGCTTTACCAGATCCTGGACCTGCTTCTGCAGGTCGACGGAAGGAGCAGAAGGTCCGCTCTGCGCAATCGCGCCGCAAGCACTGAACAAGACAAAAAGTACCACCAACACCGAGCGTTTCATCATGGCAGTATAAAGTCCGACCGCCGCCGCAGCGCTGCCCGAATGCAATGGATTGCAACCTCTATCTTTCCCCGCTCGACTGATCTGTCTCGCGCTTTAGCCGCGATGCCGCACTTTGCATCGATCTATCTGCGCGGCTCGACGCCCTGCCTGAATTTTCACCATCCCGATCTCCCTTCGGACCAACGGACTCTCACTCCACTGTTCTCAGTCCAAACGCTGCACGTCCGTCGCGTTATCCTTTACCTACGTTATGGGCCGCAACCTTTACATCCTCGCCGCTACGCTCGGTGTCCTCGCCCTGATTTCGACGGTGCTGTCATTTACGAATATCGCGCAGCAGCCCGGCTCTCCCGGCGACGTTGCCCTCTGGCGCACCACCGGCATCGCCCTGTTGTGCCTTGCGCTGATCGCCGCCCTCGCCGGTATTCTTTCCTCGCTCTTCGAGCAGGCCGAGCGTCGTGCCGAAGCCCAGCGCCGCACCCGCCGAGAGAACCGGCAGAAATAGATTGCCGCGACGCACCTCGGTACAATAGCTAGAGGCCACTTTCAGAGCCTCCCGGAGCAATATCCGCAATGTTTGAAGTCACAGTCCAGGCCGGTTTTTCCTCCGGACATTACCTCCGCAACTACCGCGGCAAGTGCGAGAACCCGCACGGCCACAACTACAAGGTCCTCGTCACTCTGGCCGGTGACGAACTCGACGAGGCAGGCCTTCTCCTCGACTTCAAATTGCTCAAAGAAGTCCTCAAGCCGACAGTAGCCTACCTCGACCACCAGATGATCAACGAGCTGGAGCCCTTTACCACCCTCAATCCGTCGGCCGAAAATCTAGCCAAATACTTCTTCGACAAGACCGCGGCACAAGTCGCCGACATGACTTCGGGCCGAGTCCGCGTCAAAGACTGCACCCTCTACGAAACCGACACCAGCTTCGCCCGCTACTCCGAATAGACGGCAGCGACCGAACTTGTCATCCCGCAGCGTAGCGAAGGGATCTGCTTTTCTAGTTGTCATCCCGTAGGGATCTGCTTTCCTTCGCGCCAGTAATACCGTTGAAGGATACCCATGCACTTAATCGAACTCTACAAATCGGTCCAGGGAGAAAGCTCCTTCGCCGGCGAACCCTGCATCTTCGTCCGCCTTGCGGGCTGTAACCTTCGCTGCTCCTGGTGCGACTCCGAATACACCTTCACCGGTGGCAAGCCTTTCACCGACGACGAAATCATCGCCCAGATCGCCGCGCTCCAGCCTTGCCGGCTGATCGAGTTCACCGGCGGGGAGCCGATGCTCCAGGCTCGCGAGCTCATCCCGCTGATGCGCCGCCTCATCGAGGCCAATTACACGCTGATGATGGAAACCAGCGGCGAGCGCCCGCTGGCTGACGTGCCCAAAGCTGTCCACAAGATCGTCGACGTAAAGTGTCCCGGCGCAGGTTCCGCAGCGAACTCTTTCAACATGGATAACCTCGACGCGCTGACGCCCAACGACGAGGTAAAGTTCGTCCTTACCGACCGCGCCGACTACGAATTCGCCCGCGACTTCATCCACACCAACTGGCTGGCGCCAAAGTGTGGTGCGATCCTGCTTAGCCCGGCGTTCAGCAAGACGCCCACCGACCAGCGCAGCACCGACAACGCCACGCTGGATCCTCGCCTCGTCGTCGAGTGGATGCTGGCCGACGGCCTTCCCGCGCGCCTCAGCCTGCAGATCCACAAGTACATCTGGGAGCCCCGCAAGAAAGGCGTTTAGAGCAGTTTTCGGACCATGCTGCGCACCTTCTCCGTCACCACGCCATAGAGCACATGGGACGCAGCCTCGCTGCTTTGCTCACGGAACGTCTGGTCTTCCGGCTCGGCCTCAAGCCCCATCGCCGGCAGCGCCTTCTCGTGCGTTAGGGTCATCAGGGCGATGCCAAAGCTCGCACCTTCCTTCGCCGTCGCCTGGGGATAGAACTCCGCCAGAGCGCCATAAGCAGCTCCGGTCAGCGCGCCGAAGCCCCATTGGATCGCCTCACCGGCAATTTCCTTCGTTCCGTCGTCGAGAGCATGCCCGGCGATGCGTTCCGCCAGCAGCTCCTGCGGCTCCGGCTCGCCATGCGTGCGCGGTGGATAGAACCGTTTCGCCAGCGTTTTTGCGGCAGTCGCCACTAGCCCTGCAATCAGGCCCGCGAGCAGGCCCTTCAATAACCGTTGCTGCGTAGATTCCATTTCGTCGCTCACGATGGGTTCAGATGCTCAACTCCGCGCGCCGGTTGGCGGCTAACTCTCCAGCCCCTTCCGAAGCGTCTCCGTTTCGTCCTCATCGAGCGCTAGATCATCCTCGTCAAGGTCGTCCTCTGCCTCAGCATTCAGTGCGTCTTCGTCGACGGCAAATTCCCGGCCATCGTCATTGGCGTCGTCATCCGGTTCGATATCTGGCAATGTATCGCTCATAGCCTCTGAGTCTACAATCCCGGAACGCACGCATCCATGTCGTCGCGCCGCTCCACGAGTTCCACTGGCAACTGGTCCGATCCCAGCAGCCAGCAAATCCTTCGCCCCGCAAACGCCACCGCCGGCTTCGGGTCCGAGATCAGCTTCATCCCAGTCGCCTCCAGGTGTTCAATCGCGGCTTCCAGTGGGCCGGCGGCATAGCACAGATGGTTTAATCCGCCACCTCTCTTCACCGCACCGATCAACTTACTCTGCGGTGCATCCGGCGCCACGAACTCCAGATACGTCGTCTCGCCCGGCAGCTTCAGGAACTGGACCAGCGCCGTCTGTTGCGGATCGTGAATAACCTCGGTGGCGCGCTCATAGCCGTAGCGCCGAACATACGTCTCCACCACCGGCGCGATCTCCGTTGTCGCATAACCGATATGGTGAAGGCGAAGATTGTTCAACTCAGGCATGGCGACGCTTAGACTCCCTACAATTGACTCTACAGTTTCAGCATGGAGAGCGACCTTGATCGCAACAAAGACCGACCCTGCAGAGCGGCAGCGAAACACAGCCCGAGAGATTTTTATCCGCGCTCTGGAGGCCAGCACCGTTGCCGCCGCGGTCGCCCGCAGTGTCCAATGCGACGGCAACCAACTCTCTGTAGCCGATTGCACGTATGACCTCACGCGTTTCAGCGAAGCCTGCATCATCTCGATCGGCAAAGCCGGTGCTACCTTGTTCGACGCCATCGACGCGCTCCTGCCTCCAACCCTGAGGCGGCGCGCGATTGTCTCCGCGCCCACGCCACCGCAGAAGGCCGGCGCGAACACCCTTTACTTCGCAGGCGGCCACCCCGAACCCAACGCAGCATCTATCGAAGCGGCCCGTGCGGCCCTCCACGCAGTGAGCACCTGCGCCGACGATGCGCTCGTGCTTTTCCTCATCTCGGGTGGGGCCTCGGCGATGTGCGAGCTGCCGTTATCGGATGCAGTGACGCTGGAAGACCTGATACTCTTCAACCGTTTTCTCATAGGCTCAGGAGCGTCGATCGCCGAGTTGAACTGCGTCCGCAAACACCTCTCGCGCATCAAGGGTGGAAGGCTTGCAGCGCAGGCGGGTACGCGCGAAAAGATCACGCTGCTGGTCTCGGACGTCCCCGACAATGCACTCGACGCTCTGGGTTCCGGCCCCAGCCTGCCCGACACCAGCACAGTTGCGGACTGTCATGCCATCGTCGCGCGCTATGCGTTGCACGATCGCCTGCCGCCTTCCATCCAGTCGCTCCTCAGCGGCGATCTCGAGGAATCGCCCAAACCCGGCCATCCAGCTTTCGACAATGCGACCGCGTCCGTTTTGCTTGGAAACAGTACCGTCCTTGAACAGACAGAACGCCTCGCGCAGCAGATGGGATACGAGGTCCACACCGACAGCACCTGCGACGATTGGGACTACGCGGCCGCGGCGCAGCATCTGGTGGATCAGCTCGAAACCCTGCGCAGGCCCGGCGGCAAAATCTGTCTTCTCTCCGGCGGAGAAGTGACGGTTCGCTTGCCGGAAGCCCCCGGCACAGGTGGCCGCAACCTCCAGTTCTGCCTCCACTGTGCCGCCTCGGAACTGCCAGCCGGCACGGCAATCCTGAGCGCTGGTACCGACGGCATCGACGGCAGCAGCCCGGCGGCAGGTGCCGTCGCCGACCCCACGACACGCCAACGCGGCGAGCAGAAGGGAATGGACATCGAAACCTATCTGCACGACTTCGATGCCTACAACTTCTTCAATCCGCTCGGCGACACCATCATCACCGGGCCGACCGGTAACAATCTGCGCGATGTGCGCATACTGCTGTGGGAAGACACTCCGACAAACTGACAGCTATCGCGGCTCGCTTAGAACAGCCACCCCGCTGACGGGCAACACCACTTCCCGCACGGTGTGTTTATCGTGCATCTCGTCGATCATCGGTGAGGGCAGCGTCACCGTCTCGACCTTGTCTGCGAAGTTCACGAGGATGTGCAGGGTCTTGCCATTGCCCTGCCGCACGCTGGCTTCCACACCCTCTGGTACCACGAGCTTCGACTTAGTTACCTTGGCTTCCGACAGCAGCCACTCGGTCAAAGTCTTCATCGCTGCATCGTCAAACACCGTTCCTATGTACGTAATCGAGCCGTTGCCGACCCGCCGGCTGATGACGGCAGGCTGCCCGTCCAGCCATCCATTGGACTTGCCATACCGCAGCACCACCTTGGTGTCAGGCGACGATGTGCTGAGCAACTCCGCCCAGATGCTGGCCTTGGTGTGGAGCAGGTCACCGTCGACTGGAACCGGCTCCGGCAACGCATAGAACTGTTCCACCCGGCCGCCCAGCAGCGCGGCCAGTGGCCCGGGTTGCCGCTCGGGCTGCAGGCCGTTGTCGCCATTCTTCATCGCGGAGCGCGCTGTGAGGACGAGGTTGCCGCCGCCATTGACGTAGGCGATCAGGTTCTTCGCATCGGCGTCGGTAAGCAGATTCAGCGCTGGAGCGACGACCAGTTTGTACTTCGAAAGATCGACGTTCGGCGCAACGATATCGACAGCCTGTGTCGCTTCGTGCAGCGGGCCGTAGTAGCGCCCCATCTCGGCAACGGGATCGAACTTGTCGGTGTGCCGCTGCCATTCGATCGCCCAGCGGCTTTCGTATGAGTGCAACATGGCGACATCGGTATCGACGTGCGTTCCGGCGAGAACAGGCCCGAGCTTTTCGAACTCAGCGCCAATCTGCTGCACTTCGGGATACAGAGGCACAGGCGTCCCATCAGCCCCGACCAGCGTTCCGTGGTACTCCTCCTGCCCGTTGAGAGCGCTGCGCCACTGCCAGTAACTGACTGCATCGGCGCCGTGCGCGATGTCGTGCCACGCCAGCGCGCGAACGTCGCCTTTCTTGAGCGATACGTTGACGCTCGACCAGTTGACGAAGCCGGGCTGCGTCTCCATGATCCAGAAATTCTTGCGCTTGAACCCGCGCGTGATGTCGTGCGCCATGCCATTTCGGACCGGGTCGATCTTGCCGTTGGGAACGTAGTCATCCCACGCCGCGAGATCGAGCACGTCTTCGGTAATGTAGTGGTCGTAGCCGTCGAAGAAGCCCATCGTATTCGTCGTGATGAACTGCCGCGCATCGGCGTGCGGACGGATGACGTCGATCTGGTTCATCAGGTAGCCGCGCCAGGTGTCCGAGACGAACAGCTTCCAACCGAGCATCAGGCCGGGGTTTCCGCCGCGCCTGGGAATGGGTATCTGCGACCAGTCGGTGTAGCTTTGGCTCCAGTAGGCGGTCGTCCAGCGAGTGTTCAGGTTGTCGAGCGTGCCGTAACGTTTTTGCAGCCAGTCCTGAAACTGCTTATGCGCGCCATCGCTGGTGGATATCTGCGAAATTTCATTGTCGAGCTGCCAGCCCAGGACGTAGGGATTATGTCCGAAACGCGTTGCCAGCCGCTCGACGATCGCGCGTGATAAGGCGCGGTACTTCGCATTGGACCAGTCATATTGCAGCCGGTTGCCATGCTCGTCGCGACGGCCGTTCTCGTCGATGCGCAGCGTCTCGGGATACTTCGCCGTCAGCCACGCCGGCGGTGTGGCAGTCGGCGTGCCGAGCACGGTGTAGATGCCATGCTTGCCGGCGAGATTGATGGCACGCTCCAGCCAGTCGAGGTCGTAATGGCCTTCGGTGGGCTCCATGCTGCTCCACGCAAACTCGCCTACTCGAACGACGTGCAGATGCGCCTTCTCCATCAGCGCGAGGTCGGCGTCCCAGCGAGCTTCGGGCCATTGTTCCGGATACCATGCCGCCCCCAGCAGCAGCGGAGGGACCTGGCTATTGGCGGTAGTTTGCGAATGCACTGTCGCCATGGACAATATGGCAACACTGAGGACGGCGATTGTGCTGAATATGCGATTCACTTTACTTTCCTTCCGGTACCGTATTTCTTCCGGGTTCAGAGAGATGATTTGATCGAGGTCTTTCATTGCCGGCGGCACTGCGAGAACTCCCAGGGCGCACGTAGCCGCTCGTCTGGCGGACCGTGAGCTTCGTGGGCACCAGAAGATTTTCCTTCGATACGAAGTGTGCATTCGATTTGGCGGTTAGCGGCAGGGCATTGCAGGCGGCAATGGCGAGGTCTGTTCCGTCCATGCGCACGCTGGTCAGCGGCGGAACGGTGAACTGCGCCATGTGGATGTCGTCAAAGCCGATGATGGAGATGTCTTCGGGTACACGCAGCCCGCGCGTGGAAACAGCATGCAGAACGCCAATTGCAGTCATGTCATTGGAGCAGAGAACGGCAGTCGGCAGATGCTCACGATCGAAGAGCTGCAGCGCGGCCGCAAAGCCGCCTTCCATGGTGTGGTCGCCCTCGATCATGTACGACGCCGGGACCTTGACGCCGATCTCCGCCATGGAGGCAACGTAAGCAGCCTTCCGCAGATTGGCGGCAAGCAAATGCGGCGGGCCGGTAATGAACGAGATGTCGCGATGGCCCATCACGGCCAGGTGCTGCACAGCTTCGCGAATGCCTTTGCTGTAGTCGATTTCAATGGAGGTGGCCGATTCCAGCTTGCGCGTCGAACCAACCGAGACCACGGGGATATTGCGGCCTGCGAGCTCGCGCAGCAGATCCTCGTCCATGCCGAAGGTCATAACGGCTACGCCTTCGACCTTGCGTTCCACCATGCGGCGGACACATTGCGTCATGCGCTCGGACGAATAGTTCGTCGAGCCGATCAGTATCTCGTAACCGCGCTCGACGGCGGCTGCTTCAAAGGCCTGAATGAGTTCCGGGAAGAAGGGGTTCGTGATCTCCGAAACGATCAGGCCGATAAGCCGGCTTCGGCCCGAAACGAGGGCGCGGGCCTGGGTATTGGGTGTATAGTTCAGTTCCTTGGCGGCCTTGACGACGCGCGCCGCGAGCCGCGCGTCCACTGAGGACACCTGGTTCATCACACGCGAGACGGTGGCGATGGAAACGCCTGCTCGCTGCGCTACTGTGCGGATATCCACGGGCCGCAATTTCTGCGAAGTCATTGGACATCCAGTAAAGGTTTTCCTTCCGATTCTGTCAACATCGATTGTGAAGACCGGAAGAAAGGGACGAAATTCCCCAGTTTTGAACCGGTTTGGAAAACGTTTCCTGAAGAGCGCGCCAAGGTCCCGTGAGCGGAGCATGGTTCAGGAGAGCAGTCGCATGAGCCGATCCAACCGGTCCTGCCACCATCGAATATGCAGTTCGCGATGCTCGGCCCGGCCGATAGGCGACTGCACGATCCCCAGCATCGTTCCACCAGTCACGTCCTCGAAATTCACCTGGATCAACGAATCCCAATTCCACGTGGAGGAATGAAAACTCCAGGTGAGGACAAGTTTTTCCGGCCGATGGATCGAGATATAACTTCCCTCGATGCGATACAGTGGCGACTCGTCATCCTGCACAACCAGCAGCGATGTTCCTTTGTCCAGGTCGACTTCCGCATGGACATCGTGGCTCGAGTCGGTGTTGTTCCATAGCTCGATATATTCGGGGATCGTCCATGCGTTGAAGACGCACTGGCGGGTGCGCGGAAGCCAGATGTGGAAGTCGAGAGTATCGGCCTTCCGAAACTCCTGGAGGGGCGTGTAGAAGCCGGGCACAGGCGGCAAATTTGCAACAGCGGTAGCCATGTCCTCACCTCGCAACTCGATGAAAACATGTTTCATCGAGCCGGAACATACTAGAAATGTTGAATGTGACTAGAGGCGGAAAGACGTGATTAGCATGCGATTCATAGGGAAGACCTGAAACATCCCGAAACCGGTGGTTAGTCACTTCAGGCAGAATATCGTCCCTTAAACAGCGGGTAAAATCTGTGCGATGAAGCGGCGAAGAGTGTGTCGGGTTATTAGGTTTTCTTGCTGAAGTTGGTCACCACGATGCTATCGCCCAACGTGTACGCCTCGAAGAAATTACCGGCTTTGATTCAGCTCAGCCA
>Ga0070679_100000691_pt1 | contig 28927 bp, 24 predicted proteins | sample KBSC63BmetaG_FD_65652 | JGI IMG/M metagenome (GOLD analysis project Ga0070679, IMG submission 65652) | Corn rhizosphere microbial communities from Kellogg Biological Station, Michigan, USA - KBS C6-3B metaG | ecosystem: Host-associated > Plants > Roots > Rhizosphere | place: USA: Michigan... | reverse complement strand
GCTCGCCGTCGACGGCCACGAGGTCACCGTGTTCGACCGCCGCGGCACCGTCGCTGCCGGCTGCAGCTTCGCCAACGCCGGACTGGTCGCGCCCGGATACGTGTCGCCGTGGGCCGCGCCCGGAATGCCCGGCAAGGTGCTGCGCCATCTGTTCGCGGAGCACGCGCCGGTGCGCATCGCCGGACACCTCGACGCGGCGGCGATCGGCTGGGCTTGGCGCTGGTGGCGCGCGTGCACCCCGCAGGCCTACCGGGCGAACCGCGCGCGCATGCACCGGCTGGCGCAGTACAGCCGGGAGCGGCTGCTCGAGCTGGCGCAGCGGCTTCATCTCGACTTCGAGCGCGCCCAGGGGTTCTTGGTCCTGCTGCGCAGCGAACGCGAGATGGCGCTCGCCGAAGCCGGCGTGCGCGCGCTCACCGAGCTCGGCGCCGCGCCCGCCGTGCTCGACGCGGCCGGCTGCCGCGCCGTCGAGCCCGGTCTCAACCCGGAGACGCCGCTGTTCGCCGGCCTGTATTCGAGGGACGACGAAGTCGGCAATTGTCGCGAGTTCACGCACCTGCTGAAGAAGGAAGCGGCGCGGGCCGGGGTGCGCTTCCGCTTCAACGCGCACGTCGAGTCGATCCGTGCCGGCGCCGAGCCGGCGCTGCGCGTCCTGCAGGCGCCGCACGATGCGCGCGACGAGGCGCTGCGTGCGCGCGACGCGAGCGACTGGTCGGACACGCAGCCCGAAGCGGGCGAGACGAGTACGCCGGGCTTCGATGCCGTCGTCGTCTGCGCGGCAACGGAGTCGCGTCGTCTGCTGCGCCCGCTCGGCGTGCGCGTTCCGCTGCTCGCCGTGCACGGCTATTCGGTCACCGCACCCTTGCGCGAGGACGACAGCCACATGCATCTCGAGCCGCGCGCGGCGCTGATGGACGAGCGCTACAAGGTCGCGATCAGCCGGCTCGGCAAGCGCGTGCGCGTCGCCGGCAGCGCCGAGATCGGCGGCAGCCTCGAGCACCAGAACGAACGCGCGCAGGCAACCCTCGACAAGGTGCTCGACGACTGGTTTCCGGGCGTCACGCGGCGCGCTGCCGCGCAGCGCTGGAAAGGCGCACGGCCGATGCTGCCCGACGGACCGCCGGTGCTCGGCCCGAGCGGCGCCGAGGGCGTGTGGCTCAACGTCGGCCACGGCGGCAGCGGCTGGGCGCTCTCGGCCGGGTCGGCGCGCCTCGTCGCCGACGCGCTCGCCGGCCGCAGCGCTGCAGTCGAGATCGACGGACTCGGTGTCGAGCGACTGCAGAAGCGATGAGCGTTCCCGCGCGGCAGCTTCGAAAGAGATCGTCCGGCGCGCTCGGCGCAAGCGGCGGCGGGCCATGGGTGCAGCAATGAGCGAGATCGAGCCGATCGGCTCCGGCGTCGCGCGGGTCCCCCTGCTCGGCTGCACGGCGACCCGGCGACGCGAACGCGCGGCATTGGCGACGGCGGCGCCGTTCGCCCTGATGGCGCGCGCCGGCGACGCCGTCGCCCGTCTCTCGCTCGCGCTGGCACCGCACGCACGCCGCATCGTCGTCTTCGCCGGGCCCGGCAACAACGGTGGTGACGGCATCGAAGCGGCGACGCGCCTCGCCGCGTTCGGCAAGCGGGCGGTCGTTTTCCTGGTCGCCGCCAAGGCGGCACCGCCTGCCGATGCCGCGCACGCGCTCGCTCGGGCCCGGGCGGCGGGGATCCACGTGCGCGATTGGCACGCTCGCGCCGAGACGATCGGCAGCGACGAAGACGGTGCCGATCTCATCGTCGACGCGTTGCTCGGCATCGGTGCCGCGCGGCCGCCCGAGGGCGAGATTGCCGCCGCGATCGCGCGGATCGCCGAGCTCGCGGCGCGCGGCGCGCGCGTGCTCGCGGTCGACGTTCCCTCGGGCCTCGACGCCGATCGCGGCCAGCCGATCGGCGCCGCCGCGGTCGTCGCCGACGACACGCTGACGCTGCTCGCCGCCAAGCCGGGGCTCTTCACCGGCAGCGGCCGCGATCACGCCGGCCGCGTCTGGTGCGCGCCGATCGGCGTCGCGGGCGAAGACAGCGCGCCCGACGCCTGGCTCGTCGGCACGCGCGACGCATGCTGTGCCTTGCCCGTGCGCCGGCAGGCCTCGCACAAGGGAAGCTTCGGCGACGTCGCGGTCGTCGGCGGCGCCCCGGGCATGGAAGGCGCGGCGTGGCTCGCTGCGCGCGCGGCGCACGCCGCGGGCGCCGGGCGCGTCTACGTCGAGCTGCAGCACGGCGAAGGCTCGCCGGCGCAGCAGGGGTTCGATCCGGGCCGGCCGGAGCTGATGCTGCGCCCCGGCTGGTCGGAGGGCGACGCAGCGACGATCCGCGCGACGACCGTCGTTTGCGGCTGCGGCGGAGGCGAGGCCGTCCGCGCTTCGCTGCCCAAGCTGCTCTCGCTCGCGCCGCGACTCGTCCTCGATGCCGACGCGCTCAACGCCATCGCGGCCGACTCGGCGCTGCTCGCGTTGACGGCGGCGCGCCGCGCGCGCGGGCTCGCGACGATCCTGACGCCGCATCCGCTGGAGGCGGCGCGCCTGCTCGAGAGCGCGGCCGCCACGGTGCAGGCCGACCGCGTGCGCGCTGCGTGCGAGCTCGCACGACGCGCGGCCGCGGTGATCGTCCTCAAAGGCTCTGGGACCGTGGTCGCCGACGCCGACGAGGTGCCACGCATCAACGCCACCGGCAATGCCTCGCTCGCGAGCGCCGGCACCGGCGACGTGCTCGCCGGCTGGATCGGCGGACGGTGGGCCGCGGGCTCGCTCTCGGCGTTCGACGTCGCGACGCTCGGCGTGATCGAGCATGGCGCCGCGGCCGAGCCGCTGCGCCCGGGTGCCTTGCGCGCCGCCGACCTGGTCGAGCGGCTGCACCGACGCGCGCGCGGCGACTGAGCGCCGCGCGCCCCGCCGTCAGCGCTGCGCCTGCATCGCCTTGGCGACCTCGAGCGCGCCCTGCGCAGCGCCGCTCTCCGGCACGGTCTCGCCGCCGCGCTCGCAGATGGCGTCGAGGCGGGCGAGGATCTGCTCCGCCGCATCGCCGGGGTTGCCGACGTGCACGCCTTGCGTCAGCGTCACGTGGGCGCACTCGAACGAGCCGGCGCCCGCGCACAGGATCGTTCGGGTCGGCGCACCCTCTGACACCAGCGCGAGCAGCGCCGGCGTGACGGCAGCCGGCTCGAGCAGGCGCAGCACCGATTCGGGCATCAGGTTCTCGGTCATCCGCGTCGCCGCCGTCGGCGCGAGGCAGTTGACGCGAATGCCGTGCTTGGCGCCCTCGAGCGAGAGCGTCTGCATCAGCCCGACCAGCGCCATCTTCGCGGCGCCGTAGTTCGATTGGCCGAAGTTGCCGTAGAGGCCCGTCGACGAGGTCGTCATGACGATGCGGCCGTAGCCTTGCGCGCGCATCGTCTCCCACACGGCTTTCGTGCAGTGCACCGCGCCCATCAGGTGCACGTCGACGACGAGCCGGAAGTCGGCGAGATCCATCTTGGCGAAGGTCTTGTCGCGCAGGATGCCGGCGTTGTTGACGAGGATGTCGACGCGGCCCCAGGCGCGGGTCGCGTCGGCGACCATCGCCTGCACGGCGTTCCAGTCGGTCACCGATGCGCCATTGGCGATCGCCTCGCCGCCGGCAGAGCGGATCTCCGCTGCCACGGCCTCCGCCGCCGTCGGCGCGCCGCCGCTGCCGTCGACCATGCCGCCGAGGTCGTTGACGACGACGCGCGCGCCGCGCGCCGCGAGCGCGAGCGCGTGCTGGCGCCCGAGGCCGCCACCGGCGCCGGTCACGATCGCCACCTTGCCGTCGAATCGAATCGTCATCGCTCTGCCCTCTTCCTTGTGATCTGGTGTCGTGATCTGGCGTCGTGCCGCGCTGCGGTGCCCTGCAGTCGTGCTCAGCGCCGCGTCGCGCCACGTGCGGCGCTTCGGCCCGTCGTGGTCTTGCGCACGGCGGCCTTGCCGTTGCGCGTCGGCCGCACCGCAGTGCTGGCGCGCGACTTGGCCTTGGTCGCCGACTTGACGGCGCGGTCGGCATCCTTCAGGGCGGCGATCTCGCTGGTCGCGGCGTCGTTGCGCTCGGCGGCCTTTTCGCGCCGCGAGCGCAGCGCGCCGGCGGCGTCGTCGCTGTCGCGTACGAGACGGAAGTCGATCTTGCGCCCATCGAGGTCGACGCGGCTCACCTGGACGCGCACGCGCGTGCCGACGACGTAGCGGATTCCCGAGCGCTCGCCGCGCAGCTCCTGGCGCACCTCGTCGAAGCGGAAGTACTCGCTGCCGAGCTCGGTGATGTGCACGAGCCCTTCGACATAGAGGCCGTCGAGCTGCACGAACAGGCCGAAGCTCGTCACCGCGCTCACCGCGCCGCCGAACTCCTCGCCGAGGTGCTCGCGCATGTAGCGGCACTTGAGCCAGGCCTCGACGTCGCGCGACGCTTCGTCGGCGCGCCGCTCGTTGGCGCTGCAGTGCGCGCCGGCGATCTCCCACGCCTCGAGCTCGCCGCCGGGCGCAAGCGGCGGCAGCGCGGCGGCGCCCGGACGTGCGTTCTTGGCGGTCTTGGCGGATCGGGCGAGGCGCGCCTTCTTCGCCGGCTCGCCTTCCGAACGCGCACCGATCGGATAGCGGCGGCTCTCGAGCAGCGCCTTGATGACACGGTGCACGAGCAGATCGGGGTAGCGCCGGATCGGGCTCGTGAAATGCGTATAGGCCTCGTACGCGAGGCCGAAGTGGCCGATGTTCTTGCTGGTGTAGATCGCCTGCTGCATCGAGCGCAGCAGCATCTGGTGGATCTGCGCGGCGTCGGGCCGCTCCTTGGTCGCCGCGGCGAGCGCCTGGTATTCGGCGGGCTTGGGATCATCGCTGATCGACAGCCCGAGGCCGAGTGCCTTCAGGTAGTTCTGCAGCAGCGTCTTCTTCTCCGGCGTCGGCCCTTCATGCACGCGGTAGAGCGCCGGGTGCTTTGCGCGCGCGATGAAGTCCGCCGAGCAGACGTTCGCTGCGAGCATCGACTCCTCGATCAGCCGGTGCGCTTCGTTCCTCGTGCGGGGAACGATCTTCTCGATCCTGCCGTTCTCGTCGCAGACGATCTGCGTCTCGGTCGTCTCGAAGTCGATCGCGCCGCGCTGGACGCGCGCCTTCAGGAGCGCGCGATAGACGTCGTGCAGATCGAGCAGGTGCGGCACCAGCGCCGTCCGCCGGCCGGCCTCCGGCCCGCGCGTGTTGGCGAGGATCGCGGCGACCTCGGTGTACGTGAGCCGTGCTGCGGAGCGGATCACGGCCGGGAAGAACTGGTACGCCTGCACCTCGCCGCGCTCGTCGACGAGCATGTCGCACGCCATCGCCAGGCGGTCGACCTCGGGGTTGAGCGAGCAGAGGCCGTTCGAGAGCTTCTCGGGCAGCATCGGAATGACGCGGCGCGGGAAGTAGACCGACGTCGCGCGCTCGTACGCGTCGAGGTCGATCGGCTCGCCCGGTCGCACGTAGTGGCTCACGTCGGCGATCGCGACGACGAGCCGCCAGCCGTTGTCGATCTTCGACTTGCCGATTCGCGTCGGCTCGGCGTAGACCGCGTCGTCGAAGTCGCGCGCGTCCTCCCCGTCGATGGTGACGAGCGGGACATCGGTGAGGTCGATGCGGCCCTTGCGGTCGGCGGCGCGCACCTCGCCGGGCAGCGCCGCCGCCTGCTCGAGCGCGGCGTCGGAGAAGACGTGCGGCACCTCGTACTTGCGCACCGCGATCTCGATCTCCATGCCCGGATCGTCGATGTCGCCGAGCACTTCGGTGACGCGGCCGACCGGCTGCGAGTGCATCGACGGCGGCTCCATCAGCTCGATCGCCACGACCTGCCCGGCCTTGGCGTCGGCGATGCCGTTCTTCGGCACGATGATGTCCTGGCCGTAGCGCTTGTCCTCGGGCGCGAGCAGCCAGATGCCGCTCTCGTGCAGCAGCCGGCCGATGATCGGCGCCTTCTTGCGATCGAGGATCTCGAGCACGCGCCCCTCGGGCCGGCCCTTCTTGTCGTAGCGGACGATGCGCGCGCGCACGCGGTCGCGGTGCAGGACGCTTTTCATCTCCTGCGGCGAGAGATAGAGATCGGGCTGGCCGTCCTCGCGGACGACGAAGCCGTGGCCGTCGCGGTGGCCCTGGATGGTGCCCTCGACTTCGGCGAGCAGCTCGTTGCCTCCTGCAGCGGAGGTCTTCGATGTTGTTGTTGCTTTGATAATGATAAAGTCCGTGGTTGCCTGAGATGCCCAGGTGGCGGAATTGGTAGACGCACTAGTTTCAGGTACTAGCGGGTAACTCCGTGGGGGTTCGAGTCCCTTCCTGGGCACCAAGGAACGCGAGAGGAAACACGGGCCCGAAGGCCTGGAGATACAGAGGGCCGGCCTTGCCGGCCCTTTTCTTTTGCTGCTTCAGATCTGGAACTTTCGCGCCAGTCCGGCCGGTCGCAGCTCGTCGTATTCCTCGAACGGCTGGTGGATCCAGGGGCTCGTCGCCAGCAGCTCGACATAGTAGTCGGGCGTGTAGCTCGAGACTGCCTTGGTCCAGATCACCGCCGACCTCAGCTCGCTGATCGACGGGATCCCGCGCAGCCGCTCGACGACCGCGCGCAAGGTGATTCCGGAATCCGCCAGGTCGTCGACGAGCAGGACGCGCCCGGCGAGCTCGCCTCTCGGCAAGGTGATGTACTTGGCCATGTCCAGGCGGCCCTGGATCGTTCCGGCTTCGGAACGGTACGAGCTCGTCGCCATGATCGCGAGCGGCTTGTCGAAGACGCGCGAGAGCACGTCGCCCGGCCGCATGCCGCCGCGTGCGAGGCAGAGGATCTGATCGAACTCCCAGCCCGACGCGTCGATCTTCAGCGCAAGGCGCTCGATCAGCAGGTGGTACTCGTCCCAGGAGACGTACAGGTGTTTGCCGTCGTCGGTCAGCATCGGGGTCCTCGGCGGTTCAGGAAGAAGCGGCCCGCCGCTCCTCGCCGGCGCCGGCCGCCGCGTCGGGCAGATAGGGATGGCGCAGCAGGATCGTGTGCTCGCGATCCGGGCCGGTCGACACCATGTCGATCGGCGCGCCGATGAACTCGGCGACCCGCTCCAGATAGCGGCGCGCGTTCCTCGGCAGCGCATCCCAGCGCGTCGCCCCGAACGTGCTCTCCTGCCAACCGGGCAAGGTGTCGTAGATCGGCACGCAGGCGACGATGTCGTCGGCGTCGAGCGGCAGGATGTCGATCCGGCGGCCGCGCAGCTCGTAGCCGACGCACACCTTGATCTCGGCGAGGCCGTCGAGCACGTCGAGCTTGGTGATGCACAGGCCCGAGATGCCGTTGATGACGATCGACCGCTTGAGCAAGGCCGCGTCGAGCCAGCCGCAGCGGCGAGCGCGGCCCGTCACCGTGCCGCGCTCCTGGCCGACGGTCGAGAAGTGGTGGCCGATCGAGCCGGGCACGTCGATCGGCAGCTCGGTCGGGAACGGGCCGCTGCCGACGCGGGTCGTGTAGGCCTTGGTGATGCCGAGGATGTAGTGCAGCAGGTCCGGCCCGACGCCGGTTCCCGCCGCGGCGTTGCCGGCGACGCAGTTGCTCGAAGTCACGTACGGGTACGTGCCGTGGTCGACGTCGAGCAGCGTTCCCTGCGCGCCTTCGAACAGGATCTTGGTGCCGGCGCGGTGCGCGTTGTAGACCGCGTAGCCGACGTCGCCGATCATCGGCCTGAGCGCCTCGCCGGCGCGCATCGACGCTTCGAAGATCGGCTCGAACTCGAGCGGCGCGACGTGGAACCAGCGCTCGAGCGAGAAGTTGTGCAATTCGAGCAGCTCGCGCAGCTTGGCGGCGAACCGCTCCGGGTGCTTCAGGTCCTGGACGCGCAGCGCGCGCCGGCCGACCTTGTCCTCGTACGCCGGGCCGATGCCCTTGCCCGTCGTGCCGATCTTGCCGGCGCCGCTCGCCTCGCGGCGCTGCTCGCGCGCCTTGTCGATCTCGACGTGGAACGGCAGGATGAGCGGGCACGATTCGCTGATCAGCAGGCGCGAGCGCACCTCGAGCCCGATCGCCTCGAGCCGCCCGATCTCGCCGAGCAGGTGCTGCGGATCGACGACGACGCCGTTGCCGATGTAGCACGCCACGTCCTTGCGCATGATCCCCGACGGGACGAGCTGCAGCGCCGTCTTCACGCCCTCGATGACGAGCGTGTGCCCCGCGTTGTGGCCGCCCTGGAAGCGCACGACGGCCTGCGCGTGGTCGGTCAGCCAGTCGACCACCTTGCCCTTGCCTTCGTCGCCCCACTGCGTGCCGACGACGACGACGTTGCGGCCGGGGGCGAGCGCGTGCGACTGGTTGCTTGCGTTCATGAGGATTTGCGATCAGCGTTGCGCGACGACCCAGCGGCCACCGGATTCGACCAGGCGGCGCGCTCCGGCGCGCCCCGCTGCATTCCCGAGATCGGCCAGCTCGGGTGCGCTCGCGTCGAGCGCGGCGACGACCACTTCGCCGGCGCCGCGCAGGGCACGCACGGCCTCGCGCAACGCAGCGTCGTCGGCGCGCGGGGCGACGATCGGTGCTCTGGCGGGCGGCGCGGGGGCAAGCAAGGCGAGCTCCTTGACGTCGAGCCCGAAGCCGACGGCCGGGCGGTTGCGGCCGAAGATGGCACCGACCTCGTCGTAGCGCCCGCCGCGCGCGATCGCGTCGCTCGCGCCGTGCGCGTAGGCGGCGAAGCGGGCACCGCTGTAGTAGGCGTAGCCGCTCGAATCGGCGAGATCGAAGCCGACGCGCGCGCGCGGGTGCGCTTGCCGGGCATGCGCCGCGAGCGTTCGCAGATCGGCGAGCGCGCGCGCGATCGGTGCCCGCTCCGGCAGCCGGCGCGACGCCTCGGCGAGCGTTGCGTCGTCGCCGTAGAGACCGACCAGCGCTTCCAGGCCATGGCGCGCAGCGGCGGGGAAATCGGCGCTCAACGCGCGCAGCTCGACGGTGTCCTTGGCGGCGAGCGCGGCGTAGACGGCCTCGAGCCGCTCGCCGGAGACGGCGACCCCGGCCAGCACCGCGCGAACGATCCGCGCGTGCGCCAGGTCGACGACGACATCCTCGATGCCGGCGACGCGCAGGCACTCGAGCATGAGGTCGAGGATCTCGAGATCGGCGGCAAGGCCGTCGTGCCCGTAGATCTCGGCGCCGAACTGCAGCGGCTCGCGCGTCGCGCCGCCGCCGGTCGGCCGCGCGTGCAGCACCGGGCCGCAGTAGCACAGGCGCACGACGCCGCTGCGGTTGAGCATGTGGGCGTCGATGCGTGCCACCTGCGGCGTGCTGTCGGCGCGCAGGCCGAGCGTGCGGCCGCTCAGCTGGTCGACCAGCTTGAAGGTCTGCAGGTCGAGCGAATGACCCGTGCCGGACAGCAGCGACTCGATGTGCTCGAGCATCGGCGGAATGACGAGCTCGAAGCCGAACCCGGACGCCGCATCGAGCAATCCGCGCCGCAGGAGCTCGACGTGGCGGGCCCGGGCCGGAAGGACATCGGCGATGTGCTCCGGCAACAGCCAGGCAGAAGACATGCGAAACGCTGCTCGTTAAAACGCAGATTGTAGGTGCGTGCCCGGCGCCGTCAGCCCGCGAACAGCGCGAGCATCGCCAGCCCGCACAGGACGCTCACGAGCCCGAGGAAGCGGATCTGTCCGTCGCTCATGCCGAGCGCCCGCTCGAAGATGCGACGCCAGGAGAGCGGGCTCAGCAACGGCAGCAGGCCTTCGGCGACCAGCATCAGCGCGACCGCGACGAGGGCGACGTCCCAGAACGCGGCCCCGCCCAAGCGCTACCTTTTCTTCGCCGGCGCCGCCGGGGGCGACGTGCCCGCGCCCCGCATCGACTTGAAGAACTCGTTGCTCTCGTCGACGATCATCAGATCGGACTTGCTGCGGAAGGTGGCGCGATAGGCCTCGAGGCTGCGATAGAACTGCGCGAACTGCGGATCGCGGCCGAACGACTCGGCGAAGATCGCCGACGCCTTCGCGTCGCCCTCGCCCTTCAGCCCCTGCGCGTCGCGATACGCCTCGGCGACGATCACCTCGCGCTGGCGGTCGGCGTCGGCCCGGATCTTCTCGCCCTCGGCGGCACCGGTCGAGCGCAGCTGGTTGGCGACCTGCTTTCTTTCCGACGCCATCCGGCTGTAGATCGACTCGGTGATGTTGCCGACGAAGTCGACCCGCTTGATGCGCACGTCGAGGACCTCGATGCCGAACGATTTTGCGTCGTCTCCGAGTCGGTTGCGCACGTCCTGCATGACCCTGTCGCGCGCGCTCGAGAGCACCTCGCCCACTGTGCGCTTGGTCACCTCTTCGTTGAACGCGGCGTGCACGATCGGCGACAGGCGCGCCTCGAGATTTCGCATGTCGGCGCCGTTGTTGCGGATGAACTGGCGCGGGTCGGTGACGCGCCACTTCACGAGCCAGTCGATCACCAGGCTCTTCTTCTCGGCGGTGAAGATCGGCCGGGTCTCCGGGCTGTCGAGCGTCTGGATGCGCCGATCCAGGAAGGCGACGTTCTGGAACGGCGGCGGCAGCTTCCACTTCAGCCCCGGCTCCTGGATCACTTCCTTGATCTGGCCGAATTCGTAGACGACGGCGACCTGGCGCTGGTCGACGATGAACAGCGTCGACGACGCGAGCAGCAGCAGGAGAAGGAACGCGCCGACGATCAGACCGAGACGATTCATGGCGGCCCCGATCAGCGGCTGTCGCGGTCGCGGCCGCGTTGGTTCTCGCGCGAGCGGACGTCGACGCTGGCGGCAGGCGGCACTGCCTCGGTCGTGGTCGGCCCGCTCGCCGCGCCGGCGGTACCCGGCGCCGGCGTTGCCGCTGCCGCCTGCTGGATCAGCTTGTCGAGCGGGAGCTGCAGGAGATTGCTGTTGTTGCGCGCGTCGATCATGACCTTGGTGATGTTCGAGTACACCTCTCGCATCGTGTCGATGTAGAGGCGGTCGCGGGTGACCTGGGGAGCCTTCTGGTACTCGGCGAGCTGCCGCGCGAAGCGGTCGGCGTCGCCCTCGGCCTGCGAGACCACGCGCGACTTGTAGCCCTCGGCTTCCTGACGCAGGCGTGCGGCAGTGCCCTGCGCCTTCGGGATCTCGAAGCTGGCGTACGCCTGCGCTTCCTTCTTCAGGCGATCGGCGTCCTGGGTCGCCTTCAGCGTGTCCTCGAACGCCGCCTGCACCTGCTCGGGCGGCTGCACGCTCTGCACGTTGACGTTGACGACCAGGATGCCGGTCTTCAGGCGGTCGAGCTGGGCCTGGACCGAGCGGACCAGATCGTTGGCGAGCGCGTCGCGCTGCTCGTAGAGGACCGCGTCGATCTTGCTCTTGCCGACGATCTCGCGCACCGCCGATTCGGCGGCCAGCGTGACGGCCGTTTCCGGGTCGCGGTTCTCGAACAGGAAGGCGCGCGCGTCCTTCAGCCGGTATTGCACGGTGAAGCGGATGTCGACGATGTTCTCGTCCTGCGTGAGCATCGACGAATCGCGCAGCCCGGTCGCCTGCGACACGGCGTTGCGGCCGACCTCGGTCGAGCGCAGCTGCGTCACGTTGACCGTCTCGTGTGCCTGGAACGGATACGGCAGCCGCCACTGGAAGCCGGCATCGACCGTGTGGCTGTAGCGGCCGAACGAGGTGATCACCGCCTGCTGGCCTTCCTGCACGATGAACACGCCGCTGCCGAGCCAGATGAGGACGATGACGCCGCCGATCAGCGCCGCGCCGACGCCGGCGCTCTTCAGGTTCGGCTGGAAGTTCGGACCGCCGCCGCCTGGATCGCCGCCGCCGTTGCCGCGGCGCGAGCCGCGCCCGCTGAACAGGCCGCTCAGCTTCTTGTTGAAGTCGCGCCAGAGCTCGTCGAGGTCGGGCGGACCGTCGTTGCGCCCGTTCTCGAGCAGCGTCACGCCTGCAAGCCCGCCTGTCGGCTGCCGCTGGAACGATCGCCGCAGCGCCGCAACGAGCCACGCCCGGCCGGCGCTGACCGCGGCGGCGAGCGGCTGCAAGGAAGACGATGGGTCGGTCGAAAGGGTCATGAGGTGCGAAGACGTCCGCGGCGGTGGGCGAGCGGGTGGCTCAGGCGTGCGAATGATAGGTGCCGGTCCGGCCCGTCCGGCCGTCTTCGCTGCTCGCGCCGGTCTCGGCAGCATCGCCGACCTCGCCAGATGCGGGCACGTCCTGCGCGTTCAAGGCCGCTCCCGATGCGAACGCAGCGACGCGCTCCCTGAGCAGATCGAGGCCCTCGCCGGTGACCGCACTGACGAAGATGCGCGGCACGCGCTTGCCGTCGAGTTCGATCATGTCGGTGAAGGAGCGCGGCCGCTCGGTCTCGGCCATGCAGTCGAGCTTGTTGAAGACGAGGATCTGCGGCACGTCGCCGGCGCCGATCTCGGCGAGCACGCGCTGCACCTCGCGCATCTGGCCGGCCAGCTCCGGGTTCGCGCCGTCGACGACGTGCAGCAGCAGATCGGCGTCGGCCGCCTCCTGCAGCGTCGCCTGGAACGCCTCGATCAGCGTGTGCGGCAGGTCGCGGATGAAGCCCACCGTGTCCGAGAGCGCCACCGAGCGCGCGACGTCGGGCAGGTGGAGCTTGCGCGTCGTCGTGTCGAGCGTCGCGAACAGCTGGTCGGCAGCGTACGACTCGGCGTGCACGAGCGCGTTGAAGAGCGTCGACTTGCCGGCATTGGTGTAGCCGACCAGCGAGACGCGCAGGGTCTCGTTGCGCTCGCGCGCGCGCCGCTGCGTGCTGCGCTGGCGCTTCACGCGCTCGAGCTGCTTCTTGATGCTCTTGATGCGCTCGCCGATCATGCGGCGGTCGAGCTCGATCTGCGCTTCGCCGGGGCCGCCGCGCGCGCCGATGCCGCCGCGCTGCCGCTCGAGGTGGCTCCAGCGGCGGACGAGACGCGTCGACAGATATTGCAGCCGGGCCAGATCGACCTGGAGCTTGCCCTCGTGGCTCTGCGCCCGCTCGCCGAAGATCTCGAGGATCAGCATCGTGCGGTCGGCCACCGCGACGCCGAGATGGCGCTCGAGGTTGCGCTGCTGCGCCGGCGAGAGCGCCTGGTCGAACAGCACGGCCTCGGCCTGGTGCAGCTGGACGAGCTCCTTCAGCTCGTCGGCTTTCCCGGAGCCGACGAAGAAGGTCGCATCGGGAGCCTTGCGGCGCGCGACGACGCGCGCGACGACGACGTCGCCCGCCGATTCGGCGAGCTGCGCGAGCTCGTCGAGCGAATCGTCGAACGTCGATGCGTTGCCGCCGAGCTGCACGCCGACCAGGATGGCGCGCGCCCCCGCGTCGTCCGCGACGGGACGGGTCGCGCTCAACGGCAGCGTCCGGGAAAAGAACTCCGCGTCAAGGCTGATCGGAAGATTCGGGCTGGGTCTGGAAGTTCACGGCGCGGCCCGGCACGACGGTCGAGATCGCATGCTTGTAGACCATCTGGGTGACCGTGTTGCGCAGGAGAACGACATATTGGTCGAACGACTCGATGTGTCCCTGCAGCTTGATTCCGTTGACGAGATAGATGGAAACCGGAACGTGCTCCTTGCGCAGCAGGTTCAGGAAGGGGTCTTGTAGTAGCTGCCCTTTGTTGCTCACGTTCATGCTCCGTGATGTGTTCTGGAGCGGGAAACCTTAACACAGGGGTTTCGGACGAATGCGTCGTAAGGCCATGCATCAACGGCCCCTTTCGCCACCTTTTTCCACGAACGGATTCTTGCTGGAGCGCATCTCGATCCTGAGAGGCGTTCCGGTCAGCTTGAAGTGCGCGCGGATGCGTCCCTCGAGGAAGCGCTTGTAGGCGTCGGTCACGTGCTCGAGCGAATTGCCGTGGACGACGACCACCGGCGGCCGGGTGCCGCCCTGGTGCGCGTAGCGCAGCTTCGGGCGGAACGCGCCGGCGCGCTTGGGCGCCTGGTGCAGCACCGCCTCCTGCAGGAGGCGCGTCAGCACGGGCGTCGGCATCTTGCGCGTCGCCGAAGCGTGGGCGTCGCCGATCGCCTTCCAGACCGGGCCGAAGCCCTGGCGGCGCGTCGCCGAGATCGTCAGCACCTGGGCGAACTTCAGGAACGGCAGCCGCTGCTCGATCGAGCGCTGCACGATCTCGCGCTGGTACGCGTCGACCGCGTCCCACTTGTTCACCGCGACCACCACCGCACGCCCGCTCTCGACGACGTAGCCGGCGATGTGCGCGTCCTGGTCGGTGACGCCCTGCGTCGCGTCGAGGAGGAGCAGCACCACGTCGGCTTCGGCGATCGCCTGCAGCGTCTTGACGACCGAGAACTTCTCGATCGCCTCGAACACCTTGCCGCGCCGGCGCAGCCCCGCCGTGTCGATGAGATCGAAGCGCCGACCCGCGCGCTCGAACGGGACGACGATCGCGTCGCGCGTCGTCCCCGGCTGGTCGAACGCCACCAGCCGCTCCTCGCCGAGCCAGGCGTTGATGAGCGTCGACTTGCCGACGTTGGGGCGCCCCGCGACCGCAAGACGGATCGGCCCCTCGGCGGCCAAGGCCGACTCGTCGCGCTCGCCGTCGCCTTCTTCGGGCTCGGGCGGCAGCGGGCCGCCGAGGGCAGCCTCGAGCGCCGCTTCGGCGAGCGAGACGACCCCCTGCCCGTGCGCCGCCGACACCGGATGCGGATCACCGAGGCCGAGCTCGTAGAACTCGGCCAGCAAGGGCGAATCGGCCATCCCTTCGGCCTTGTTGGCGGCGAGGACGACACGCTTGCCGGCGGTGCGCAGGTAGCGCGCGATGTCGTGATCGTGCGCGGAGGCGCCGGCGCGCACGTCGACCACGAACACCACCGCGTCGGCTTCGGCGACCGCCTGCTCGGCCTGGCGCGCCATCAAGCGGACGATGCCGGTCGGGTTCTCGGGGACGAACCCGCCGGTGTCGACGACGATGAACTCGTGGCCGGCAACGCGCGCGTCGCCGTAGTGGCGGTCGCGCGTCAGGCCGGCGAAGTCGGCGACGATCGCGTCGCGCGATTTCGTCAACCGGTTGAACAGCGTCGACTTGCCGACGTTGGGGCGGCCGACCAGGGCGATGACCGGCTTCATCGGTGCCGGCGCGCGGACGACAACGCGCGCTCGCTAGGGCCGCAAGGCGAACACGCCGCCCTTGCGCGTCACGACGATCAGCTGCCCGGCGGCGCTCACCGGCGGCACCGAGATCGCGCCGCCGTCGGTGCTCGTGCGCGCCTGCGCTTCGCCCTTGTCGCGCGAGAACCAGTGGAGCGTGCCGTCGCGGTCGCCGACGACGACCGAGCGCGCGATCGCGGCCGGCGCGCCGAGGCCGCGGTACATCAAGGCTTCCGACGTCCACGCGATGTCGCCGGTCGGCGTCCGCCACGCGGTCAGCCGGTCGGAGGCGTCGGCGCCGAACAAGAGCTCGGCGTCGCCACCGATCGCGTCGGTGCCGCCGACGCTCTTGGTCCAGGCAACGTTGCCGAGCTGCGCGTCGACGCAGCCGACGGCCGCCTGGAACGAGCGCGCGCACACGAGATCGCCGACCCGGACGACCGGCCCGACCAGATCGGCGAGCCGCTCGACCTCGTTGGCGCCGCGCGGCGAGCCGAGCGTCGCTTCCCAGCGCAGCATTCCGGTGCCCGGATCGATGCCGGCCATGCGCGGCCCCTGGCCGACGACGAGCGTGTCCTTGAAGGCGGTGATGACTCCTGTCTGCCGCAGCGTCAGCGGGTCGCCCGGCCGTTGCACCTGCCAGAGCTTGACGCCGTCGCCGGCATCGAACGCGTGCACCGAACGGTCGACGCCGAGGACGAAGATGCGCGCGCCGGCGACCAGCGGCGCCGTCGCGACGCGAACGCCCAGCGGCTTCTTCCACTTGACGTGGCCGCCCTCGAGCGCGACCAGGTCGCCGGTGCGCGTGACGACCGACGCGGTCGTGCCGTCGCTGCCGACGCCGGCCGAGATCGGTGCGCCGACGCTCGTTCGCCAGAGGACGCGGCCGCTGTCGGCCTCGACCGAGAGCACGCTGCCGTCGCTTGCCGCCAGCGTGAGCACGTTACCGTGCACGTCGATCGTGAGCGGAAAGTCGACCGCGCCGATGTTCTGCGTCCAGGCCTGTCGGACGGCGATCGGAGCGACGATCGCGGGCAGCTCCTTCGGCTGCGGCTTGTCGGGGCCGAACATCGAATCGAAGATCGAGCAGCCGCCGAGGAGCGTCGCCGCCGCCGCGACGACGGCGGCCCGGCAGAGTGCGCGCCGCCCGCTTCGGCCCGCGCGCGCGGCGATCACCGCGCCGCCCCGGCGCTCGCCGCGCTCGCCGCCGGCTGCACGCCGAGCAGGTTGAGCTTGGCCTCGATCAGGCGCCGGTAGTCGACCTGCGGATCCATCGCGTTCCACGCCTTCAGGTAAGCGGCCTGCGCCTCGGTGCTCTTGCCTTCGGCCAGCAGCACGTCGCCGCGTCGGTCGGCAGCGAGGGCGATGAACTCGGGGCTGTCGATCGCGTCGAGCTGCTTCAGCGCCTCGTCGTACTTCTGCGTGTCGAGCAGCAAGCCCGCGAGGCGAAGGCGCGCGATCGAGCGATAGGAGTCGTCGCTGGCGTGGTCGGCGACCCAGGCGAGGCTCGCCTTGGCCGCGTCGTACTGCCCCTTTTCCGACTCGATGCGCGCCGCGACGAGACCCGCCTGCTGCGTGAAGACCGCGCGCGGGTAGCGCGACTGCATGTCGGCGAAGATGCGCGTCGCGCGATCGGCATCGACCTGTTGCGCGGCGCGCTCGATCTCGTCGTAGAGCGCGCCCGCCTTGGCGGACTGGTCGCGCTGGTAGGCGTTCCAGCCGGTCCAGGCGGCGTAGGCACCGAGGACGAGGATCAGCACCCACGTGATCAGGTTGCCGTACTGCTTCCAGAACGCCTTCAGCTGGTCGAGCTGTTCCTGTTCTTCGAGGTCGAGATGGGTGGCCATTGGTGTTCTCGGGGCAACCCGAGATTATGAAGTGCGCGCGGGCGCGCTCTTGATGCGCGACACCAGCGCGTCGACCGGGTCGAGGGCGACCGACATCTGCGGCGTCGATGGGTTGCGCAGGTCCTTCAGGCTCGCCTCGCCGCGGGCCAGCTCGTCGGCGCCGAAGACGATCGCGTAGCGCGCGCCGCTCGCGTCCGCCTTCCTGAACTGCGACTTCATGCTGCCCTGCCCTTCGGCCGAGGCCGCGTGCATCTGCACCGACACGCCGGCGGCGCGCAGCTTCTCGCACTGCAGCAGCGCCGCGGGCAGCGCGTCTGCGGCGGGAACGATGGCGTAGGCGTCGAGACCGGAGCCGGGCGCCGCGATGCCGATCGCCTCGAGCAGCAGCAGCATGCGCTCGATTCCCATGCCCCAGCCCACCGCCGGCGTCGGCTTGCCGCCGAGCTGCTCGAACAGGCCGTCGTAGCGTCCGCCGCCGCACACCGTCCCCTGGGCGCCCAGACGATCCGTCACCCATTCGAAGACGGTGAGGTTGTAGTAGTCGAGCCCGCGCACCATGCGCGGATTGACTCGGTATTCGAGCCCCGCGTCGTCGAGGACGCGCCGGACCGCGGCGAAATGGGCGTTCGACTCGGGACCGAGAAACGCCATCAGCTGCGGTGCGCCCTCGACGATTTCCTGCAGCGCCGGGTTCTTGCTGTCGAGGATGCGCAGCGGATTGGTGCGCAGCCGGCGCCGCGAGTCTTCGTCGAGCACATCGGCGTGCCGCTCGAAATAGGCGATCAGTGCGGCCCGATGTGCGCCGCGCTCGCCGGGCTGACCGAGGCTGTTCAGCTCCAGTCGCACGTCGCTGCCGATGCCCAGGCCGAGCTCGCCGAGGAGCGTTCGACACATCAGGATCTGTTCGGCGTCGACGTCCGGGCCGGGGTGGCCGAGCGCTTCGACGTCGATCTGGTGAAACTGGCGATAGCGACCCTTTTGCGGCCGCTCGTGGCGAAACACGGCGACCTCGCTCCACACCCTGAGCGGCCCGTTGTAGAGCGCGTTGTGCTCGATCATCGCGCGAACGATCCCGGCAGTGGCCTCGGGCCGCAGCGTCAGGCGATCGCCGTTCATCGCGTCCTCGAAGGAGTACATCTCCTTCTCGACGATGTCGGTCGATTCGCCGATGCCGCGCACGAAGAGCGCCGTCGGCTCGACGACCGGCGTTCGCACGTTGGCGTAGCCGTAGCGGCGCATCAGCGCGCGCACCTTCTCCTCGAACCACTCCCAGCGCGCCGATTCCGGCGGCAGGATGTCGTTCATGCCCTTGACGGCGCGCAGGACGTCGCTCATGACTCGTCGGGCCGCGAGCTCAGCCGGCGACCGTGTGACCGAACCGCTTCTCGATGTAGCGTTCGACGAGCGCGTGGAATTCCTGGGCGATGTTCTCGCCGCGCAGGGTGAGAGCCTTCTCGCCGTCGATGAAGACCGGCGCCGCCGGAGCCTCGCCGGTGCCCGGCAGGCTGATGCCGATGTCGGCGTGCTTGCTTTCGCCCGGCCCGTTGACGATGCAGCCCATGACCGCGACCTTCATCGTCTCGACGCCTGGGTAGCGCGCCTTCCAGACCGGCATCTGCGCGCGCAGGTGGTCGTCGATCTGCTTGGCGAGCTCCTGGAAGGTGGTGCTCGTCGTCCTGCCGCAGCCCGGGCACGCGGTGACGCTCGGGTTGAACGAGCGCAGGCCGAGCGACTGCAGGATCTCGAGCGCGACCGCCACCTCCTGCGTGCGCGACTCGCCCGGCTGCGGCGTCAGCGAGACGCGGATGGTGTCGCCGATCCCTTCCTGCAGCAGGATGGCGAGCGCGGCGGTCGAGGCGACCGTGCCCTTGGTGCCCATGCCCGCTTCGGTGAGGCCGAGGTGGAGCGGATAGTCGCAGCGCCGCGCCAGCGCACGATAGACGCTGATGAGGTCCTGCACGCCGGACATCTTGCACGAGAGGATGATCTGCTCGGGCGCGAGGCCGATCTCCTCTGCTCGCCTGGCCGAGCCGAGCGCCGAGAGCAGCACTGCGCGGTACATGATCTGCCGCGGCGGCTCCGGCTCGGCGAGCTGCGCGTTCTCGTCCATCAGCTCGGTGAGCAACTCCTGGTCGAGGCTTCCCCAGTTGACGCCGATGCGCACGGGCTTGCGGTGGCGGACCGCGACCTCGACCATCTGTGCGAACTGGCGATCGTGCTTGTCGCCCTTGCCGACGTTGCCGGGGTTGATGCGGTACTTCGAGAGCGCTTCGGCGCACGCCGGAAAGTCGCTCAGCAGCCGATGGCCGTTGTAGTGGAAGTCGCCGATCAGCGGCACGTCGATGCCCATTCGGTCGAGCTGCTCGCGGATGTGGGGCACGGCAGCGGCCGCCTCGGGCGTGTTGACCGTGATGCGCACCAGCTCCGACCCGGCGATCGCGAGCTCCTTGACCTGGATCGCGGTGCCGATCGCGTCGACGGTGTCCGTGTTCGTCATCGCCTGCACACGCACGGGGGCGTCGCCGCCGACGGTGACAACGTTCCTTCCCCAGGCCACTTGCGCCTGACGCGACCGGCGCGGCGCCGGCTGCGCGGGAGCGACGAACGCATCGACCGCCGGCGCGTCCGTCAGGCGCGTCGCTCGCAGATCGTCGAGAGTGCCCATCGTCGTCGTCAACCCGAAGCGGCGGTCGAAGCGGGCGCGACCGTCGCCGCGTCATCGCCCGACGGAATCGGCTCCGCGCCCGGCGGCACCGGCTCGGCGCCGTCGGGCACGGGCGCGCCCGGATCGGCAGTCGCCGACGTGCCGAGCGCCGCCGTGCCCGCGGGCAGCGCACCGGCGGCGGCGGCCGACGCGGTCGCTGCCGGCAAGGCCGCCGCAGCGCTCGCCGTCGTCGCCGGCGACGCGCCCTGCGTCTGCGCGCGCCAGCCGCCGAGCGACAGCAAGCCGGCGGGAAGGAAGTAGAGGACGGCCGAGGCGGCCAGGATCAGCACCGTCACCCAGAACACCGGGCCGAGCCCGGGCGCGGACGATTCGCGCTGCGCGCCCACTCCGGGCCGCTCGCGAAAGGGCGCGTTCAGGCCTTCGCCGACCTGCTCGAGGCGATGTCCCGCGGGCGGCGGCAGGAGCGTGAGCACGGCAGCAGGATCGAGCTTGAGCGCGCGGCAGACGGTCTGGGCGAGTGCGCGCGTGAAGGTCGCATCGGGCAGCGCATCGAAGCGATCGGCCTCGAGGAGCTCGAGCTTCTTCGGCGTCACCTTGATCGCCGCGGCGAGCGCGGCGATGTGCAGGCCCTGGCGCTCGCGCGCTTCGCGCAGCAGCCGGCCCGCGCTCGGCGCCGCGGCGGCGTCGGCGACCTCACTCATCGAACGCTCCGCGCGCGAATGCGGACGCCTCGCGCGACTCCGGGAAGCGGTTGCGCAGCTGCGTGCCGAACTCGGTCGCGCCCTGGTGGTTGCCGAGCTTGGCCTCGATGCGGGCGGCGAGCCAGAGCGTCTGCGCGTTCGACACGTCGTGCTGCGCGTTGACCCGGCGCACGTAGAAGCGCGCGCGCTGGTATTCGCCGCGGCGGTACAGCACCTCCGCGAGGTTGGTGGCGGCGAACGGGCTCAACGGGTCGAGCTCGTACGCGCGCGACAGCGAGGCTTCGGCGTCCTCGAGCTGGCCGGCATACGCCTGGCAGACGCCCTGCGCGAGCAGCGTGCGCGCCGCCCCGCGGTACTGCGGGATCGCGAGCGCCTGGCCGAACATCGCGTAGGCGTCCGGGTAGCGCTTCTGCTGGCAGAGATACCAGCCGTAGTTGTGCATCGCGTCGGCGTCGCGCGGGTTGATCTGCAGCGCGCGCTTGAAGCTTTCTTCGGCCAGCACGTGCTCGCCGAGGTTCGCGTAGATGAGCCCGCGCAGGTTGAAGGCTTCGCCGTACAGCGGATCGGCGGCCAGCGCGAGCTTGACCTGGTCGAGCGCGGTCGTCATCTGGCCGCGGCCGAAGTACGCCGAAGCGAGCTCCATCCGCGCGCGGGCGCGCTTTTGCACATCGGGCTCGTCGGACGCCGTGATGCGATCGGGAGTCTCGTTGGCGGGAATCTGGCGCGAGGTCGACGTGCACGCAGCGCACAGGACCGCCAGCGCGAACGTCGCGACGACGCTGCGCACGAGCCGAGCGGACAGCAGCGCACGAGCCGAAAGAGCGGACGTTCTCATGGTCGGTGTCCCGAAACGGTGCCAGCCGGCGCGTGTCGGCGCGACGTCGGCGCGGCAACGCGCACGGGCGTCGCGCGGGCGCGCCGCTCCGCCACGCGGGTGCGGTCCTGCACCTCGCCGGCAAGCTGGCCGCACGCGGCCGCGATGTCGTCGCCGCGCGTCTTGCGAATGGTCGTCACGATGCCGCCGTCCTGCAGCACCCTCGCGAATGCAGCGACCCGCTCGGGCGACGAGCGCTGCAGCCCCGAGGCGGCGAACGGGTTGAACGGGATCAGATTCACCTTGCTCGCCAGGCCCGGGCGCTCGACGCTGCCATCGCCGCGCAGGAGCAACAGCAGCTGCTCGGCCTGCTCGGGGGCATCGTTGACGCGGTCGAGCATGCAGTATTCGACGGTGATGAAGTCGCGCGGTGCACGCTCCAGGTAGCGGCGCGCAGCGGCGAGCAATTCGGCGATCGGATACTTGCGGTTGAGCGGCACGAGGCGGTCGCGCAGCGCGTCGTCGGGCGCGTGCAGCGAGATCGCGAGCGCCACCGGGCAATCGTCGCCCAGCCGGTCGATCATCGGCACGACGCCGGAGGTCGACACCGTCACCCGCCGGCGCGAGAGGCCGTAGCCGTGGTCGTCGAGCATCGTGCGAAGCGCCGGCACGAGCGCGCCGTAGTTCTGCAGCGGCTCGCCCATCCCCATCATCACGACGTTCGTGATCGCGCGCTCGCCTTCCGGAAGGGCGAGCCGTCGGCGCAGCTCGAACTCGGCGTGCCAGAGCTGGGCGACGATCTCCGCCGTCGTCAGGTTGCGGCTGAAGCCCTGGTGACCGGTCGCGCAGAAGCTGCAGTTGACGGCGCAACCCGCCTGCGAAGAGATGCAGAGCGTTCCCCGGCCGGCTTGCGGGATGAAGACGGTCTCGACCGCGTTGCCCTGGCCGACGTCGAACAGCCACTTGACCGTGCCGTCCTGCGCGACCTGCTCGCTCGCGACCGGCAGCGCCGCGACTTCGGCGCACGCCGCGAGCTTGTCGCGAAACGGCTTGGCGAGATTCGACATCGCGCCGAAGTCGCGCTCGCCGCGCTGATGCACCCAGCGAAAGAGCTGCGTCGCGCGAAACGCCTGTTCGCCTTGCTGCTCGCACCAGTCGCCGAGCGCGCCGCGGTCGAACTGGAGGAGGTTGACCATCGGGTGCGTTCGCTCCTAGCGACTGTGCAGGTCCATGCCCGAGAAGAAGAACGCGATCTCGGTCGCGGCCGTCTCGGCGGCATCGGAGCCGTGCACCGCGTTGGCGTCGATGCTGGCCGCGAAGTCGGCGCGGATGGTTCCGGCGTCGGCCTTCTTCGGATCGGTCGCGCCCATCAGCTCGCGGTTCTTCGCGATCGCCGACTCGCCCTCGAGCACCTGGATCATGACCGGGCCCGATATCATGAACGACACCAGGTCGCCGAAGAACGGCCGCGCGCGGTGCACGGCGTAGAAGGCCTCCGCTTCGCCGCGCGACAGCTGCGCCATGCGCGCGGCGACGATCCTGAGCCCGGCGGCTTCGAAGCGCGAGTAGATCTGGCCGATCACGTTCTTGGCCACCGCATCGGGCTTGATGATCGAGAGGGTGCGTTCCACCGCCATGGCTTGTTCTCCGGGGTCCTTGGGCAAAGCCTTCAATTGTAGGGCGGCGAGTCGCCGCGCCCCTGCATGGCGTCAGCGGCCGCGACGTCCGCCGCCGTAACCACCGCCACCGCCGCCGCCACCACCGCCGCCGCCATAGCCACCGCCGCCGCGGCCCCGGTTCTTGCGGTGGAACGCGTCGGCGCCGATGTAGCCGACCGACGTCTGCAGCGGGTCGGGCTGCTTCGGGTCGCCCTTGGCTCCGCCACTCGGGCGCGGCGCGCTGCCGCCGGCGCCGAAGCCGCTGTTGGGACCGATGCGCCGGCCCTGGACGAAGCGATGATCGAACGTCTGCTGCAGCGGATTGGGAATGCGGCTCGGATCGAAATCGTCGTCCTCGTCGCGGTCCTCGCGCGGCTCGTCGGGCCGCTCGGACTGGTTGCGCTGCTCGGTGGGGCGCACATCGTCGCGTCGCGCTTGCGGCCGCTGGCGGTCGTTGGGGCCGCGGCTGTTGCGCTGCTGCGGCTCGTCGCGGCGCTTGCCGCCGCGCTCGTTGCCGCCGCGCTCGCGCTGCTCCTCGGAACGCTCTCCGCCGTTGCCGCTCGCCAGGCGTCGGATCGCGCGCACGTCGTTCTCGTCGAGATCGACCCAGGCGCCGCGCTTCAGCCCGTGCGGCAGGACGACGGTGCCGTAGCGAATGCGGATCAGCCGGCTGACCGTCAGTCCGACCGCGTCGAAGAGCTTTCGAACTTCGCGGTTGCGGCCTTCGGTGATGACGACGCGGTACCACTCGTTGAGGCCTTCGCCGCCGCCCTTCTCGATCGACTTGAACGCGGCGCGCTGGCCGTCGATCTCGACGCCTTCGAGCAGCCTGGCGCGCGCTTCCTCGTCGACATGCCCCATGACGCGCACGGCGTATTCGCGCTCGAGACCGAAGCGCGGATGCATGAGCTGGTTGGCGAGGCCGCCCGACGTCGTGAACAGCAGCAGGCCCTCGGTGTTGATGTCGAGCCGACCGACCGACTGCCACTTGCCCTGCTGCAGACGCGGCAGGCGCCGGAACACGGTCGGCCGGTGCTCGGGGTCGTCGTTCGTCACGATCTCGCCCACCGGCTTGTGGTACGCGATGATGCGCGCCGGCGGCGGCACGATCCTCAGGCGCACGGGCTTGCCTTCCACCTCGACACGGTCGCCGAACGAGATCCGCTGCCCGGTGTGCGCCGGCTCGCCGTTGACGGTGATCTTGCCGTCGGCGATCAGCTCTTCCATGTCGCGTCGCGAACCGATGCCCGCCTGCGCGAGCACCTTGTGCAGCTTGGGCGCATCGGGTTCCGGGGCGAGGACCCGCTTGGCGGTGCCTTCCTCCTGCTCGGCCGCTTCGGCCGGCTCGGCCACTTCGTTGTCGAACTCGCCCGAGAGAACCTGGGCGAAGACTTCGGTCGCCTCGACCGGCACCGCCGGCTGCAGGTGGCGCGGCAGCGGACCCTCGAAGTCGGGCGGCAACGCACGCGCGCCGCGCGGCTCGGGGCGATCGCCACGATCACCTCGATCGCCGCGCCGGCGGTCGCGCCGGTTGCGCCGCCTGCCGCTGCGCTCGCCTTGCGCGGGGCCGGCATTCGACTCGCCGGAGCCGTCGCCGGAGCTTTCGCCCTCGCGCGGAGCGGGGGCCGCGGCGGTCGACGGTTGCGCGGACGGCGCTTCTCGTTCGAAGGCGGTGTCGGCGGGCTGCAAGGGATCGACGGGAGCGTTCATGCGTGCGGTTCCAGGGCGTCGGCGTCGGCGGGCGGGCTGTCCGCCGGAAAGTCGCCCGCCGCGTCGGCGGGCTCGGCGAACAACAGGGATCCTTGCGAGATGGCCTCGCCGACTCGCAAGGCAGCGAGCGGCTCGCCGTCTGCGCCGTCGAGCGCGGGCAGCTGCTCGAGCGATGCGAGGCCGAGGTCGTCGAGGAACTGGCGCGTCGTCGCGAACAGCGCCGGACGGCCGGGTGCCTCGCGGTGGCCGATCGCCTCGATCCAGCCGCGATCCTCGAGCTGCTTGACGACCGAACTGGCGACCGCGACGCCGCGGATGTCCTCGATGTCGCCGCGCGTCACCGGTTGGCGGTACGCGATGATCGCGAGCGTCTCGAGCACGGCGCGCGAATAGCGCGGTGCGCGCTCGGGGTCGAGCCGGGCGAGGTAGTGCGCCATCTCGGGGCGTGTCTGATAGCGCCATCCGCTCGCCAAGGCGACCAGCTCGATGGCACGGCTCTCGCATTCGGCGGCGAGCTCGTCGAGCAGAGAGCGCAGGGTGTCGTTGCCGATCTCGCCGGCGAACAACGCCTGCATCTCGCGCAAGGCCATGGGCTGGCTGGAGCAGATGAGCGCTGCCTCGAGGACGCGCTTGGCATCCAGGGTCTTCATGTCGTCATGAATTCCTCGGCCGCGTCGCGGCGCGGCTGGTCGGCGCGTCACGGGACGCGGCGGGTTCGGCAGGAACGATCCTGCTGCGGTTGGTCGCACCCTGCGGGCGCGGTCACGTCTCGATGGGCTTGCCGAACGCTCCGGCGGGGCCTTGGGCGCCGCACGAGCCGTTCGCATCGAAAGGGAATCCGCCGATTGTACGGCCCGGCAGGACCGCCGTGTCGGCTCAGGGGCCGCCCGCGGCCACGACCTCGTCCCAGGCGTGAGCGAAGTCGCTCGGCGGCGGCGCGCGGAAGGAGAGCTTCGCGCCCGATCCGGGGTGGGTGAACGCGAGCTCGTGCGCGTGCAGCGCCTGACGCTCGATGCCGAGCGCCGGCGCGCCGCCGTACAGCCGGTCGCCGACCAGCGGCCAGCCGTCGTGCGCGAGATGCACGCGGATCTGGTGCGTGCGACCGCTGTGCAGGGTGCAGCGCAGCGCTGCGAATTTCGCCGCGACCGCGATGCGATCGACGTCGGTGCGTGCCGGCTTGCCGGAGGCGACCACCGCCATCCGCGTGCGCACCCTCGGGTCGCGTCCGATCGGCGCCTCGATGCTCCAGTGCTCTTGCGGCGGCGCACCATGCGCGATCGCCAGATAGCGCCGGTGGACCTCGCGCGCAGCGATCGCGCGCACGAGCGCCGTCACCGCCGCCAGCGTGCGGCCGACGACCATCAGGCCGGAAGTGTCCTTGTCGAGCCGGTGGACGATGCCGGCGCGCGGCAGCGCGGCGCTCGCCGGATCGCGCGCGAGCAGTGCGTTCAGGACCGTGCCCGACCAGTTGCCCGGCGCGGGATGCACGACCATGCCGGCGGCCTTGTCGATGACGAGCACGTCCGCGTCCTCGTGGACGACCGTGAGCGGCAGCACCTCGGCGCGGTAGGCGCGGCTCTCCGCCGTCGGCTGCAGCCGCACCGCGACCCGCTGGCCCGCGCGCACGCGGTGCGCCGGACTCTTCGCCGGCGCCCCGTCGAGCGCGACGCAACCGCCACGGATGAGCTGCTGCAGATGGCTGCGCGAGAACTCCGGGACGAAGGCGACGATCGCCTTGTCGAGGCGCTCGCCGTGCTGCGCGGCCGTGACGGTCGCCTCGCGTTGCTCGACGGCGGCTTCGTCGGCCTCGTCGCCGTCGAGCTCGGGCGCGACGATCACAGCGTGCGCCGGCAGGACACCATCGGCCATATAAGATCGAAGATCGGCTTTCCTCGGCGCGCCCGGCAGCGACGGGGCCCCACTCTCGACGCAATTCCCGGATGAGAACGAACCCAACGTCCTTGCGCCTGCGGCTGGCAGTGTCCGCGATCTCGCTCGCCGCTGCGCTGCTCGCAGGCTGCAGCTCGACAGGCCGCGACGACAGCTCGCGCTGGTCGCCCGAGCGCCTCTATTCCGAGGCGAAGGAAGAGGCAGCCGCCGGCAACTACGAGAAGGCGGTCAAGCTGTACGAGCGTCTCGAGGGCCGCGCTGCCGGCTCCGTCCTCGCCCAGCAGGCGCAGCTCGAGCGCGCGTACTACCTCTGGAAGAGCGGCGAGAAGGCGCAAGCGCTCTCGGCGCTCGAGCGCTTCATCAAGCTCCATCCGACCAGCCCAGCGCTCGACTACGCGCTCTACCTGCAGGGTCTCGTCAACTTCAACGACAACCTCGGCCTGCTCGGCAACCTCGCCAGTCAGGATCTCTCCGAGCGCGACCAGCAGGCCTCGCGCGACTCGTACCAGTCGTTCCGCCAGCTCACCGAGCAGTTTCCCGAGTCCCAGTATTCGGACGACGCGCGCGTGCGGATGCGCTACATCGTCAACTCGCTCGCCTCGTACGAGGTGCACGTCGCGCGCTACTACCTGCGTCGCGGCGCCTACGTCGCTGCCGCCAGCCGCGCGCAGCAGGCGGTGCAGGAATTCCAGCGCTCGCCGTCGACCGAAGAGGCGCTCATCATCCTCGCGCAGGCGTACGACAAGCTCGGGCTGGTCCAGTTGCGCGACGACGCCGCGCGCGTGCTGAAGACGAACTTCCCCGACGCGTCGCTCGACATCGACCTGTCCGGCCGACGGAAGACGCCGTGGTGGCAACTCTGGTGAAGCGAGCGGCGCTGCCGGGCTAGCTGCCCGCAGCGGCGGGCGCGAGCTCGCGCAGCCAGGCGAGCGCCTCGGCCTCGTCGGCGACGCGCGTCATCGGCGGCAAGGCGGCGAACAGGCGCCGCCCGTAGCCCATCGACGCCATGCGCGGATCGCAGACGACGAGCAGGCCGCGATCGGTTTCGCTTCGGATCAGCCGTCCGGCGCCTTGCTTCAGCGACACCGCGGCTTCGGCAACGAAATACTCGGCGAACGCATTGCGGCCCTGGCTTTCGAGGCGCTGCACGCGCGCTTCGACGAGCGGATCGTTGGGCGGCGGGAACGGCAGCTTGTCGATGACGACGCACTGGAGCGCCTCGCCCGGCACGTCGACGCCTTCCCAGAAACTCTGCGAGCCGACCAGCACGGCGTGCTCCGCGGCGAGGAAGCGCTGCATCAGCTCTCGCTTGGAGCCTTGCCCCTGCACGAGCACCTCGATGTCGTCGCCGCCGCTCTCGAACGCCGCACGCAGCTGTGTGCCGACCGACTGCAGCGAGCGAAGGGTCGTCGTCAACACGAACGTGCGGCCGCCGAGTGCGCGCGCGCAACGTGCAGCGAGCCGGCCGACGGCCTCGGCGTGGCCCGGCTCGTTCGGCTTGGGGAAGGTGCGCGGCACGAACACGCGTGCGTTGCTGCGGTAGTCGAACGGGCTGCCGAGGCGAACGATGCGCGCGCTCTCGAGTCCCGCGGGCTCGGTGAACCAGGTCAGGTGCTCGTCGTCGCCGAGCGTCGCCGAGGTGAACACCCAGGCCTTGGCACTGCTCGCCATCTGCTCGCCGAGCGCTTCGCGGATGTCGAGCGGCGACTCGACCAGGCGCACCTGGTGCGAGAGCAGGTCGATCCAGCGGATCTGTCCCGCTTCGGGCCGCTCCCGGAAGCGCACCGCGAGGTCGGCCAGGCGAAGCGCACGCTCGTGCAGGCGCACGAAGTCGGGCGCGAGCTCGCAGACGACGACGAGCGCCTCGGCGGCGGCGTCGCAGGTGGCGGCCACGCCCTCGAGCGCGGCGACGAACGCCGGCGCATCGTGTCGCTCGACCCAGCGCAGCTTGACGCTGCCGCGCGTCTCGCCGAGCGTGCCGTGCGCCGCCATGCGCAGCTCGCGCGCTGCGCGATCGCACGCTGCCGCGAGCTCCTGCCAGGGAGCGAGGCCGCGCGCCTGCTGCAGGCCGACGGCGAGCATGTCGCGCGCGAAGTCGATCAGCTGCGCCGAGCCGAGCGTGGTGCCGAGGAATTGCACGCCGGCCTCGGCGAGCTGGTGCGCCTCGTCGAAGATCGCCAGCTCGACGCTCGGCAGCAGCTCGGCGACGCCGCTGTCGCGCAACGCCATGTCGGCGAAGAACAGGTGATGGTTGACGACCACCACGTCGGCGAGCATCGCCTCGCGGCGCGCCTTCATGACGTGACAGCGGCGATGCTCGGGGCACTCCGCGCCGAGGCAGTTCTCGCGCGACGACGTGACGAGCGGCACGATGCTGCTGCGCTCGTCGAGGCCGCCGAGCTCGGCAAGGTCGCCGCTCGCGGTCGTCTGCGCCCACGCCTCGACCTTGGCGAGCGCGCGCACCGCGAAGCGATCCGGCAGCTGCGCCTCCTGCCGCGCGGCGGCGAGGCGGTGCAGGCAGAGATAGCTCGATCGTCCCTT
>Ga0070679_100000688_pt1 | contig 29006 bp, 23 predicted proteins | sample KBSC63BmetaG_FD_65652 | JGI IMG/M metagenome (GOLD analysis project Ga0070679, IMG submission 65652) | Corn rhizosphere microbial communities from Kellogg Biological Station, Michigan, USA - KBS C6-3B metaG | ecosystem: Host-associated > Plants > Roots > Rhizosphere | place: USA: Michigan... | reverse complement strand
TCGTGGCGTGATGCCACTCTCCAAAAAGCGGTTGGATGAAATTGTTTTGGTTTGATGAATCCGTTCAGGCCGTCGTTCCCGGGCTACTTGCTGCGAACCACCGTGAATGTCATCAGCGGCGACGGCGGCAATCCGCCCGAGCCCGTCCAGTCGATCGACGCTTGTCCGCCCGCCTGGACCGAGAAGCGAATGTAGGCGACGCCTCCCGCAAAGATCGATGTGTTGACCGCAGAGTTGTCGGATAGTGGAAGCACCTGAAGCGGATACTTCGCAAGCCGGTTGCCCTGCGAATCGACCAGGTTCGGGAAAATCAGCCGCATGTTCCAGCTCGGCTGCAGATACCGCGTGTCCGTCACTCCCGCGACATCGTCCGCGAACACCGACACCGCCCAGTTGTTGATCTGCGTCATGTAATCCGCGCCGAATACCCGGGCGAGATTGCCCTGGCCGCTCGTCGTGGAATTGACCAGCTGGAACCACGTGTCCGCGTCGCTGGCCGAGCGATGATCCGCGAGGTCGCGCAGCAAGCTCCACGTTGCGCCGCGCGTTTCGAGTGCATCATCGCCGCCGTAGACAGACGTCGCCGACGGCTTGCCCAAGAACGTCTCGAACCGAACGATGTTGTCGATCTGGTCGTTGTTGATCGCGTCGAGCTGTGCCTGCGTCTTGAAGCTGGTGGCCGCGAGGTTCTGTCTCGGCGCGAATCCCGACTGCTTGTAGAACAGCAGCTCCTCGGCGATGTGGCTGAGCCCTTCATTCAACCACGTATCCTCGAACGACGCCGCGTTGTTCACGTAGATGCGCCGGCCCGCGTTGATCAGATGCTGGTACTCGTGCGCGAGCGTTCCGGGTGTGACACGGTTCACATACGATTTGGTCTGCGGCACGCTGAAGATGCCGGTGGAATCCGGCACCAGCATGTAGAACATCTCCGCGAAGTTGCTGCCCGGGCAGCCCGTGAGCCCGCTCTGCGTCGTCAGCGGGAACAGATCGCGCTCGAAGAAGAACCCGCCGATGATTCCATCGGTCGTGTTCTTCGGGGTGAGCGCGTTCACTTCCTTCGTGAAGAAGATGATCACCTTGCCGTTGCCGTCGATGTCCGACGGCTGGCCGAAATTCGCGATGTCGAGCGGATTGATCAGGGTGTCGAACAATGCCGCGAAACCCTGATACTCGCTATCCGAGAAGCCGTTCGCCGGATTGCCCGTGTCAGCCACGACGATCGCGTTGTTGCTGACCGCAGCGACGCGCCCCGTGCGCATCTTGATCTGCGAGCACGCCTGAATGCCGTTGGCATTCAGGTTCACGAGCGAGCCGACCGTCACGTTGCCTGGAATTCGCGCGAGCGATGCGCCCTGGTGCCGCGCCAACCGCGCTCCGCCGATCAGCGGTGTGAGGTCGCGACGCGAGGTCTCACGCAGCGTTCGATCGAACGCTGCCTGCGCGGCGTTTGGACGTGGCTGGAGCAACGCGGACGCAGGCGCCGGCGTGAGATTCGGAAGAATGTCCGGCGTGAGCACGGCCGTTGCGCCGTGGCCGGTCACGTTCAAGTTCTGAACCTTCGAGCTGTCCGGATCGCCGTAAAACGCGACGAGCGCGTACTCGGCGCCGGTGGTGCCGCCGCCAAGGCAAATGCCCGTGCCCGAGCTGACAGTCAAGCTGCCAGCGCTTGGGGTCTGCGGCGACGACGAAGTGCACGCGAGATTCTGCGTCGACGATCCCGCGGTGACCGAAAACGTCGTGGTCAGCTGTGTTCCGGTGACGGTGGCAGTGACGACCACGTTGCCGGGCGTCGACCCAAGCGTCAACGAGGTCTTCGCCTGCCCGGCGGTATCAGTCACCGTTGAGGCGGGTGACACGCTCGCGGTGCCTTGCGTGACAGCGAACACCACGCCCGCTCCCTTCACGGCTACGCCACTAGACGACGCCACCTTCACGACCAGTGGAACGTTGAGCGCCTGCCCAACCAATCCAACCTGGCCGTTGCCCGATACGACGCTCACGGCCGCCGCGGGCGGTGCGGCCGGCGGGCCGCTCGGACTTTCGCAGGCCACCGCAACCAGGGCGATGGCAATAAAAAACGCTCCGCTAATGCGGGAGGTGATCATCGAGCCTCCTCTTGACGTCTCTCGGTCGAGTCTTGAATCAAGCCGCCGTTGCGGCCTCGGGTTCGCGCTTTGGGCGCAGGTATCCTTCCATGCCCAGTCCCAGCAGAATCGTGCCGGCCACGAGCGTGGCCGACAGCAGGAACGGGAGCTCTGGAAACCTGTCAAATGCCCAACCGGCAACAATCGGAAAAACGACACGGGCAGTTCCCCCGAACGTCTGCTGTACCCCCATGTACAAACCGCGTTCGTTACTGGGAATGACACGCGAGAGCAGGGCTGTCACGCACGGAAACGTAAAAGCCGTTCCCAACGGCAAGAGCGCTACGCCGAGCGCTAACGGCAAGAATGGCAGCAGTGCGACTGCCTTGATCGGCAGGATTCCACCAAGTCGTTCGGCGAATGCCGCGGGATCAGCCATCGGATGCATGAATGCGATCGAGGCGAGCCCGGCTGCGAGCAAAACTTGCCCAAGCCGCGAAAGCTTCGCCTCTCCATACTTATCGACCGCCCAGCCGAGAATCACAGCCCGCGTCAAGACGGAGATGACGCCGATGTAGGTGTAGAAGTAGCCGATTGTGCCCTTCGTCACACCGAAGCGCAGTGCGAGAAAGAGAGCGAGAATCGGCATCGAGCCCTGAAAGGCGCCAATCCCGATCGCGTAGATCCAGATCAATCGCGGCGCGGGTTCGCCCGAGTGGGTGATCACCCGCACCATCGCCTGGCGCGACCGTCCTGGCTGATGTTTCGTCGCGCGCGCCTCCGCCATGTCGCGTGACTCGACGAGAAACCGCCACGCAAACGCGATGTTGAGAACGCACAGTGCCGCGGCGCCGAATCCCGGCACGTGATTCCCGAACGACGCCAACTGCGAGCCGATCACGGGACCGAGCGCCACGCCCGCATTGGTCGCAGCCGAGAGCCAGCCGAGTCCTTTCGCACGCTCCTCCGGCTTGAGCGCGTCGGCGACGTACGCCTGAATCACGCTCACCGTGCCGCCGCCGGAGCCCTGAACGAGTCGAGAGAGAAACAGCAGCCAGAGCGAATCGGCGTACGCGAAAATCACGTAAGCGATCGCGGACGCCGTGAGTCCCACGATGAGCGCCGGTCGCCGGCCATAGCGGTCGGAGAAGCGGCCCCACATCGGTGCGCTGATCAGTTGGGCGATGGCGAACGAGGCCACCAGAAGGCCCACCATAAACCCGTTGGCGCCGAACGATTTTGCGTAGAACGGCAACAACGGAATGATCATCAACGTTCCGATCATGTCGATGAACGCCGTGATCATCAAAACGACGAGCTTGCCCATGCGATATGCGAAGGTGCCGAATGCGGGGGCGAGGAACCGTACGGGTGGGAGCGGCGAAGCCGCTGCTTCAGGAATCTACTCGGGCGAGCGAACTGTCTCCTCACCGGAGCATAGTGCTCTTACAAATCAATTACCCGCGTATTTTCTATGACGCCCGTGAGCCTCAGGCGGGCACATGTCACTCGATGGGCCGGCCCAGGGCTGCGGGAGGCACGGCACGGCCGACGACGCCGGCGAGCGCTACGATCGTGAGCGCGTAAGGGATCATCTCCACGAACTGCGACGGAATCGCCTGCGCTCCCTGCAACTGTATCTGTAACGCCTCGGCAGCGGCGAAGAGGACACACGCGAGCGCCGCGCGGAACGGATCCCAGCGTCCGAAGATCACCGCCGCAAGCGCGATGAATCCGCGGCCCGCGGTCATTTCGGCGCTGAAGAGATGCTGGTCGAGCGCGAGGTACGCGCCGCCGAGCGCGGCCAGACCTCCGGAGAGTGCCGCGGCCGAATATCGAATGCGCGGAACTCGAATGCCGACCGACGTCGCCGCCGCCGGATGCTCGCCGACTGCTCGCACGCGAAGACCGAACGGCGTGCGATACAACAGCCACGCGACGAGCGCGACAGCAAGCATGCCGATGGGAATGAGCGGATTGCCCACGAGCGACATGCCTCCGGCGCCGGGTTGATCTCCACCGAATCCCGGAATGCGCGGCGAGTTCGCTGAGCTATGGAAGGCCAGTCGCAGGAAGAATCGCGTCAGCCCGATTACCAACAGATTGATCGCGATGCCTACCACAACCTGGTCGGCTCGATAACGAATCGCCGTGAACGCGTACAGCAAAGCGAGCGCGACCCCAGCTGCCACGGCGCCGAGAAGTCCGATCCATGGACTTCCACTGTAGTAGCTGGCCAGCGCACCGCAGAACGCGCCGCCGAGCATATAACCCTCGAGTCCGAGCGCGATGAGTCCGGACCGCTCCGATACGACACCGCCGATCGCGGCGAACAGATATGGAATGGCGATGCGCAGCGTCTGCGCGAGGAACGCGATGAAGATCATCGGCTCCTCCGCAGCATACGTCGCACTTCAGGCACCGATGCGGCGACGGCGATGATCACCACGGCCTGCAGCACGTCGACGAACTGCTTCGGCACGACGGCGTTCACCGCGAGGCCGCCTTGCGAGATCGTCGCGAACGCGAGCGCTGCCAACACTACGCCGAGCGGATGATTCCGTCCGACGATCGCGACCGCGATGCCGAGGAAGCCGGCGCCCGACGCGAAGCCTTCCTCGTAGTAGTACTTGTACCCGAGCACGAAGTTGAGACCACCGAGTCCCGCGAGCACGCCGGAGAGCGTGAGCGTTCGCCACCACACACGCCCAACGTTCACGCCGCCGTACTCCGCGGCTTCAGGCTGGAGTCCTGTTGCGCGTAGCTCGAAGCCGCCGCGCGTATTGAACAGATACCACCCGACGATGGCAGCCGTGACGGCAGCGAGCACGATGACGACGTTGCCCGCCGAGCCGTGAAATGCCGGAACGAACGACGCGAGTCGCGGCAGCGCGCCCGAATGAATCTCTTCGGTGTGCAACGAGCCGGGCACTTTGAGATGCGCGGCGGTGAGATAGTTCAGCAGTGCGAGCACGATGAAGTTCAGCATGATCGTCGTGATCACTTCGTGCGCGCCGAACTTCGCTTTGAGCGCACCGGGCACGGCTCCAACGATGCCCCCGCCGGCCGCGGCAGCAATGAGATAAATCGGCAGCGTCATGAGCGCCGGAACTCCCGGCGGCAGCATGAGACCTACCAGCGCGGCGACGAATCCACCCGCCGCGAGCTGACTCTCCGCACCGATGTTGAATAGCCCTGCACGAAGTCCGATCGCGACGGCCAAGCCGGTGAACGTGAGTGTCGTCGCCTTGTAGAGCACTTGGCCCAAGCCGTACGCGTTGCCCCACGTTCCCTCGAGCAACAGGCGGTACACCGTTCCAGGATTCTGTCCGAACGACAGAATGAGTGCGTCGCCCACGATCGCCGCGACGAGCAACGCGACGACCGCGGGGAGAATCGCTTCTTCGGCGGCCGCTCTCCTCATGCGGCGCTCTCCGATGCGGCGCCGGTCATGTACGGCCCAAGTACCTCTTCGTTCGCCGCGGCGCGCGGAAGCACGGCGGCAAACTTTCCTTCGTACATCACGGCAATGCGGTCCGACAGCGCGAGGATCTCCGCGAGATCGGCCGACACGAGGAGAATCGCTTTGCCTGCATTCCGCGCCTGCCGAAGCTGCGCGTGAATGAACTCGATCGCACCGACGTCCACGCCGCGCGTCGGTTGCGCCGCGAGCAGCACCTGGAACGGCCGGCCCATCTCGCGCGCGATGACGATCTTCTGCTGGTTGCCGCCGGACAGAGCGCGCGCCGGCAGCATGGCGTCTCTCGGCCGGATGTCGAACGTTTCGATTTGGCGTCGCGCGTTCTCGAGAATCTTCTCGCCATCGAGTCGCGTGCCACGCGTGAACAAGTGCTGCTGCCCAAGAATGAGATTCTCGGCGATTGTGTAATCGAGCACGAGTCCGCGGAGATGTCTGTCTTCGGGCACGTGAGACAATCCGGTGTCGCCGCGCTGCTTCACCGTCATCGCGGTTGCGTCGCGGCCGCCGATGAGAATCGTTCCAGTGCGCGGCGTGCGCAGCCCCGCGATTGCTTCGACGAGCTCCGTCTGTCCGTTGCCTTCGACACCGGCGATGCCGAGGATCTCGCCGGCCTGGATGTGGAGGCTGACGCCATTCACTGCGATGAGACGGCGTACGTCTTCCACGACGAGACTGCGAACATCGAGCAGCACTTCGGCGCCTGGAATCCGTTCGCGCGCCGGCGTCGTTGGCATGTCATCGGCGACGTAGTCCATCGCAAGCTGCACGTCGCGACCTACCATGGCACGCGCGATCTCTGCTGGCGTCGTGCTCGACGTGACGAGTCGATCGACCGTTTTGCCATGGCGCATCACGGTGATCGTGTCGGAGATCTCCATCACTTCGTCGAGCTTGTGCGTGATGAGCACGATCGTCTCGCCGCGATCACGCATCTGCCGCAACACGCCCCATAGCTCGTCGATCTCCGGAGGCGAGAGCACGGCCGTCGGCTCATCGAGAATGAGAATTTTCGCGCCGCGGTAGAGCGTCTTGAGAATTTCGACGCGCTGCGCTTCGCCGACGGAGAGATCCGCGACCTTCCGATCGGCATGAACGGCGAGACCCGTCGCGCGGCTCAGCTCTTCGACTTCGCGCTCGGCGCGCGCGACATCGAGTTGCAGTCCCCGCGTCAGCTCGCGGCCGAGCATCACGTTTTCGGCGACCGTGATCGTTGGTACGAGCATGAAATGCTGATGCACCATGCCGACGCCGGCGTCGATCGCTTGTGACGTTGTCCATCCCGTGACATCGCGCCCGTCGACTTCCATGCGGCCGGATTCGGGCGCGTAGATGCCGGCGAGCACGCGCATCAGGGTCGACTTCCCGGCGCCATTCTCGCCCACGAGCGCGTGAATCTCGCCGCGCTTCACCTCGAGCGACGCGCCCTGGTTGGCCCGCACGGGGCCGAACGATTTGGAGATGTCGGTGAGACGGATGGCGGGCTGCTTCGTCGCGGCGTCTGCCATGGCGTTCGTTGTCACCTCGTACTCGGCACTTGGATCTTGCCGGCGATGATATCCGCCTTGAGCTGTTCCACGCGCGCGCGGACGCTGTCGGGGATCAACGCGCGATTGTGCTCATCGTACACGTAGCCGACGCCGTCCTGCGCGAGTCCGAACACGTAAATGCCACCCTTGAATGTGCCTTCTTTCACGCGCTTGATCATGTCGAAAACGGCGACGTCGATGCCTTTCACCATCGACGTTACGATGCGCCCGGGCGCTTCGCTGTACTGATCTGCATCGACGCCGATCGCGTACTTGCCCGTCTGTCGCGCGGCTTCGAAAACGCCGAGCCCCGTGGAGCCGGACGCGTGATAGATGACGTTCACGCCCTGCTGGTATTGATTGAGCGCTAGCTCTTTGCCTTTTCCGGGATTGCGGAACGCCTCGGGTGTGACGCCGGCGTATTGCACGATGACTTCGCAATCCGGACACACGGCTTTGACGCCGGCCTTGTAGCCCGCCTCGAACTTCTGGATGAGCGGCACGTCCATGCCACCCACGAAGCCAACTTTTTTTGAGTGGCCGACGAGCGCCGCTATCGCGCCGACGAGAAACGAGCCTTCCTCTTCCTTGAACTTGAGCGCCGCGACATTCGGCGGTGGAGGAATGACATTGCCGTTCTTGTCCGTCGACAGCGAGAAATCGACGCCCGCGAAGTTCGTATTCGGGTACTCTTTGGCGAGCTGCGTGATGTCGTCCGTGAAGATGAATCCGACGCCGATCACCAGGTCCATGTGCTCGGCCGCGAGCAGGCGCAGACCGGCTTCGCGATCCGTTCCTTCGCCGGGCTCGATGAGCCGAATGCGCGCACCCAACTCCTTCTCGGCGCGCTCGGCGCCGCGGTACGCGCCGTCGTTGAACGACTTGTCTCCGAGTCCGCCGACGTCGAGGACGATGCCGACGTTGACCGCGTCTTTCGCGGCCGGTTCCGCGGCCCCGGAGACATGTACGAAAAGAAGCACCACGTGTACCGCAAGCAGCACGGCCACGAGGATCAGCAGCTTACGCATCGCGAAACAATCGTGTCTGTGCGCCCTTGAAGCAAGTGTACGCCGAACACCACACGCCAAACTGTGAACTCCTCACTTTGGTTTTAGCTTTCCGCCATGGTTGATCGCCTCCGAACACGGTTCCTGGTACTCGGCAGCGGAGTGGCTGGCCTGCACACCGCGTGGCGCGCGTCCGAACACGGCGACGTGCTGCTGTTGACGAAACGCTCGCTGTTCGACAGCGCGACCGCGTACGCGCAGGGAGGCATCGCCGCCGCACTCGGCGCCGGTGACTCTCCCGCGCTTCACCGGCAAGACACGCTCGCCGCCGGCGCCGCGCTCTGTGATGCGGCCGCGGTCCAGGTGCTCGTCGAGGAAGGGCCGGCGCGAGTTCGCGAGCTGCAGACGGCCGGCGCCGAATTCGATCTCGATCCGCGTGGACAGCTCGAGCTCGGACGCGAAGCCGCGCATTCAACGAACAGAATCGTGCACGCGCACGGCGATCAGACGGGCGCTGAAGTCGCGCGCACGCTCGTCGCGCGCGTGCGAGAAACGAAACGAGTTCGCGTGTTGGAGAAAGCGCGCGTGCTCGATCTCATCGTGCGACGCGGCACGTGCCTCGGCGTACGCGCGAGCATCAAAGGCCGCGCGACGGAGATCATCGCCGACGCGACAGTCCTCGCGACCGGCGGGTGCGGCCAGGTGTATCGATACACCACGAATCCCGTGGTCGCGACGGGCGACGGCTACGCGATCGCACATCGCGCGGGCGTTCGACTGGCGGACATGGAGTTCGTGCAGTTCCATCCGACAGCCCTCGACACGCCTGAGAATCCGCTCGCGCTGATCTCCGAGGCTGTGCGTGGTGAGGGCGCGATTCTGGTCAACTCGCACGGCGTTCGTTTCATGCGCGGACGTCATCGTCTCGCGGAGCTCGCGCCGCGCGATGTCGTTGCGCGCGCGATCTTCCGCGAGCGACGAACGGGGCCAGTCTTCCTCGACGCGCGAAAGCTCGGCGAACGATTCGTCGAGCGCTTTCCAGGAATCTTTTCGCTCTGCGAAGCTCGCGGCATCGACCCGCGAAAGGATCTGATCCCGGTGACGCCGGCCGCGCATTACATGATGGGCGGCGTCGTGACCGATCTGCGTGGCCGGTCGAGCGCTCAGCGCCTCTACGCGGTCGGTGAGGTGGCGAGAACCGGCGTGCACGGCGCGAACCGGCTCGCATCCAACTCGCTCCTCGAAGGGTTGGTTTTCGCCGAGCGTGTCGCGCGCGACCTCGCGACGACGGATCCGCTGTCGGCGATTCCGGCGATCGGTAAGTGGAAGGTGCCGCCGCTCATGGATCGCGGCGCCGCACAGGTGGCGGCGGATTCGATTCGGGCAGTGATGTGGGAGTACGCCGGGATCGCGCGGACGGCGCGCGGCTTGCGGACTGCGCTGGAGCGGCTGGGCGAGATCGGCCACCGGTTGCACGGCGGGGCCACCGAAGAGCGCAACATACTTCAGACGGCAGAACTCGTGGCCGAAGCGGCGCTGCTCAGAAAGGAATCACGCGGCGGGCACTATCGGGCGGACTTTCCCAGGAAGAAGCGGGTGTGGAAGGGAAGACATATCGAACTCTGAACGCGGGAAGCTTCCCGCGTCCCGCATATTTGACTCATGGTTACAAATGCGAGTCAGGCATCGCGCGAAGACGCGATCGCCGAAATACATGCCGAGATTCGAAATCTCGCGCGCGCCAAGAACGCAGTCATTCTCGCGCACAACTACGAACGCGCCGAAGTGCAGGACGTCGCCGACTTCGTCGGCGACTCACTCGGCCTGTCGCGTGAAGCGGCCAAAACGAGCGCCGACACCATCGTCTTTTGCGGCGTGCATTTCATGGCCGAGACCGCGGCGATTCTCTCGCCGAAAAAGACGGTCCTGCTGCCGGACCTCGCGGCCGGCTGCTCGCTCGCCGCGACCATCGACGCCGAATCGCTCATCCAGTGGAAGTCGGAGCATCCCGGCGCCGTCGTCGTCGCATACGTCAACACCTCGGCCGACGTCAAAGCGGAAAGCGACTACTGTTGCACGTCGGGCAACGCGGTGGAGGTGGTGAACTCCATTCCCGCGGACAAGGAGATCCTCTTTCTCCCCGACATGTTCCTTGGCGCGCATGTCCGCCGCGCGACCGGCCGGCAGAACATCCACGTCTGGATGGGCGAGTGCCACGTTCATGCGGGAATCGATCCCGAGAACATTCGCCTGCAGCGCAGCCTTCATCCCAAGGCCGAGTTTTTGATTCACCCCGAGTGCGGGTGCTCCACCAGCGTGCTCGAGGCGATGTCCGCGGGGGATGTCGACGCTGAAGGTGTGCAGATCCTGTCGACCGAAGGCATGATCAAACGGCCCGCCCTTTCCGGCGCCGACGAGTTCATCGTCGCCACAGAGGTCGGCATCTTGCACAGGCTTCGTCGGGAGAATCCGAGCAAGCGCTTTTTCGCCGCCAACGACCGTGCGTCGTGTGCCTACATGAAGGTGACAACCCTGCCGAAAGTCCGCGATTCGCTGATCCACACGAAACATCGAATCACGGTGCCGGCCGATGTCGCCAAACGGGCCCGGCTCGCGATCGAGCGGATGGTTGCCATCGGCGGCGGGGCGAAGCAGCCCTTGTCTCCAACCGCAATCGGCGTAGATCCAGGGGAATAATGGAAACCCCAGACCGGCCCGAACGACGCTCGAGCGAGCGGCGCACGCCGCCCCGCGTGATAACGCCGCTGGCGACTCCGGCCGTGTCTGGCGCTGGCATCCTCCGCTTCCCGATGCAGCACGCCGCGCTCGCGGAGCTCGTGAAGTCATCGCTGCAGGAGGATGGCGCTTTCAATGACGTGACGACGCTCGCGACCGTCGTTTCCGATCGTCGCTCGCGCGGAACGCTCATCGCACGCGAAGCGGGAGTGATGTGTGGCGTGCCGATCGCGCTCGAGGCGTTCCGTCAGCTCGATGCCAAGGTCTCGATTCGCGTCGACCACGAGGATGGCTCGCAGGTCAAACCCGGCGAGGCCGTGCTCTTCGTCACCGGTCATGCGCGTGCATTGCTGTCCGCCGAGCGCGTCGCGCTGAACTATCTCCAGCGACTCTCCGGCATCGCGACAGTCACGTCGCGGTATGTCGAAGCAGTGCAGGGCACCAACGCGAAGATTCTCGACACGCGAAAGACGACACCGGGCTGGCGCTCGCTCGAGAAGTATGCGGTTCGCGCCGGCGGTGGAACGAACCATCGGATGGATCTGTCGACCGGTGTGTTGATCAAGGACAACCACCTCGCCGCGCTCGATGGCGACGTGGCGCGCGCCGTTTCACGCGCGCGCGAACAAGCGCCACGCGGAATCAAAGTCGAAGTGGAATGCGACCGCATCGATCAGGTCGAGCGGGCGGTCGAAGCGGGCGCCGACATCATCCTGCTCGATAACATGGCGCCGCCGCTGCTCTCCGAGTGCGTGCGCCTCGTGGCCGGCCGCGCGATTCTCGAAGCGTCAGGGGGCGTCAATCTCTCGACGGTGCGCGCGATCGCCGAAACGGGCGTGGATTGGATCTCCGTTGGCGCGCTCACTCACTCTGCGCCGTCGCTGGATCTCGGATTGGATTTCGAATAAGCCGGCGGCGGGGGATGGGCGACGGACGACGCGTTTGCGCCGTTAGGCTGTTCGCCCGTCGCCCGTCGCCCGTCGCCCGTCGCCCGTCCCCGGCAGTTCAGCCCGTTCCCCGCCGAATCTCCTCTCGGATGGCATCCTGTTTGAGCCCCTGCGCCTCGAAGACCGCCCGGATATCCGGCGTACTGGCGAGAATGCCGAGCAGAAGATGATGCGTCCCCGGAACGGACGACGATCCCGCACGTTGCGCGGCCTCCATCGCCTCGAGCGCTGACCGCATCGCCACCGATGACACGACCACACGATCGGGCGCCGCGGCGCTCGCCGAGCTTGGCGCGAGATCGTTGAGCGCGAACAACGCCGTGGCACGGTCGAAGTTCAACCGATCGAGCGCGGTGTTGGCGACACCTTCACCGTGCTCGAGCAGCGCGATCATCGCATGCGCTGGCATCACTTCCGGCGCGCCTCGCTCGGCCGCGATGTCGTGCGCGTCGGCCATGACTTCGCGCAGCCGCTGCGGATACCCGACCAGCGTCTCACGCTCGAGATGTTGCGTGTGTCGCGCGGATTGGTGTCCGCCGGCGCCGAAGAGCACGCGCAGCGTCTCCACGCGCGCGTTCTCGATCGTCATGCCCGTTGCTTTCAGGGCCTGCGCGGCGACGCCTTTCTCCTCACGAATGAGACCGAGCAGCAGATGTTCGGTGCCGACGTAGTTGTGATTGAGCTCACGCGCTTCGGACATCGCCAGCTCGAGCGTCTTTTTCGCTCGCGAGGTATAGGGAAGGTCGGCTCTCACCGTACCGCCCTTTCCTCGAGGCCCCAACTCCTCCAGCACTCTGGATCGAAGTTGGCGGCCGTCGATGCCGAAGTTGGTCATCACCGCGAACGCCGTGCTGCTTCCCTCGCGAATGATGCCGAAGAGAATGTGCTCAGTGCCGACGTAGTCGGAGCTGAGCTCCGCCGCTTCTTCGCGCGCTATCGCCAACACCTTCCGAACGCGCTCAGTGAAGTTGTAACCCTGCATGGTCAGAGATCCGCGCAGCTTTTGTTGATCTGACGGCAGTCGGTGCAAATCAGTTTGCACTTCCGCCACTCGACGTGCTCCGAACCGCAAAAATCACAGCGCTCGGTGTGCAAATCGCATGAAGCGTCGCGTGTCTCGGACCCGGAGTCGATCACGAGGCCCGGCCGGACGAACGGCGTGGTATGGCACGGCGGCATACGAACAATGAATGAGGACTTTGGCGAAAAACACAAGCATGAGTATCCTTCCGGCCTCTATGGCTCACTCATCGAAGGATTCCCGCGGCAACGGCCATTTCGACATGCATGCTGCCGCCCGCCGCATTGTCTCCGCGGGCGGGTTCGAAATCGACTTGCCCGCTCCCGCGCGCGCCCAACTCGACAAGTTTCACGCCCCGGCCCCGATGCCGCACGGGGTGCGTGATCTTCGGGACCGCCCGTGGTCGTCCGTGGATAACGACGAATCGCGCGATCTTGACCAGGTCGAGTATGCCGAGCGGCTGCCGGACGGCTCGATCAAAGTCGTGGTGGGCATCGCGGATGTCGATTCGCTCGTCGGCAAGGACACGCCGCTCGACGAGCACGCGAACGCCAACTCGACGTCCGTCTACACGGGCGTCGAGGTCTTTCCGATGCTGCCCGAGCGGCTCTCGACTGACCTGACGTCGCTCAACGAGCACCAGGACCGGCTGGCGATCGCCATCGAGACCGTCGTGAACGCGCAGGGCGACGTGCTGTCGTACGACGTCTACCGCGCGATGGTGAACAACAAGGCGCAGCTCGCGTACGACAGCGTCGGCGAGTGGCTCGGCGGCGGTGCGGCTCCTCCCAAGGTTGCCGCCAACCGCGTGATTGCCGACCAGCTCGAGCTACAGGACGAAGCGTCGCAGCGGCTCAAAGCCGAGCGGCTTCGCAACGGCGCGATCGAGCTGGATACGATCGAAGCGACTCCCGTCGCGCAGAGCGGGCGCATCGTCGACCTCAAGCTCGTTCACAAGAACCGCGCGCGCGATCTCATTGAGGACTTCATGATCGCGAGCAACGTGGCGATCGCGAAGTTTCTCGAGGCGCGTGGTCGTTCGGGTATTCGCCGCGTCGTGCGAGAGCCGGAGCGGTGGTCGCGCATCGTGGAGCTCGCGAAGCGCTACGGCGCCACGCTGCCGGCGGAGCCGGATTCGCTGGCGCTCGCGAAATTCGTCGCGCAGCGGAGAGTCGCGGACCCCGATCGCTTTCCGGATCTCTCGCTGTCGATCGTGAAGCTGATGGGACCGGGGATCTATGCGCTCGACTTGCCGGGCAAAGATCCGGGCGGCCACTTCGGTTTGGCGACGCACGATTACTCGCATGCGACGGCGCCGAATCGCCGCTATGCCGATCTCGTGACGCAGCGGCTCGTGAAAGCAACGCTGACCGACGAGCCGGCGCCGTACTCGAACGACGAGCTCGCCGAGATTGCGAAGCATTGCACCGAACGAGAGGACGCGGAGAACAAGGTGGAGCGCACGGTCCGCAAGACGGCGGCGGCGCTGTTACTTCGCGACCGCATTGGCGAGAGCTTCGATGGTATCGTCACCGGCGCGAACGAGAAGGGTACCTTCGTGCGAATCATCAAGCCGCCGGCGGAAGGAATGGTCGTTCGGAATCACGAGGGCTTCGATGTCGGCGACAAGGTGCGAGTAAAGCTCGTCGGCGCGGATCCGAATCGCGGCTTCATCGATTTCGAAGGCCAGGGCGAGCGCTAGTTGTCATCCCGAGCCGCTTTGTCATCCGAGCCATTCCCCCTTTGTCATCCCGAGCCAAGGGCGAGGGATCCGCACGTCCCGTAGTTACGGAGGCGGCAGCTTCTCGAGTGTCGCCAGTGCTGCGCCACGCACGGGATAAACTGTCTTTCCGCGGCTGACAGCCGTGTCGTTCGCGGCGATCGCAGCCAACAGCGGACGATCCCGTGCGTCTCGAAACTTTGCCAACGTCTGTACGGCATACGACCGATTGTCAGTCAGAGGGTCCGTTACATTCGCGATCACGGCGCGATGCATGTCTTCGCGGCGCCGCGGCGATACGAGCGTCGTCTGCAGCATTCGACCGATTCCGTTCATCGCGAAGTATCGGTTGAAGGCGCTCGTCGTGTCGGTCGCGCCACTCACCAACGCGCCGCTCAGTTGATCGCGCTGCTCATCCGAGAATCCTTGGTCGAACACGGTCGCGATGAGCTCGAGCGTAGTGCCTCGAGACTCGGAACCCTGGCGTGCATTGTGGACCATGACTCGAACGAGGCCCGCTTTGCCGCAGCGCTTCAAGCAGAGCTCGAACACTTGGGCGTGGTATTCTCCGAACTCCTCGCCGTACTTGTTGGAGACCCCGATCCGGCCATGCGATTCGCGAATCGTCGACGCAATCAACTCGTCTTCGGTCTCGAGCAAATGCAGCAGCTCGGCCGACATGCTCGGACTCGCGAACGCGCTCGAGTCGGCCGAGAGCGTTTCGAAGGCTTCAGCGCGCTTCGTCCACTCCGCTGATCGAAGCTGCTGAACCAGCGCCGTTTTACCGACAACCTGCGATTGCAGCGGGACAGCGACGAGTAGCCCAATCGTGACGAGCCGCGCGACGCACGCTTTGCTAAATGCGGATGTGAGCTGAGTGGCCATACGCTTCGATTTCCGTGAACTGATCGGTCGACCTTGCGAGATTGATTCTCGTTGTCCCAAGGCCGATCGGCATGTGACGCAGCTCGCTGCGCGTCGACTCACGCTTGGGCGACCCACCCGGACAATTGCGAGAATCGTTTAATCCTGAAAGGCACGATTCCGAACTGAAACGCCACGGCTCCGCCTGCTTGCGCAAAGTGCCGCGCGGGCAACACATTCGGCCTCTGATCAGCTCGCCGACGGCCGCCGCATCGATCGAGGAAATCCCGATGACGAATCCGAGCGAAGCGCCTCTCGCCCCCACCGCCGATGCGTCGAGCACCGTCGGCGCGTACACGCCGCCGCCGCCCTCGACCGCGCGAGATCCGGATCTCCGTCGCACGCAACCACCATCTCCCGGCGAGCTCGTGCCGACCTGGGTGATGTGGCTTCTCACCGTCCTTTTCGCGCTGATTGTCATCGTCGCGATCGACCTTCTCTTTTCGATCTGGCCGGGTGACGCGAATACGCAAACCGCGTCAGCGAGCGTTCCGATCTTGTGGGGCGCACTCGCCGTCAACCTGTCCCACAACGATCGCATGATGCTCATCGCGATCCTCATGGGCGTGATCGGCGCAATGGTGCACGGCATGACGTCCTTCGCCGACTTCGTCGGCAACAAACGTCTCGCGCGAAGCTGGCTGCCGTGGTATTTCCTGCGGCCGGTGATCGGCAGCGGACTCTCGCTCTTCTTCTACGTCGGATTTCGCGCGGGGCTTCTCACCGGCGCGAGCTCGACCTCCGCTGACATCAATCCGTTCGGCATCGCCGCCATCGGCGGGCTTGCCGGAATGTTCTCCAAGCAAGCGACCGACAAGCTCAGCGAAGTATTCTCGACGATGTTCAAGACATCATCGTCGACGGGCGACGATCAGCGCGGTGGAAAGCTCGATCCCGATGCGCCGACACGTCCGCCCGCCGTTACGCCGCCCACTCGCTGATCACGCAGACGGATCGCGCCACTCGACGCCGTCCTTCTCCAACAGCTCATCCGCTTCGCGCGGGCCCCAGCTGCCCGCCGCGTACGTCGGCATGCGCTTCGGATGGTGTGTTTCCCAGTATTGAATCAACGGATCGACGACGCGCCACGCCGCTTCCACTTCGTCGCTGCGCGTGAACAGCGTCGCTTCGCCGATCATCACATCCAGCAATAACGTCTCGTACGCCGGCGCCGCGACCTCACCGAACGCCTCGGCATAGTCGAAGGTCATGTCCACAGGTGCGATCTCGATCGCCGACGTGAGCGCGACCGCGGCCCCGGGCACCTTGACCTCGAAGTTGAGCGATACGCCTTCGTTCGGCTGCACTCGCATCACCAGCGTGTTCGGCCGAAGATCGCTCTGCCCGAACATCAGATGCGGCGGTGTGCGGAACTGGACCGCGATCTCTGACACTCGCCGCTTGAGCCGCTTGCCCGATCGCAGATAAAACGGAACGCCGTTCCAGCGCCAGTTGTCCACGAAGAGCCGAACCGCCGCGAACGTCGGCACGATCGAATCGGGCGCGACCGCCGGCTCTTCGGTGTACCCTGGTACCTGCTTTCCACCTGTGCTGCCCGCCGTGTATTGCGCCCGAACCGCGTTGTTCGGAATAGTGTCCGGCGACAGCCAGCGAATCGATTTCAAGACCTTCACCTTCTCGTCGCGCACCGCGTTCGCGGTCATGGTCGGCGGCGGCTCCATCGCCGTGAGCGAGAGCAGCTGCAGGAGATGATTCTGAAACATGTCGCGGACCACGCCGGCTTCCTCGTAGTACTTCCCGCGATCCTCCACGCCCACCGTCTCGGCGGCCGTGATCTGCACGTGATTGATCCACTGCCTGTTCCAGAGCGGCTCGAAGATCGAGTTGGCGAACCGCAGCACGAGCACGTTCTGAACGGTCTCTTTGCCCAGATAGTGATCGATGCGATAGGTCTGATGCTCGGCGAATAAGCCGAGCAGGAGATCGTTCAGCCGGATCGCGCTGTCGAGACTGCGGCCGAACGGCTTTTCCACCACGATGCGATACCACGGTCGGTCGTCCGCCGTCCGCGTGCGTGGAGCCAATCCGCTGCTCGAGAGATCTCTGACGATGGACTCGAACACGCTGGGCGGCACGGCGAGATAGAACAACCGGTTGCGGTCGTCTTTCTGCTGCTGCATCTCGATCTCGGCGAGTCGCTTGCCGATTTTCGCATAGTCGTCGGTATTCGTGAGATCTGCCGTCACGAAGTACATGCGGCTGCAGAGCTCCTGCCACAGCGACTCGTCTACGCGTCGCACCTCGTCCGACTCCGCGAGCGCCTTCTTGATGTGGTCACGGAAGCCGTCGTCCGTCATCGTCTCGTCGCGGCCCACACCGAGCACGGCGAACTGCGGGTTGACGAGATTCTCCTGCATCAATTGGTAGATCGCTGGAAACAGCTTTCGGCGGCTCAGGTCGCCGAGGGCGCCGAAGATGACCATCGTGCACGGGTCGGCGCGGTCGCGGCTCTGCGTGCTCGAGGCGTGCGCGGTCGCGCGCGCGGAGATGCCCGCTGGATTGCTCACGTGTGCTTCACCGCGTGGCCGCCGAATTCGTTGCGCAGCGCGGCGATCACCTTCGCGCCGAACGAATCGGTCTGTCGTGAACGGAATCGTGCTTGGAGCGAGAGTGTGATGATCGGCGCGGGCACGTCGAGATCGATCGCCTCCTGGACGGTCCAGCGCCCTTCGCCTGAATCCGCGACCCATCCCTTGATGTCCGCCAGCGACGCGTCGCGCTTGAAAGCGCTCGCCGCCAGCTCGTTCAGCCAGGATCGCACGACGCTCCCGTGCTGCCACACCTCCGAGATCTGCTCGAGGTCCAGCCTCGGAAATGTTTTCGACGCATGCAAGATCTCATATCCTTCGGCATACGCTTGCAGCAAGCCGTACTCGATGCCGTTGTGGACCATCTTCACGTAGTGGCCGGCGCCGGTGGGCCCGACATGCGCGTATCCATTTTCTGGCGCAAGGGCCGTGAAGATCGGTTCGCAGTGCTTCACTGCGGCGTCGCTGCCGCCGACCATGAGACAATACCCGTTCTCGAGGCCCCAGACGCCGCCGCTCGTTCCGGAGTCGATGAGCTCGATCTTGTCGGCTGCGAGCTGTTGGCCTCGCCGCATCGTATCGTGAAAGTTCGAGTTGCCGCCATCGATGATGATGTCACCGGCAGTGAGACCAGGTTTCAGCGCGGCGATCGTCTCGTCCACCGGATCACCGGCAGGCACCATGATCCAGACGATGCGCGGCGCCGCCAGCGCCTTCACGACAGCGGCGAGGTTGCCCGCCGGCGTTGCACCAAGCTTTTGATACTTGGTCATGACGTCGGCGGTGCGATCGAAGACCACGAGCTTGTGTCCGTGGCGCATCAAGCGCTCCGCCATGTTGCCGCCCATGCGGCCCAGCCCAATCATCGCCAGTTGCATTTCAGTTCTTTCAGGTGAAGGACACGGGCATCACGGAGAGGCACGGCCGCCGACGGACGCGCACGGCAAACCTGAAACCTCATTCGTTGGTTTTCGGCTGTCGAGTTTCCCCTCGCCGGCTCCCACTAAGGTTTTCGTCATTCCTCAATCTCGCGCGACCAGTCCGACTCGCCCAGTCACAACCACGCAAAGGTCGGGCTGGCCTGCCGCTGCGAGCTCGATCGGTTAACCGGTCATCGTCGTGGTCCTTGGTATGTCGCGTGCCAAATGTTGGCCCGTTCTCGCTGGTAGGTCGGAGATATGGATGTCCAACATGGTTTCCGGCGACTTGCATTCGTCGCCGGAGCGGTCTTCTGCGCGTCGATAACGTCCAGCGCTGCTTGGGGCTGGCCGGTATCGCACTCTCCCACAACCATCAAACGCGGCCAGGACTCGTTGTCGGTCGCCGAGATTCGGCACCTGGTCGAAGTGCACCATCCGACGGCGCTGCTCGCCAACCCGGGCACGGACTGCATCTGGATCGTCGTCGACGCAGACTACCATTACGTGTGGAGCACGGCGGACGGTCACTCATCGGTCACCGACGTGGTGCTCCGCGCGCGCAAAGCACAGCTGAACGACGCGTTCGTCCGAGTGAGCTTGGCCTCGCAAAAACCGGGAAGCCGCGCGGACTCGCTCGCGAGAGCGAATCTCGATGTGATCGTCCGGGACCTCAAGCACTATGCGACGCTCGCGGACGTCTCGCATGTCTCCGTGTCGGCACTTCCGGACTTTCTGGATGTCGAGGGCATGACACAGTTGCTCACGACGCGAACCTTCAATGCGGGTGAGCTTGGACAGACCGCGTTGACCGTGACGACGGTGCTGCTCAAAGCGGCGACGGCAGACTGACCCGTCATCCCGAGCGCTCTAAACTGTCATCCCGAGCGCAGCGAGGGATCCGCACTTACGCTGGCCGACGTGCAGATCCCTCGCTGCGCTCGGGATGACATAGTGGCGCGCTCGGGATGACAACGTGCGCCGGGAAGGCATCGATCGTATACTCCAGGCTGGTTCCCCTTCCAGCCTGGCGGTGTGATCATGTCGACGCACAACGATCCGGTCTCGCGACGCCGCTTTCTCCGATTTGCCGCTGGTAGCCCGCTGCTCGCCGCGGCCGGCGTGAACCTCGAAGCGTTGTCGCGATTGCTCGGCGGCAACGCGCGCGAGCGCGCCGCTGGTCTCGCCCTCGTGCAACAAGCGACCCAGGAGCAGGATCTCATCACGTCACCGAGCGAAGCGCTCAACGTGTTCGACTTCGAGCCCGTCGCGCGCAAGAAGCTTCCGCCGGCGCACTGGGGCTATCTCGCGACCGGCGTCGACGACGACGCCACGATTCTCGCGAATCGCGCAGGGTACGCGCGTTGGGACCTTCATCCGCGCCGTCTCGTCGACGTCAGCAAGATCGACGCGTCGGTCCAGCTCCTCGGCACGCGGTGGCCGACGCCGATCGTCATCAATCCGGTCGGCAGCCAGCGCGCATTTCATCCCGAAGGCGAGATCGCCGTCGCGCGCGCTGCAAAAACGAAGAATCATCTCCAGGTGCTGTCGACGGTCGCGACGTCGAGCATCGAGGACGTCATCGCCGCTCGAGGAGCGCCGGTCTGGTTTCAGCTCTACCATCAGGAAGATTGGAATCAGACGAAGCAGATGGTGAAACGCGCCGAGCGCGCGGGTGCGCCAGCCGTTGTCTTCACCGTCGATCTCATCGGCGGAAGCAATCGCGAGACGATGATCCGCTCCCGGAAGAGCGACACGCGAACGTGCACGAACTGTCATCAGGGCGGAGCACCGGCACCGGGCGCGACAGGTCGCGTCAACGAGCTCCGTGACAACCGTCGCAAGCCGGCCATCGCCGATCTCAAACCCGATGACCCAATGCCCGAGGTCGGCACGCCGACCTGGGATTTCGTGAAGCGCCTGCGCGACGCGACCTCGATGAAGGTGTTCATCAAAGGCATCGTCACCCGTGAGGACGCGGAGCTCGCGGTGAGCAATGGTGTGAGCGGCGTGTTCGTATCGAACCATGGCGGCCGTGCCGAGAACAGCACTCGTGCAACGGTGCTGTCGCTGCCCGAAGTGGTGACGGGCATTCGCGGCCGCGCCGCGATCATTCTCGACGGCGGCATTCGTCGCGGCACCGACATCTTCAAAGGCCTCGCCTTGGGCGCGACGGCGACGGGAATCGGACGCCCCTACATCTGGGGCTTGGCGTCATTCGGCCAGGAGGGCGTCGAGACGGTGCTCGCGTTGCTCCGAAAGGAATTCGAAATGACGATGCGCCAGGCGGGAACCGTTTCGGTTTCGCGAATTACAAAAGACTATATCGTTGCGCACTAATGGGGACGGCCGGGGACGGGCGACGGACGACTGACGGCCGGGGACGGGCGACGGGCGACTGACGGCCGGGGACGGGCGACGGGCGACGAACGGCCGGGGACGGGCGACGGGCGACGGGCGACAGACGACGCGCGATAAACCGAACGTCGCAACACGTCCGCCGTTCGCCGCCACCCGGCCCGGGGCTGGTTTCGCCGCCTAGCTGGTGCCTCTGGCCGCATTAGCATTTCGCCGGTCGCCGGTCGCCGGTCGCCGGTCGCCGGTCGCCGGTCGCCAGTCGCCGGTCGCCGCCCACGTCCGCCGCCCGTCGCCCGTCGCCCGTCGCCCGTCCCCGGCAGTCCGTCCCCGGCAGTTCTCCTAAACCTTTGTCTACTAAAAAACTAGTTGACAACCCAAAGCCCCGTCGGTATTCTCTACTAGAAATTTAGTAGAACCCCGCTTCCAGGCCGGCTATGGACATCTCGTTTACCGATCGCGAGCTCGACGTGATGGCGGTCCTGTGGCGAAACGGCTCGGGCACCGTCGCCGAAGTGCGCGACGCGCTCGACGACTCGTTCGCGTACACGACGGTCCTCACCGTCCTGCGCACGCTCGAGGAAAAGGGCTTCATCACACACATCACCGAGGGCAAAGCACACCGGTATCTGCCCGCGGTGACACCCGACCTCGCCGGCCAGAGCGCCCTCTCGCGCGTGCTCGACAAGATCTTCGGCGGGTCGCCCGACCTGCTGCTCACGCAGCTCGTCAGTGACAAGAAGCTCGATACGGCCGACTTGCGGCGGCTTCGCAAGCTGCTCGACGACCGGCTTGCCAAGCGCAAGAAGGAGGACTGATGCTGCTCGCCTGGATGGCGTATTCCGTTCTGTTCGGCGCGATCACGTATGCCGCGGCGCTTGCCGTCGACCGAGTCGCAGCGACATGGGGACGCAGCCAGCGCTTCATCTGGCTCGCGGCGGTGATCATCGCGGTCGCTGTGCCAGTGCTGCTTGCCACGCGGCCGCGCGTCGAGCCTGTGCGCGCGAGCGTGACGCAGTTCGCTCCGGAGCTCGACGTCCCAATCGTTTCGACGCCCGTCGTGTCGACCAATGTGGCACACGAATCGACGCGCGCGTGGATAGCGCGCACGATCGCGGCGGCCGATCCAATCGTGATTCGCGTGTGGCTGCTCGCCTCTCTCATCTGGTGCGCGCTGCTCGTGCGTGCCGCGATCGGCGTCCGTCGCCGTCGCGTGCACTGGCGTGCGGTGGAGATCGACGGCACCGCGGTGCTCGTTTCGCCGGCGGTCGGTCCCGCGGTTGTCGGCGCGCTCGCACCGTGCGTTGTGATTCCGCAGTGGGCGCTCACGCTGGACGCGCCGGCGCGCGCGCTCATGCTCCGTCATGAACGCGAGCACATTCGCGCCCGCGATCCGCTCCTGCTCCTCGGCGCCGCGCTCGCAATGACGCTTGCGCCATGGAATGCCGCGCTCTGGCTGCTCGTGCGACGTCTTCGGCTGGCGATCGAGATCGATTGCGACCAACGCGTGCTGCGAGCGTCAGCGCATGCACGCGAATACGGCGAGCTCCTGCTGACGGTCAGCGCACGAAAAGCCGCGCCGCTTCCTTTTGCGACGTCGCTCGCCGAGCGGCGCCCGTTTCTCGAACGGAGAATCAAAGCTATGACTACGTCGAATCCGCGGTATCCACGACTCGTGTCAGCCGGGTGCATGCTTCTCGTTGCGGCGGCGAGCACGGCCGCCATGCGCGCGCCGCATCCGAATTCGCTCATCACGCAACAGACGTCTGCGCCGACGTTGTCGGCTCCTGCGATCGAGTCGCCATCCATTGCTTCTCCAGTCGCAGCAGAGCCTGCACCCGCGAAGGTCCTCGAGTCGCTCCCGACCCCGATGTCGGCGCCGCCGGTGCTGGAGACGCCCGCCGCCAAGTCGATCGACATTCTTCCGCCCACGGCGCAGGTGCTGCCCACCATTCGACGCGGGCCCGACTCGCTCTCGCTGGAAGACATTCGCAAGCTGATCGCCGTGCATCATCCGAGCGCGCTCAATGGCGATCCGGACATCAATACGATCACCCTCGTGGTGGACGCGCGCGGTAACTACGTCACGAGCCTGGCCGAATCGCGTCCATTTGCTGCCGGCGTTGTGGTCGCTCGCGGAAGTAGCGGCGGATTTGCAGCCGCTGGCGGCGGTCGAGGCGGTTCGGGCGATGCCGTTGCCGCGCGCGGCGGTGGCGGAGGAGTCATCTACGCGCGCGGCGGCGCCGCAGCCGCTGACGATTCCGCTGCGGTCGCGGAGAAAATGAGGCGGATGAAGGAGATGATGGAGGTGGTGAAGGCGCGGGTCATTGAGCAAGCGAGCGACACAGGCGACGCCGCCATTCGAGCGAAAGTTGCTGTGGATGAACGACAGATGGCGGAGGCCAAAATGGCCATCGCGCGCTCGTCCACGCTCGGCGAAGTCCTGGGGCTGAACATGAATGCGCTCTCGCAGGTGATCGATCCGGAGTCGATCGACGCAACGCGCGTCCGCACGTTCAGCCCGGGCCAGCTCGGAACGACGCCGCTTCGGGTCTTCGTCGTCCGCCTCAAGTCATAATTGAAGCGCGAGTTGCTCAAAGGCTGGTGAGGACGGTGTTGAATCGAGAGGGCACGCGGAACAGACGTCCGCGTGCCCTCTCGTGTTTCTAGCTCGGCAGTGTTCGTGATCAAAAAGCTTTAAAGCGTTCCGCCGTTCCGTGGCAATCCCGCCTGTGCCCGTGCCGATCCGTGGTAAACGGCGCGACTACAGCAAGCCGCGCTTGCCGAGCTCCTCTCGAAGCTGCCCGGCAGATGTGAACTGAATCGTCTGGATGCCGAGGGACGCTGCCGGAGCGAGGTTCTGCGCGCGATCGTCGATGAAGAGCGTGCGGCCAGGATCTGCCTGCGTCATGCCGAGCACGCGACGATACATCTCTCGCATTGGTTTGCGCATGCCGAGCCAGCACGACGTGAAAAACGTCGGAAAGATTCCGTGCAGCCCGAACTTCCGAATTCGGAACTCGTTGAGCGCTTCGCTCTCGTTATTCAGCGTCGCGAGACGAGCGCGCCGCGCGGTCGCAAGGTCGCGCGCGACCGCGATGCTGTCCGGCCACGGCACGCTCTGCGCGAACATGAACTGTTTGAACTCCTCGCGCGAGCAGTTGCGCGGTTCGCAGAACACGGTGATGTCGAGATATTCGTCGAGCGTGATATAGCCTGACTCGAGCGCGCCGACAGTCTCTTCGTGCCGGTATTGGAAGTCGGTCTCGTTCAGACCGAATGTCTCGATCGCGGCCGCTCGCTGCTCCTTATCCCATCCGTTGCTCCCGAGCACACCGCCGATGTCGAACAGCACGAGCTCGGGCGAGGTCATCCGACGAGCACCGCGCGGGCCGGCGCTCCGTCGAGGCCCTCGAGCCGTAGCGGAAGCACATAGAGCGCGTAGGGCCCCGCTGGCGGAAGCGAGAGATCGAGACCCTCGACGATGATCACGCCGCGCTCGAGCAGCGTGCGGTGCGTTCGATGGTGACCGGAATGGAACTGCTCGATCGAGAGATAGTCGACGCCGACCAGGCGAACGCCGAGCGACACGAGATACTCCGCGCCGTCGGGCGCGAGATACGTGTAATCGCGATGAAACTCGCGCTCGCGATTGAACGTGGAGTTCCGAGTTTTGATCAGCACACGGCGATGATCCGAGAGCTCATGTCGCCGCAGCTCTTCCTCGCCCACCGACATCGCCGTGTCGGGAACGGTGATGACGACCGCGGGGCCCATCAGCACGTCCAGCGGCAACGCGTCGACGCCAGCGCCTTCGTTGAAGAAATGCTTCGGCGCGTCGACGTGTGTGCCCGTGTGCGATCCAAAGGCCAATGACGAGACGTTCGCGCCGGCGCCTTTCGAGATTTCCTGCTGAGGAGTGATCGTGATTTCAGGGTTGCCCGGATAAACCAACCCGCCGCTCACGATCGGAAGCGAAATGTCGTAGATGGTCGGCATTGAGGGATTAGATCAGGCATCGACGATGAGATACGGACTGTAACGGAAACAGAAACGGATATTCACGGATCACGAACAAAGCTTTTTTGACGTTGTTTTAAAAAGCAAATACGTGTTGTGCCGTTCGTGTCCGTTCACTCAGTTCACTTCCGTATCTAATCATTCAAATCGTCTCCGGCGCGTTCGCCTCGAGAATCGCATCGGAGACCCCATAACCTGCATCCTCACGGACGCGGCGCGCCACCTCTCGGCGTGTTTCGTCTTGCGCCGACTGCAGGGATTGGCGCGCGGCACGGAAGCGACGTCCCGACTCGATGATGAAGAGATCACACAAGTCGAGCTCGCGCGCGCACGCGTCTTCACCGCGCTCATCAACGAGCCGCTGCGTGCGAGCGAGCACGCAGATCGTGGCGAAGAGCTCGACGGCCATGTCGGCAAGACGCTCGAGCTCCTGCTGCCGATCGACGATCTCGCGACGGTAGTGGCGAATCACGCGTTCAGTCGCCAAATGCAGCTCGGCGACATGCTTCTCCAGATACTCCCCGTGCGCCTCGAGACGCGAGCTCAATTCGACGTCGAGCGTCGGCGTGGCGCCGAGCGCGCTGCGTAAGCGCGATGCGGCGAAGCCACTGATGAGCCCGAGATTCTTCACCGGCCGCCGAAGGGCTGACCCGATCTCCTTGAGCTGCTCGGCGGGTCCCTGAATGCCGTTGAGCGCGATGAAGAGCCGAAGAATCTCATTCGTGCCCTCGAAGATCCGGTTGATCCGCGAATCGCGCAGCAACCGCTCATAGGGATAGGGTTTCACAAAGCCGCGTCCGCCGGCGAGCTGCACCATCTCATCCGCCGCGCGCCAGATCATGTCGCTCGCGAACACCTTGCAGCATGCTGCCTCGAGCGCCCAATCCGCGTCGATGAGCGAGGCGAGGTTCGCGAGCTGTCCGAGCATCGCGTCCGCGGCATAGACGTCAGATGCCGTGCGAGCGAGCTTGCGCTGCGTGATCTCGAATTCGGCGATCGGTTTGCCGAACTGGATTCGGTTCGCGGTGAACGCTGCCATCTCGCCGAGCAAGTGCTTCGTACCGGCCGTGCAGCCGGCGGCGAGCGACATGCGTCCGCCGTTGAGCACGTGAACGGCGACGGCGAAGCCTTTGCCGACGGTTCCGAGGACGTGGTCCGCGGGCACCTCGAGATTGTCGTAGTGCAGCTCGGCCTGTGTCGATCCGCGAATGCCGAGCTTGCGAACCGTTCCCGCGACTCGAAAGCCCGGCATGTCCGGCCGAATGATGAACGCCGTCGGCCGCTGTACGATCTCGCCGTGCCGTTCGGTCGGCGTTTGGGCGAACGTCGCGATGACGCCGGCGCGATGTCCGTTGCCGATCCATTGTTTGCGCCCGTTCAGGATCCAGCGCGTGCCGTCTGCGCTGAGCCGGGCCGTAGTTTTCACGTTCTGAGCATCGGAGCCGATGTCCGGTTCCGTGAGCGCGTAGGCCGCGAGCGTCTCGCCGCGAGCGAGCATCGGCAGATATTTCGCCTTCTGCTCGGCGTTTCCAAACAGGACGATGGCCTTCGAGCCAAGACCGCAGTGGACGCCAACGAGAACGGCGATCGACGGATCGATCCGCGACACCTCGCCGAAGATTCGCGAATATCCGGCAGCAGATAGTCCCGCCCCGCCATATTCCCTAGGGATGGTCAGGCCAAGCAGTCCATTCTCCGCCAGCGCCTGAATCGTGGCTTCCGGGACCGACTCGGCTTCATCAAAGGCCGCCGAATCGATGAGGCCGTCCTTCTTCATCCGATGCAGGGCGGCGATCAATCGCCGGACGGTCGCGGCTTCGGCGGGATCGCGGACGTCGAGCGGGGGTGGAAAGGGAAAGAGCAGCTCGTCGTGCAGCGCCCCGGCGAAGATTCCGCGAACGAAGGATGACATGTGGATAAACTAGGGAAGAGGGAAGCGGGAAGGGGGAAGCGGGGGGAAGGGGTCAGGGGGATGGGGGAACCCAGACGATCATTTGATGCCCGAGGACCGAGTCCAATCTCAATGCGCCGATCCCTCATCCCCAGCACCTCATCCCCCCTCGTCCCGCTTCCCTCTTCCCCCTTCCCTCGGTGAAAGAATTCGGTAAAGCCGCCAAAAATGGCTGGCCCAAGCAAGGGACAAACCGCTGATTTGAATGACCATGCGCCGCTCTCCACGCCTGATCGGCACGGTCGCGCTGCTCGTTTTGGCGCTCTTCGTGTGTGCTGCCCTTGCTTACCAGGGGTTCGACGCCGCGCGGTCGCAAAAGCGCACCGTCGACGCGACGCTGCACGATTACGCGAAGCTCGCCAACTGGGAGTTCACGCAGCAGGGGAAGAACCAGCTGCTGGCGCAGGTGGTGACGTCGCTGGTGCAACAGGCCTCGCACATCGATCCAGCGCGTTTGGACGCGACGGTGCTTGCACCGGCCGTCGTGGAAGACATCGCTCGCGAAACGATGGGATGGTGCAACTGTCTTTCGCGCGTTCGCTATTTCTTCCGCTACGATTGGGCGGACGGCACCTTCCGAACGACTGAAACCGATCTCCCGGACGCCGAGTTGGCTTGGGCGCGCGATACGGTGGTGGCGTACGCGAAGGCGCGCGGCCCGGTGCCGGACGTCAACACGATCACGTTCGGCTCACCCGACGGCCGCACCGGTCCGTTTCGGAATCTGGCAGTCGTTCTGACGAACGACTCGTACGCTGCGTTGTTCGGACAGCGTCAAGGGCGACCGACGCTCGTCGTATTCGTCGTTGCGCGCGACCACAAACGCGGTTTGCCGGTGACGATCTACGGCTACGTGACCGATCCGGAGCCCTTTCTCTCGCCGATCTTCGCCAACCTTCGGGGCGTGAACGGCGAACCCAGTTGGGTTCTTCCGCCGACGCTCATTGGAAAGCTGCCGGTCGATTCGATTCTGTCGCTGTCAGTAACGACCGTGGCGGGCAACGAGGTCTACAAATCGCCGGGTTGGGCGGCGCTCACCTACTCGGCCGTCGACACGCTCGAGCCGAATTTCGGCCGACTGATCATGCGCGTGAGTCTCAACGAGGACTTCGCGAGCATGCTCGTCGTGGGCGGATTGCCGAAGTCGCGACTTCCGCTCTTGCTCGCGCTGTTCGCGATCGCCGCTGGTCTGCTCACGGTCACGCTGATTCAACTCCGGCGACAGCAGGAGCTGGCGCGCATGCGCACGGAGTTCGTCTCGGGCGTGTCGCACGAGCTCAGGACTCCGCTCGCGCAGATTCGCTGGTTCGCCGAGCTGCTGCACATGGGCAAGCTGCGCTCGGAGGACGAACGTCTTCGCTCCGCGGGCATCATCGATCAGGAAGCGCGGCGGCTGACGTATCTCGTGGAGAACGTCCTCAACTTCTCTCGCGCGGAGAAGGGGACGAATCGCGTTTCGTTGTCGCCGTCGGATTTCGACCACGAGATTCGCGACGTGCTCGAGCTGTTCGCGCCGCTCGCGCGTGCCCGACAGATGTCGCTCGACGCGCGGCTCGACGCGGGCGCCGTCGTGCACTTGGATCGCGACGCGCTGCGTCAGATTCTGCTCAATCTCCTCGACAACGCGGTGAAGTATGGCCCCGCGGGTCAGACGATCGTGGTCGGCTCGGAGGTCTCCGCCGATCGCGCGCGCGTCTGGGTCGAGGATCAAGGTCCCGGTATTCCGCACGACGAGCGCGTTCGCGTGTGGGAGCCGTATGTCCGT
>Ga0070679_100000686_pt1 | contig 29008 bp, 19 predicted proteins | sample KBSC63BmetaG_FD_65652 | JGI IMG/M metagenome (GOLD analysis project Ga0070679, IMG submission 65652) | Corn rhizosphere microbial communities from Kellogg Biological Station, Michigan, USA - KBS C6-3B metaG | ecosystem: Host-associated > Plants > Roots > Rhizosphere | place: USA: Michigan... | reverse complement strand
CGCGTGCTGGCGTGTTCGAGGTTGATCTGGCCGTGTTCTTCCGAGAGCCGTTCCAACTGCATGCCAGGGTCTTCAACGATGAGGCCGTGAAAGCTTTGCGCGCCGGAGATCTGGCGGTCGTTCGAGAGAGTTTTGGAGCCGGAGTCGATGACGACCCATCCATCCACCGCAGTGCTGACCACGGTGACGAGCACCTGCAGCGCGCAGTCGTCGAGCGTACACGCGCCGGCGTCGAGCGTGTTGCGGTCGTTGAAGACGTACGTTCCTGGCCGGATCTCCGTGAGGCTTTTTACATGATGGCTTTGAAAAGCAGTCGGCGTGCTTCCGCCGCTGACCACCTCACAGGCAAGACCATCGGACGCGAGCATCTCGATGACAGATGACGCGTGCTCATCCACAAGACGCAGTTGCTCTTGCTGCTCGGCAGGCGCGGCCCAAATGTGGCCGGGATATAGATTAAGGCCAGCGAAACGCACACCCGGCGTGGTGTCGATCTTTTGCGCCAAAGCGAGAACGTCCGCGGGGTTAGCGAGACCGCAGCGATTCATACCCACGTTCAGTTCCGCCAGAATGTCAAAGCGTACGCCAGCCGCCGCGGCGGCGGCTGCCAGCGGTTCGAGGGTACTGGCATCGTCGATAGCAATGGTGAGATGTGTACCTTTGCGCGCGATCTCGGTAAGACGGTGGAGCTTGTCTTTGCCGTATGCCGGATACGCGAGCAGCAGATGATCGATGCCGGCTTCCGCCATTACCGCAGCCTCGGTGCTTTTGGCGACGGTGAGGCCCCACGCACCGGAACGGAGTTGCATGTGCCCGATTTCGGGGATCTTGTGGGTCTTGGCGTGTGGGCGCAGCTTGAGCCCGTGCTGCTGCACGTACTGTCCCATGCGTGCGAGGTTATTCTCCAGCTTGTCCAGGTCGACACATAGCGCGGGTGTTTCCAGTTCGTCGATGTTCATGTTGTTGCTCCTGCGGTCTGCGTCTCGAACTTCGGCCATTGCCCGGGGTTGAGGAAGCGGTCCTCAAGGCAATCCATGGAGCGAATGGCCGCGACAATCTCCTTGCTGAGTGGACCACGCTCGACAAAGTGAATGGCCTGCTCCAGTTCGCGGACGCTTGCGGTGCCGATAAGCATCAGGCCATCGAACCCCGCAGCATAACGATAAGCCAATTCCGTGAGCGAGATCCCTGCGTTCATGGCGATGCGGTCCAACTTCGCAATTGCATTGCGCAGCGGCTGCATGGACGCCGGCAAACCGTGATAACGCTCGGTGAGTGCACCGCGCAGCAGGACAGAGCGGATGACAAAATCCCTGCCGTCAGTGGAGCGTTGCGCACGCGCGGCTTCGACTCGACGATCGATGGCACTGGCGGCGACCTGAAGGCAGGCGAGGTCAGATTGTTCCAGGCTGGCGCGCAATGCGTCGTCGTAAATCGACGCACCAAATGCGCGAATCTTGCCTTGTTGCCGAAGCGTGTCAATCGGCTCCAGGAACCTTGCCAACTGTTCAACATGTGTCAGGGTGGCGCTATGCAACATAAGCCAGTCGACGTGATCGGTCCGCAGCAGGCGCAGGCTCTGTTCGACTGATGCGGCGATCTCCGTCGCGAGCTCGGCGTCGGTACGCCCTTCGAGAGACAACGGGCCGACCTTTGTGGCCAGGGTCAACTCTGCGCGGCGGCCGGTGAGGCAGCGGCCGAGGACCTCTTCGCTGTCACCGTACGCGCGTGCCGTATCGATGAAGCGGATCCCCTTGTCGAGCGCAGCGTGTACGAGCCGCGCGGCCTGCTCGTACGTTGGCTGCTTTACTTCTCCACCGACGCCGAGTCCGTACGGCAGACCAAGTTCAACCGTCCCCAGCGCGATCTGTGGGACGGAGACATTGAGGGACTTCAGAAGACGCTGTTTCATGTGCGACCCATGATCTCAGCTACGGTCAGGCTTCTATTTCCGCGACAAAGGCGGCTTCCACAAGCATACCCGCCTGTAGTGCGACGCCATAAGCACGCCGGCTCGGCGGATGCGTTCCGAAGTACTCCGCGTACACAGCATTGACTTCCTTGATGTCGCGCAGCACGTCCTGCAAATAGAGCCTGCAGGAGACGATCGATGTCTTATCGACGCCGGCGAGTTCCAGTACATGGTCGAGTTGCCGGAAGATTTCGCGCAACTCGGCGCCGGGCCCGCCTTCGACAGGCTTCGTTTCGCCCGGCGGAATAGGCGTAAGGACGGTTTCCAGGGTGCGGCCAGAGTGGATGACTGCCGTGCTGTAGGGGAACGTGCTGCTCGTGAGTAGAAACTTCATGGCTATTCATCACGATATCAACGCAGTGAGCGTGAATGCTTCGGAATGGCGCCGCTTGTCCAACACGTTGGATAGAGCGGAGAACAGACAGACATGCGGCCACTATGGGGCCGCACCTTTGGTGAATATGAGGTAAGACTAAAAGATATGTTCACGGAACAGCAGCGATCTTCCATCACGAAAACAGCCCCCTGGCTCGCGCCGAAGTGGAGAGTGACGATCGTGCTGTTCTTCGCGGCGGCGTTGAACTATGCCGACCGCTCGGCGGTGTCGTCGGTCTTTCCGCTGCTGCGTTCGAGCCTGCATCTCTCCGACTACGCCCTGGCAGGTGTGGGGACGGTGTTTTTGTGGAGCTACGCTTTCGGCTCGCCGTTCGGCGGCTCCATCGCCGATCGCAAACGCCGCTCCAGTGTGCTGGTGGTCAGCCTCGTCTGCTGGAGCATGGTGATGATGCTGACGTCACTGGCTATGGGCGCGCACTCACTGCTGATGTTGCGCGGTCTGCTGGGACTGGCGGAGTGTGCCTATCTGCCTGCGGCCTACGCTTTGCTGTCCGATCATCACGGTCGCGACACGAAAGCGACGGCCGTGGGCATCCACATCTGCGGCATCAACGTGGGGGTGGTCGGTGGAAGCACGATGGCGGCGGCCCTGGGCCAACGCATTGGCTGGCGCGGGGATTTCGTAGTGCTGGGCGGCCTGGGACTCGTGCTGGCCGCGGTGTGCTGGCTGCTGGTTACTGAAGGGCCGCTGCGGCAGCAGCGGGCAACTGCGCGGAGAAAGACCTTTCTTGCCGACATGGGCGCACTCTTTCTGCGGCCGGTGTATGTCTGGATCGCGTCTGCGTCGATGTTGCTTGCCGTCGTGACATGGTCGCTGTTGAACTGGCTGCCGCTGTTTTTTCACGAACACTTCCAGATGGGGCTGACGGCGGCGAGTTTCGCCAGTTCCGCGTCCATGCAGAGCGCTGCGGTGATAGGCGCGCTGAGCGGCGGCGTGATCTCGGACCGGCTGGCGCGGGCGGGCCTTCGGCGTCGCATTACATTGTTGATCGTCACGCGAATGCTGGCCGCGCCTGTGTTGTTGGCGTTTCTGCTGCCGCTCTCCGCGCAGGTGACCTGTGTTGTGATTTTTGTGTACTCGCTGAGCATTCAACTGGGCGCCGGCAGCGAGGTGGCATCGATCTGCGAAGCGGTGGAAGAAGAACAGCAGGCGACCGCTCTTGGCTTGTTCAACCTGACCAACAGTGTCGCCGGCGGAGCGGGCATCCTTGGCACGATCTTTCTACAGCACCACTTTGGCTGGACGGTGGCGATCGCCTGCCTGGCCGCGGTGGTATTGCTTGCCGGTTGCTGCCTCATCATGGCATGGCGCGCGCGTGGTGTGGCCGCCGCCAGAGTCGACATGCTGGCAAGCTGACACATGTCTTAGCACGACTATCGCAAGGCCCCTCAGGCCTTCGCCTGGAAGGACACATCGCATCACAGCGCTTTGTATGGGTTTGTTTCAGCCGTGTGTCCAATCCATCGGACGCGTACGGTGTTTTGCGGTCTCAAGCTATCGACTTCGGATTTTCACACGGCTAAGCTCAGGCCACTACACAATCAGGAGAGTGTTTATGATGTGCAACTCTGTTTCGCGAATGTACATTGTTCGGGCTTTTGGCGCGCTCTGCCTGCTGGCCCTTTTCATGCTGCCATGTAAAGCGCAGACAACGCTTGGGTCGATCTTCGGCACCATCACCGACTCTTCGGGCGCCGTCGTCCCGAATGCGACCATTACCGTGACGAGCGTGGAGCAGGGCACCAGTCGCACCGTCAAAACGACCAGCGATGGCAGCTATCGTGTCACACAGCTCGAGCCCGGCAGCTACCGGGTGAGCGCTACGAAGCAGGGATTTGCCAAGGCGCAGTCCGAGGCGATTCCCATCGCGATCGAAGCCATCGTGCGCGCCGACATATCGTTGAAGGCTGGGTCCGAGGGTACTGTCGTAGAAGTTACCGCTGCCAACCCTCTGCTGAACACCGGGTCGGCGGAAGTTTCGGCGCAGGTGACATCGGAAGAATTGCTAAACCTGCCCACCCTGGACCGCAATATCGTCGGCCTGATGACGCTTTCCCCGGGCGTGACCGGAGGCAACTACGACCCCTCCAGCCCCAACGCCGGTGGCCGCGTGGGTCAGATTACCGGGGCGGAAGTTGTATCCATGGGCACGCCGCCGGTTGGTAACTCCTTCCTTCTGGATGGCGTCACCACCAACATGGAATTCAGCGGCACGATCGCCGCACGCCCGCCGATGGATATGGCTGCCGGCTTCCAAATCCAGATCGCGCAGTTCCCCGCCGATGAAGGCCGCGCTTCGGGCGCTGTACTCAACATGTCTCTCAAGTCCGGCACGAACAAGTTTCACGGGTCGGCCTACGGTTATATCCAGAACAACGCAGTCAACTCGCAGCCAAGAACGTACACGTCGGCGCTCAATGCGAAAGTGCCTTATCACCGCTATCAGTACGGGGGAAACCTGGGCGGCCCGATCATCCGCGATAAACTCTTCTTCTTTGCCGGCTATGAAGGATTGCGGCAGCTTCAAACGAACATCTCGAATTACACCGTGCCGGCGATGTCGGAAAAGTACCCTGTCAGCCAATACGCGGCGCATGGAATTGTCCCTGCAACCCCTATCGCCCCCGGCACTTGCACTGGGGCCAACGACTATTATTTTGGGAAGACGACTGATGCCAATGGCGGTGTGTTCAATGGCATAACCGTCTATAACCCCACTTCTCTACCTTATGGTTCGACTGCTCAGCGAACGCCATTTGCCGGCAACTGCATTCCTGGCAGCTTGCTCAGCCCAACCGGTTTGAAGTTGCTGCAGTTCTATCCCGACCCGACGAGCGGAAAGGCTTATGCGCAGGCCGTCCCACGTAACCTGATTGCCGACTGGGAGACAGAAAAAACCAACTGGACCATTACCCCGAAGGATTCGATTGACCTGCATTTCCTTCGACAAAATCAGGGGCTGGCCAGCACGGGCCTGAACCCAATCCTCTCGGCGAGCACATTGGAGCAAAATGGCATCAACAGCGGCGTGAACTACTTCCGCGTGATTTCGCCCTCGATGGTCAACGTGTTCCGCATTAGCTATACACGTTTCGTTCTGAATCAGGTGACCGCCAACCAGCAGAACTACCTCAGCAGTGTCATTGCGGGATGGCCGCTCGCCGGCGCGAATGGACCCCCGGGCGTTAACCCCGTTTCCATCACCGCGGTTGCTCCCCTTCAACTGGTCACCGCTTTTGCCTCTCCCTTCCACTTGAAGGAAAATAACTATCAGGCGCAGGACATGCTGAGTTGGCAGAAGGGCAATCACTCCTTCAAGTTCGGCGGCGAGTACGAACAGATCCGCTTCTGGCAGAACCGTGGCCGCTCTGGTGGAGGCAACCTGACCTTCAATGGAACTTCGACCAACATATCCACTGGCGCCACGGCCGCAGCCGACGGTGTTCCGGACATGCTGCTGGGACTCGCAAGCGGTGTGGTCGCGAACTACGTCTTCACTTCGAATGGTGTCGGTCTGCGTACGCATTACATCATGCCCTTCGCGCAGGACGACTGGCGTGTGACGAAGAACCTGACCCTTAACCTGGGTCTTCGCTACGACATCTTCACGCCGTACCACGTCGACAACGATCAGACGGAGAACTTCGACCCCTCAACTGGAACGGTGCTCATTCCCAATACGTCGACTTTTGCCAGCAAGGCATACGGGTTCACCACAGGACTTCCCGCACACTGGGCTTACGTTCCGCGTGATCAGGTCTATAAGAAGATTTACTGGAAGAGCTTCGATCCGCGCATCGGGTTTGCGCTGCAGGTCAATCCTAAGCTGATGTGGCACGGTGGTTACGGCATATACCATGTGCCGGTGTTAGGCAATACGCCTTTGAACGGCACCACCAACACCAACGATGTCACGCCGAGCATTTCAACCGGCTCCCCTTTCTGCCTTGATAGCAGCGTCAACGGATGGTGCCCGACCACAGGTCTTCCCTCGGATCCTACCGGCGGCTTCAAGGCGGCGCTCACCAGCCAGGGCTTCGTGCCCTTCTACTATCAGAGGGATCTTCCCGATCCCTATGCGGAGAAATACACCACGGACATCCAGTACTCTCTCACGCATAATTCATCCGTGGATGTAGGCTATCTTGGCGCTTCCACAGCGCACTTCGCGGAAATCTACAATATCAACCAGGCACCGGTGGTTTCCAGCAACAACACAACGTATTCGCTGATCAACCGCCAGCCGTTCCCGAACTTTGGAACGTCGCTGTATAACTACGGACAGGTCGATCACACTAACTACAACGCTGGATACGTGAACTTTCAATTCCAGAAATGGCACGGACTCCAGTTCAAGTCCTACTACACCTACTCGAAGACCCTGGGTCTGGGCACAGGTAATGATCAGGTGCTGATTACGCCTTATCAAGCTAATCTGGACTACGGCCCACTGGATTACGACATTCGGCACCGCTGGGTGACGCAGTTTATCTATCGCATCCCGAAGCCGACCCAGCATCTGGTTGGAGCAATCGTTGGCAATTGGGACATCAGCGGCATCGTCAACTTCCAAAGTGGTATGCCGATGACCGTTACCACCTCGGGCGGCACGTCACTCAACGTCGGAACGACCGGCGGCTCCGGTCAGCGGCCGTACGTGCTCCACAACCCCAACCTGCCAAAGGACCAGCGTTCGGTGAGCAAATGGTTTGATACGACGGCGTTCGCAAACACAGTTTGGTGTACGGGAGCCAAGACGGATTCCGTCACCTTCAGTTCAGCGGCCTTCGCTATTGGCGATTCTGGCAACCCCTGTCAGGGAGTAACTGCCATTAGCGATCCGACGAAGCTGCCTAATCCGACCGCCTTCAATCGCATCGTCACCTATACCGCCCAGACGGCCGCTATTCCCTGGGGCAATGAAGGCAAGAATTCGATCGGTGGGCCGCCGGAAAAGCTAGTTACTATGGCGCTCCAGCGGCGCTTTACGATTGAGAAGGGTTTCATTACCTTCCGTTTGGAAGCCTACAACCTCGCCAACCATCCGAATTACCACAACCCAGGCAATTTGAATCTCAACTCAGCTACTACGCCGGCCTTTGGGGCAATTTCCAGCAACCAAACTGGCCCACGTCAATTGCAGGGTTCGCTGCGCTACGACTTCTAACCTTCAACCAGTCCCGTTACGCGAGGAAGTTTTCCTCCTACGTAACGGGACTTTGTCTTGCCGGGAACCTCAACAACGTGTCTTCTGTAGCTATGCCGCTTTCCTCCATCCGCAAAGCCATTCTTTACGGTGCGCGAGACCTGCGTTTCGTCGACGAGCCGGCACCGGAAGTGCTAGGCCTTCACCAGATCCTGGTGCGGACCCAAGTCACCGCATTGTCGACCGGAACCGATCTCGCGAACTACGATGGCCGCTCTGAAGAACTGCCTGGTGCGCCGTCGTATCCACGCGCCGTCGGATATTCGAACGTCGGTGTCGTGGATAAGGTGGGAGCCGGCGTTACGCGCTTCGCTGTTGGCGATCGCGTCTTCAGCACGCGCCCGCACTGCTCCGGTTACATTGCCGAAGAGAGCGACCTGCTGGTCAGGATCGATCCTCGGGTGGATGCGGAACAGGCATCGCTTGCCTACCTGACACATCTCGGCGCGGCGGCGTTGCGCAAGGCGAGTTACCTGCCGGGGGAAAACGTTCTAGTCCTCGGCTTGGGTGTTATTGGACTATGCACGGTGGCGCTGGCATCGTCGCTGGGAGCGCAAGTCGAGGCGATCGCCAATCATCCTCGGCGGATGGAACTGGCGCGGGCCATGCATGCCCAGCAGACGTGGGATGCCGACGATCTCGATCCTTCCCTTGTGTTTGCAGGCCGGGGGGCGGATGTGACCGTCCTGACCGCCAACAGTTGGGACGCCTATCGTACGGCGCTCGAAGCCGCAGCGACTGCGGGACGCATCGCGCTGCTTGGCTTCCCGGGACGCGCCCAGCCGCAGCCTGACTTCAATCCGCTGGATGCGCGCTGGATTTATGGAAAGCAACTCACGGTTTCGGGCGCCGGCTTTGCGCCGCGTGCGGAGTGCGCGCCAGAGGAGATTCGCTTCAACCTGCGGCGCAGCCTTGAAGATATTCTGGGCCGGCTGGCGGATGGCCGGCTGAACTTTGCACCGCTGATTTCGCATCGCATACCGGCGGATTCCATGCGCGACGGATATGAGATGGCGCTCGCACATGATAAGTCTCTGACGGCGGCCGTTTTTCTGTGGTGATGTGAGCGGCCGCACAAAGGCCATGCTGAAAGGGGGACACACAGATGGAAATTCGCCACGTTGGTGTGGTTGGTCTCGGTTTGCTGGGACGGGGAATCACGGCGAGCCTGCTGGCCCATGGCCTTGAGGTAACCGTCCACGACCGCGAACAGGTGATGCAGCAGGAGGTCGTGCCTTATCTCGAAGGCGTGATGGACGAGATCGCGCAACATCGCCCGGACTGCGCGGCGGCGTGCTCCGCGTGGCGCACGAGCTTCACCTGGGTGGCCGGCCTGGAATCCTTTGCATCATGCGATCTGGTGATCGAGAGTGTTTCTGAGCTGCTGGGAGCGAAGCGCGAGTTGTTGCTGCAGATGGAAGCTATCGTAGGCGCGGAAGTCCCTCTGGCCAGCAACACGTCCGCGCTTCCCATCACCGAGATACAGCGCGGTTTTGCGCATCCGGAGCGTGTGCTGGGCATGCACTGGGCCGAGCCGGCGTTCGCAACGCGGTTTCTGGAATTGATCGGTGGCGACCAGACATCGCCTGCGGTGCTTGAGCACATGGAGGCGTTTGGCAAACGGCTCGGCAAGGAGCCTTGCGTCGTAAACGATATCCCGGGCTTCATCGTCAATCGGTTGGGGTACGCGAAGTACCGCGAAGCGATGCATCTGCTCGAAACGGGAGTTGCCGATGCGGCAACCATCGACCGCGCGTACCGCAATGCGGCCGGACTGTGGGCTTCTTTCTGCGGACCGTTTCGCTGGATCGACATCACCGGCGGGGCCGCGCTTTACGCCCGGGCGATGGAGCGCGTGGTGCCGGACCTGTCCAATGTGAGTACGGTTCCCGTCGCGCTGCTGCGCCAGGCAGAGCTCGATCGGAAAGCGATCGCCGCTGATGGGGATGCTGCTGTCACTGGCTTCTACGGTGAAACTCCGGAGCAGAAGAAAGAATGGCTGGAGCTGTTACATCGGCAGGCCTGGGAGATCGAGGCCTTGCGCTCGCGCATGGATGAAGCCATGGCCAAGGCCGGTGTTACGAAGGCAGAGTGAAAACCGGCTGTTATCTGGGCTCGAACGCGACCTGCGCGAGAGAAGGCCATGCGGCTCCGTCGGGAGACGTGAATAGTACACGGTACTGTATCCACCGAGCACTGCTCCCTATTCCCGACAATGCCGTGCCGCTTTGCATGTAGAAAGAGCCTGGTCCGTCAGGCCCTGCCCACGTCGCCTGCGCCAGCGACTGCTTGTCGGGAGCGCTACGGACCTGGAATTTCAGCTTTGCGCCATGAGGCTCTTCGCCCTTCCATGTCAGGTGGTTCGAATGAGCCGTAGCCACAATCTCCAACGGAGTGGAGATATACTCCTCTTCCATCTTCCGCGTGTAGAGGTTTCCGGGATCGACCTGCTGCGTGAAGTGAGGGCCGAAGCCGGGCAGTTCGGTGCGATTGTTGCGGTCGAAGCCGTTGGGGCCGTTCCAGTAGATGGTTGAAGGAATGGTGTGGCGGCCATCTTTGACGTGGTTGTGAACGATGATGTCCGCGTAGCCGTCGCCGTTGAGATCCACCGTCTCGATGCCTGCGGACGACTCCGCCGGCAGGTCGGTACGGCGCGCGTTGCTGTAGCCGTCTTTGCCACCCCAGTAGATGAAGATGGGCAACTCGCGCGTGCTGTCGGACATGTAATTGGAGAAGACGAGGTCGAGATAGCCATCGTGGTTCAGATCGGCGATGGTGCAGTCCTCGGATTGGAAGGCTTCCAGCTCGATCGGGCTTCTGAGTGACGGCGTCCCATCGGGGGTGCCCCAGTAGATGCGGCTGACGGTGTTGCGCGATTTGGTTTTGGGGTCGAAGGCGCCGGCCACGATGAAGTCGAGATTGCCGTCGCCGTTCAGGTCGGCAAGCTGCAGCACACCGCCGATGCCGAGGTTGCCGGTCCAGGAGCGGGCGTCGGAGTAGCCGTTAGGGCCGCCCCAGAAAATCTGCATCTCGCCGAAGTAGTTGTCGTTGAAGATGAGGTCGACGTAGCCATCGTGGTTGAGGTCGGCGACACGAATGTTGGCGCTGCGCGTGATCTTGAGCGGGAGGACGACTTCTTTGTCCTTCGAGTAGCCGTTAGGCGAGCCCCAGAGAACGTAGCCGACGGGTTTCCCGTTCTCGATGCCCCCGAAGGCGAGGTCGAGATAGCCGTCGTGGTTGAGGTCGGCGGCGGCGCTGGTGTAGGCGATGTCGATGGGGAGCGTTACGCGGTGGTCGACGGAGAAGCCTTGCGGGCCGCCCCAGTAGAGGTAGCTCCCATGATGATAGGAGCCATCGAGTACGAGGTCGTTGTAGCCATCGTTGTTGAGGTCCGCGACGGTGGTGCCGTAGGTCCCCGAGCCGGGGACGTTGGCCATCGACGCCGACGAGTAGAAGTGATGCGGGTTCCCGAAGAAGATGCTGGTGTTGTTATCGCCAAAGCCGCCGCTGTTCTGGTTGACGAGCACGAGGTCGGGCTTGCCGTCGTGGTTGAGGTCGGAGGAAACGACGCTGACCGCGCCGAAACCTTGGACCTTGGAACGCAGATACGGAGCATAGCCCGTCGCACTGCCCCAGTAGATGTACGAAGGGACATCGTACGTCTTGCCGTCGTTGTAGTTGGAGAAGATGAGGTCAGGGAAGCCGTCGCCGTTGATGTCTGCGGCAACGACTCCCGTTGCGCTAAGCGTGGGAAGATCGGTGCGATGCTTCGCGTCGAAGCCGTTGGCCGATCCCCAATAAATGTACGAAGGCACTGTCGAGGACAGGCCGTCGCTGTTGTTGGCGATGGCGATGTCGGCAAAGCCGTCGTGGTTGAAGTCGCCGACGGTCATGTCGTTGGGTTCCAGCGCGGGCAGGGTGAGCTTGCGATCAGCAGAGACGCCATTGGGGCCTCCGAGAAAGACGTAGACGTTGTCCTCGGCTTTTCCGGTGCGTTTGCCGATAGCGCCGGGCGCGGTGGAGAACATGGTGGAGGTAGCGAGGAGAATATCTGCGAACCCATCGCCGTTAACATCACCGGCGCGGACGGCAACTGCGTTTTCCAGCGGTATGGTCTCAGTGGCGGTCTCGGCGTACCCTTTGGCGCTGCCAAGGAAGATCTGAAGATTCTTTCCCCAGGGGCTGTTGTTGATGAAGGCAATGTCGGGGAAGCCGTCGTGGTTGATGTCGGTGATGACGACGCCGCGAGCGCCGTGCGTGGGCAGCAGGCCGCGGCGCGCGATATCGTAGCCGGTGGCGCTGCCCCAGTAGATGTACGAGCTGAGGCCTTTGTCGGGCGCGAGGTTTTCGATGCCGGCTTCCGCGCCTTCGTTGGCGAAGACGAGGTCAGGATAGCCGTCGCCGTTGAGGTCCGCGGCCGCGACCCCGTAAGCCCAGTTGGTGGGCAACTCGGTGCGGTGGCTGGCGCTGTAGCCGTCGGGACCGCCCCAGTAGATGTATGCCGTGCGGATGCCGGGAGTGTTGTGGATGTAGTTGCAAAAGACGATGTCGGGATAGCCGTCGTTGTTCAGGTCGGCGACGATCGAGCGTCCGCCGCCGAGCGTGGGCAGGCGGGTGATGCCGCTGTTCTTGTTGTCCTGCAGATCAAAGAGAACGTGCGCGAGCGGGCCGCGCTGCCATTGATCGGGAAGAAGAGATTTGAAGCCTTTGCCCTGGTTCCAGTAGATGAAAGCATCGACCGTTTCATCCATGTCGTGATCGTTGCTAAGCAGCACATCGTTGTAGCCATCGCGGTTGATGTCCCACTGATTGATGGTCTGGATGACGCCGGAGCGGGAGACGTAGAGGTTCTGCCCGCCATTGCCGAAGGTGCCGCGCGAGAAGGCGTCGAAACCTGACTGGCGGATGCCTTTGTCCGCACCCTTATTCCCGTTCTGTGCAGCCAGCGGAAGCCCGGCCAGCAAAGCCAGCAGGCAGGTTGCGATCGTCCTGGTCGTCATCGTGCGTTCCTCGCAAATGCTGCTGAGCTTTCGGGCATCAGTGCAACTCCAGGTCAACGTAGGTGCCGTAGATCACGTTCTGGGCTTTCTCATCGCCGGACGGAATCTCTTTCCAGCCATAGGGCACGCCGTCGTACACGAGGAACAACTTGCCGGGAGCCAGTTCAACGAACTCGGTGTAACGCGTGCTCATGTCGGAGAAGATGTTCGTAAAGTTCGACCACTTTTTTCCTGTGCCGTCGAGGCTGAACATCATCGTCACTGGGCCGGGCCGGCCGGTGCTGCAGGCGAGGATGCCGTTGCTCAGCAGGCGCACGCGTGGCTCGACGCCTTTGTAGGGAATAAGTTTGGGGGGCGTCCAGGTGCGGCCTTCGTCGGAAGACCATGCGACGCCCATGTAGCCATCGCTGCCGGTGCGATAGATGACGAAGAGGCGGCCGTCGCGCAGGCGCACGAGGCCCGCCTCGCAAGGGCCTTCTTTGCCCATGCCGGGCAGCGGCTGGTCTTCGTTCGGTACTGAAGAGATGATGGTGCCCTCGCGCCAGGTGAGGCCGTTATCGTCCGAGCGGGCAATGGAAACGTGATAGTACTTCGGCTGAGCCTGGGTGTGAGTGTAGACGCAAGTGAGCAGGCCGCCATCGCGCGAAGGAAGAATGGAGCCGGTAAACATGACTCCCTGGATGGGCGAGTTCATGTGCAGCTTGATGTCGTTGCGTTTTCGAATCGTGATGCCTGAGCCATTGCCGGTCGCGCCAGTGTCGACGAGATGCGTCCGCTCGAAGAGGAAGTCCTGTTCACTTTCCTTGCCGATCACGTGTGAGGAAACCGTCCAGACACTTCCATCAGCGCTTGGGGTCTCGGCCCATACGCCGCGGAAGGTGTCGACGGGATACCGCTCGCTCCAGGTGGCGCCGCCGTCGCGTGAGATGCAGTAGGCTTCGCGAAAGCCGCCTTCAGGATGTACGGTGTCGGCGTGCATGGACATGTCTACCATCAGGTCTTTGTTGGCGAACTGGTAGATCGACGGGAACCAGCAACGGTCTTTCGCGCGCGTGATCTCGACGGTCTTGCCTACGTGAACTGTGAGCTTCTTGTCATGGTGCCATAGCGATGCCGCGAAGAGGGGACGGGACGAGCTCAGCAGCGAGAGCTCACCTGCTGCCAGAAGCGCATTGCGGGTAAAATCGCGTCGGTTCAACTGTTTCTCCTTCATCGCAGAAGTGCGTTAGGAATCAAATTGAAAGGCATACAGGTTGGAGCGTTCGAGCGTAAACCGGAGGCGCACGGGTTGATCGATGAGCTGAGCGAGATTGTGTTTCCATGGCACGTTGTAACGGAGTGCGTCCGATGAAATGACTGCCGCGTTTCCACCTGAAAATTGCGGCAAAGGCTTGCCGTCCGCGGTGAGCAGTTCCACTCGGCACTTTCCCTGCGAGGCATCCACATTCACGTAGAGTGTCTTGTGTTCGAGGATGAAGGTGCGTGTCGTCAGCACTGCTCTGCGACCAAGGTTCGGACGCACGGCCACCCAGCCGTCTTCGCGCAAGGTCGCCAGACCGACGCCACCCAGACGAGTGCGGCCCTCCAGCTTCTTGCCAAACTCATTTTGGAGATGAGGGATGGTGTGCCGCACGCACTGGCCTCCGTAGTAGAGCCAGATGCGCCCGTCATGGACGAAGGGGTTCGCCGGCCATAGGTTTTGATCGTCCCAGCTTTCGAAGTCTCCCGTCCGCAGCCAGGGTTGCCGATTACCCATGCGCGTCCAGTGGACTCCATCCCTACTGGCGACCAATTGGCCATCGACGGTCTGCTCTACCCCCTCGGGGTCGGTCTGTCTGAAGTCGAGAAACTGACGATCGAGATGCAATACGGGAAGAACCCCGATGTACATATCGCCGAAGGTCGCGGCACTGAGGTAGTAGAACTCGCTGCCCACGGGGTCGTGGTCATCGGGAGCGAGTATCTCCTGGATCGGAGTCCACGTTACAGCGTCGTCGCTATACGAAATGCCGATGGTGCGGCGGGGAACAGGGCCCGGAGGGTTCCTCGGACGGAAGTAGCCCACATATTTCTGTCGCTTTGGGTCCCACCCCAATAACGTATGCGAATCTCCAATCTTGGTGAACACCGGCTCCTTCGATGCCGGTGTCCAATGCATCCCGTCCGGCGAAAACCATATGTTCAGGTTTGTGCCTCCGCCTACCAACTTCAGGAGCCTTTGAGGATTCGTTTCATGATCATCGAAGAGGACTCTTCCGCCCGGCCCGTCGACAAAGTTACCTTCATGGAAGCCGTCGATCTTCTTCAGACCAAGCTGTGGCTTGCGCCAGTCAATTCCGTTTTCCGACTCGGCGTACGCGAAGTAATGCCGCTCTTTGCCGGGTGCAAGATACACCGCTTCGTACCACATCTGGAACAGCTTCTTCTCGGCGTTCCACCGCACACCTGTTGGGTTCGTCGCCTGCGCATAGGGCACTCGCTCATCCGCGGGCTGGTCCGCCATCATGACGGGGAGGTCTCCGTGTTTTGTTGGAGGCACGACGGTAAACAACACTTCGTCTGTTTCCGCGACCATCCAACGATCGAGAAACATCTGCTTTCGGTTGCCGATGCGTAAAGGCTCCGCGGGCGGCGAGTCTTGTTCGGGCGTACGTACCGGCGGAGTATGCGCAGGAGCAGTTTGCGCGGCTCCGTAGAGGTCTGCTCGTGAGCCCAGCGTGAATGCGGTCGCCAGTTTGCCGAAGGTCCTTCGATCCATCTTGATCACCTTCTGGTACAGAAGTTGCGGAGGTTGCAGACAGCTTATTTAGGAAGCTTCCAGATGATTGCCCTGAGACTTGTACTCGCCGGCGCGGTGGCTGCATCATCGACTTTGTAATACACCGTAACGATGCGGCCGTCGGGCAGTTGCACGGAACTTGGATAGCCGCAGTCGCGGCTCGGTGCGTCATCCGCGAGCACCATACGAGTCTTCGGGTCCCACGTTTTGCCTTCGTCGTGGCTTAGCATGGCCACCGCTCCACGCGGTGCATTGCGCTCGCCAAAGGTCAGCAGCAGGTCGCCGTTCTTCAGCCGGATGATGTCGGCCGGATGCTCGTCGGGCGCGGTGACGGCGGCGGGTGTGTCCCACGTTTTCCCGCCGTCGGCCGAGTGCGTCATCAGCAGCATCTGTTCCTTGTTGGTGCGCATGGCCGCAAGCACGCGGTTTCCGGGGAGCGCCAGGATGCCAGTCTCGTTGACATCCTGTCCAAGGGTCGAAAGCACACTCCATGTATGGCCGGAGTCGGTGGAGCGAAGGATGCGCTCATAGGTGGTGTGATGGTCCCTCGGCGTGGTGTAGAGCGAAAGCAGGACGCCGCCATCGGAGGCTACAGTCATCTTGCCGAAGACATTCAGCAATTCGCCCTGTTCGATCAGTGTGTTGGTGCCGTTAAGTTCCTCGGGAGCGCTCCACGTAGCGCCGTGATCGTGCGACCGAACGATCCACAGAGGCTTGGCGGTACGCGGGTCGATGCCCTTGATGGTCGGCATGAATTTCTTGCCTGTAGCGTCGTAACCGTCCATGATGCAGTAGGCGAGCAGCACGTCGCCGTTGGGCAGCTCGACCATCGCGGGATTGCGATGATCGTCCTTGCCGGAGGCAACCACATGTGGCGAGGTCCACGTTTTGCCGTCGTTGTCGGACCATGCAACCGAAAGCTCGCCCTTGACACTGATGTGCGAAGCATTGGAGCGAAACACGACCAACAGGCGGCCCGTTTTGAGCCGGAGCAGAACGGGGAAGTAGCCTGCACCCTCGGCAAGGACGATGCGCTTCTCGATCGTTGGCGCGAGCTGTGCGAATGACGTTGAAGTGCTGAGAATCCCGGTAAGGGCTACAATCGCCAGCCTGAAGAACTTCCATGCATGATGCTTCATCGACACTCCTCACGAGAGTTTTGTTGTTGGAATTGCGCGGCGCCCGCCGGGATCAGCCGACAAATTAGCGGAAGCGTAGCCAAAGTGTATGCCGACAGGTATGCCCGCCATGCGCTCCCAAGGCGTGGCAATCCAATGCGTTGGACGCAAGGTACCTAAGGCAATTTCCGGGGGGAACAGCACATCCCTGCGGCTGTATCCTGCGAAGGACGGCATAGGGCCGTTTGCGGAGGAATGCGTTGACGCCAAGTCGAGTGTTGAAGCTGTTGCGTGCCGGTGAACTGGTTCGCGTTGCGGGAGTGAGCCGCGTCACGGACCCTTGGTTGATCGAAGTCATCGGGGCGATCGGCTATGACGTTGTGTGGCTCGACCTTGAGCATCGCGACTTCGGCATCGACATCGTGGATGGCATATCGCGCGCCTGCCGCCTGGCCGGCATCGACCTGATGGTGCGTGTCGAAAAATCCGGCTACCACAGCCCCATGCAGGCTCTGGAGTTCGGCGCGAACGGGCTGATGATTCCGCACATCCGGTCTGCGGAAGAAGCGCGGCAGTGGGTGGAGTGGTGCCGCTTTCCGCCGGAGGGCAAGCGTGGCCTGGATGGCGCCGGTGCAGATAGTTTCTATGGGCTTGACCCAATCCTGCCTTACATCGAACACGCGAACCGCGAAACGTTTCTGGCGTTTCAGATCGAAGACAAGGAAGCGGTCGACCAGATCGATGAAATTGCGGCTGTGCCCGGTTATGACATGTTGTTTGTCGGGCCTGGCGACCTGTCGCTGAGCTACGGCGTTCCCATGCAGTTCGATCATCCGTTGATCGAGGGGGCGATGGTGAAGGTTAACGAGGCGTGCGAACGCCACGGCAAGTGGTGGGCCACAACCAGCGGTTCCGCGGCGGCTGCGCAGCATGTTGTCGATCTGGGAGCGCGGATGTTCACGGCTGGCGGCGACCATGGAGCGCTCGTCAATGGCTTCCGGCAATCGTTTGAGAGCTTCCGCGAAGTGGCGTGTCCCGATGCTGCGCCGGACAACGAAGCTCCGGCCGCGGAAGCAGGAAGTTACGTAAGGCCCTACTAAAAATCGACGATGCGAGGCTGGTGATGTCTGGGCGGGCACCGAGACGCGTGCGTCGCCGGGACCGCAGTAAGCCGAGCGCAAGCTACACACAGAGGTGAAGACATGGCAAACTGGCTCAAACGCGGTGCGGAACCGGAGGCTGTTCAATCGGCAGCGCGCGAGGTGCGCGATACCGTTGAAGCGATCCTTGCCGACATCGAGAAGCGCGGCGATCAGGCCGTGCGCGAGCTTGCCATCCGCTTCGACGGGATGGACCGCGACGACTATCGGCTGTCGCAGGCTGAGATTGATGTCTGCATCGCGCAGCTACCTCGGCAGGCAATCGAGGACATCCAGTTTGCTCAGGCCCAGGTTGAAAACTTTGCGCGTCATCAACGCGAAGCCATCCGCGACATTGAAGTGGAGACGCTGCCGGGCGTCGTGCTTGGGCACAAGAACATCCCCGTCAACTCTGCGGGTTGTTACGTCCCCGGCGGCAAGTATCCTCTGCTGGCCTCGGCGCACATGTCGGTAATCACAGCGCGAGTGGCAGGTGTGTCGCGCATCATCACCTGTGCGCCGCCATTCCAGGGCAAACCTGCGCCTGCGATCGTTGCCGCGCAGCATCTGGCCGGAGCCACGGATATTTATTGTCTTGGCGGTATCCAGGCAATCGGTGCGATGGCGCTGGGAACGGACAGTATCGCACCGGTCGACATGCTGGTAGGCCCGGGCAATGCGTTTGTTGCGGAAGCCAAGCGCCAACTCTTCGGCCGCGTCGGCATCGACTTGTTCGCCGGGCCAACGGAGACGCTGGTTATCGCGGACGAGTCAGTGGATGCAGAGATGTGCGCCACCGATCTGCTGGGGCAGGCGGAACATGGCCCTGACTCTCCCGCAATTCTGCTCACCAACTCCGAACGCCTTGCGCGGCAGACACTCGCCGAGCTGGAGCGGATTCTCACCGTTCTGCCGACCGCGGCGATCGCCAGCAAGTCATGGGCGAGACATGGAGAAGTTATCGTGGCCGAGAGCTACGACGAGATGGTGAAGATCGCGAATGAGCTCGCCTTTGAGCACGTCCAGGTGATGACCGAGAATCCCGATTTCTTCTTCGAGCGCATGACAAACTTCGGGGCGCTGTTTCTTGGGCCGCGCACCAACGTTGCTTTCGGCGATAAGGTGATTGGAACTAATCACACGCTTCCGACGAAGAAAGCCGCGCGTTATACCGGCGGCCTGTGGGTGGGTAAGTTCCTGAAGACCTGCACCTATCAACGCGTTCTGACCGATGAGGCATCAGCCTTGATCGGTGCAACTTGCTCTCGTTTATGCGCGCTGGAGGGTTTTACCGGTCATGGCGAACAGGCGAACCTGCGTGTGCGGCGTTACGGAAACCGCGAGGTTCCCTACGGCGCTGCTGTCGATCAGGAACCGTCAGTTTAGGAAGTCATCCAGACGGATAGCGTTCGCCATGGCCTCGTAGCCTGCGTCGTTGGGATGCGTATGGTCGCCATGATCGAAGGCAGGCAGCAGAGTGTCGGGCGCCTGCGGATCGGCGGTGACTTTGTTGAAGTCGACCACACCGTCAAACGTATGGCTGTTGCGTACCCAGTCGTTGTAGTCGTTGATCAGCTTCCGCACGCGTAGCCATTCCGGTGTTTTCGGGGTGTCCCTTGCGCCGAAGGCAAGTACCGTGCCGCCGATAACTTTCACGCCATGCTGATGGGCTCGCGTCACGAGTTGCGTCGCGGCGAAAGTCAACTGGTCCACCGTAAGATCTTTTTCCTCCAAGCCGGGCTTTAGTATCTGGCCGATGTCGTTGATACCTTCCATATAGACAACGTAGCGAACGCCCGGCTGCGCCACTACATCGCTGTCGAAGCGTGCCAGAAGGCTCGGTCCGTGGCCCTCGTACAGAACACGTCCTCCCGAGGTCCCTTCATTGAGCACAGCAAGGTGCGCGGTCTTTTTATTGGCATGCAGCCGCCGTGCCAGCACGTCGGGGTAGCTGCGGTTGGTGTCCATCGTGGAGTATGCGCCATCCGTGATGGAGTCGCCCAGCGTGACGACTGCCGCACTGCTTTTGTCGTCCGTGCGAACGGCTACACTCTGCACGAAGCAGGTAGCGATCTGTGTCTTCGCGGACCGCAGTTCAATCTCGCCGCTCTGATCGCCCGACGCGCCGTAGGTTCTCCATAAACCCCATGGATGGCACGTCGCAGCATCCACCGTTTGTTGGGGAACGTAGACGCTGATGGTGATATCGGTGAACGCGGCCACGGCCATGGGCAGCGGGTCGCTGAGCATGTAGCTGCCGGCGGGAATGGTGATCGACGGCTGATGATCGAAGAGAAGTGGATGATCGGTGCCGGCTTGTATCTTGCCTGCGCCCGCTGGGAGAGCGACGTGCGCCGAACCAATGCGTAAAGGAGTCGTACCAGCCTGATTCGTCAGCGCGACCCGTATCGCGGAGCCCCCCAGACTGAGGTGGACAACGGACCGGAACGTTCGGTCCACGGTGCCGTCTTTCAGCGGCGTCACCATGACAGAGTTGGCCCAACTGCCGACCCACATTTCTTGCGAAGGGGCCGCCGCCGATGCGCTCATCGTCGCACACAAAAGAAACGCTGAGACGAAAAGAAGCTTTCTCATCATGCAGGTTACTTTATCGGACCTTCAGGAAGATCGAGTTTCACTTTACGTCCGTAGATGTATCGGCCTACCTTGCTGCTCCAGTATCCGTAGTCATATACGACAAAGAATTCGTTCTTGCCGGGCGTTTCTTCGATAGCCATGTACTGTGTCGTGGTGATGCCGCTGGTCAGTTGTACGACGTGGCTCCAGGTGTCGCCGTGGTCAAGGCTGAAGGCCAGGTAGTTTCCATTCCACGGATGCTCGGGGCGAGCGAAGTTGGCGCGGGCCGGAATGCGAATGCCGAAGGCAGCCACCAGAACGCCGTTGCGCAGCTCAATCAGGTCAGGATCGACGACCGCTCCAATAAATTCGGTAGGGTTCTGGGAGATCAATACGCCGTTGCGTTTGACGTCTTTGAACATCTCCGCCCACTCACTTGTCTTGTACACGTCGCGGTCAGCGAAGACCCTTGGGTGTGGCTTCGACCATGTGAGGCCATCGTCGTCCGATGAGGTTTCGTAGAGTTCGTGTCCCGTTCGCGCCATGCAGATAAGTCTGCCTGCATGTTTGCCCCGCGATACGCGCGTAATCACCGGCTCGCCAAACCCTTCCGTACCGACGGATGGGTCAACCGCAACCGTTGAAACATACTCCCAGTTCCGGCCCTTGTCTTTCGAGCGGAACAGCATGACTCTGGACTTCATCATCGTCGGCGTATAGGGCGAGGGCGTGTGGTCTCCCTTCTGAAAGCCGTAGATGGTTACCAGCAGATCGCCACCCGGCATCTCCACGATGCGCCGATGAACACGCATGGCCGGGTGCGGCCTTCCACCGTCGTCCGTGGAAGCGTAGAAGTCCGCATTCGGAATATGGAAGTGGATGTCGATGGGGCCTTGCAGCGTCGCGTAATCGTCCTTGGAAAGGTAAAGCTGTCCCACGCCGGTGTCGGGCTTGTCGCCGGGCGTTACGTAGGTGTCGATCGCCAGGATCGTGCCGTCCTTCAACTGGTGAATGCTGCCTTCGATGTTCACCTCATTGGCATTCGGAAGCGTCACAGGCTTCCAGGTATCCCCTCCGTCGTGGGAGATAACCGTCCCCATCTCGTAGGGATAGAAGATGCGTTTACGCGGCAACGCTCGCTTCGAAATCTGCGCCTGCACGATCAGCGTTCCGTCATGCGCGCACAGCATCGAGGGCTGCAGGCCGTCATCGAGCACCAGCTTTTCGTCACCGTAGGAAAGCCGCACGCGGCGGTCTTCTGTGAGTGTCAACGGTTTGTTGTGTACCGGTTTCGACACTGGATCAGCGCCGGGCAGGGCGAGGCCCGCCCATGCTTTCGATGACGACAAGGCGAGCGGCAAGCCGCTCATCAGCAGGCTGGACTGGCGTACGAATCGTCTTCTCGAAGCGTTGAGAGTTTTCATGGGGAATGTGGTCCTTCCGTGTGCATCGAGTTTCTCACCGTTCCCGCGCCGACAGGCCCAATCGTGAGGGCTTTGTCGCGCATTGTCCAGAACCTTGGACGAATGTGATGCGACCTGGCATCTGTTGCACACAGCAGGGCAATTTCGACTACAGTAACCCTGAGATACATGATGCGAACTGAAAATCCGAGCCCTCTCCTCAGCACACCCACACGCCAATATCGATGGCATGAAGATTGGATTTCCATACCGGCCGGTAAAACAGCTGTTCCGAACGGACGCACCCACGGCGTTGCTGTCGATCGCAAAGGTAACCTGTATGTCTTTCACCAGGAATCGCCTGCGGTGTTGGTTTATGACGAGAAAGGTAAGTTCCTGCAGAGTTGGGGCGATTATCCAGCAGCACATGGTCTTACCCTGGTTGAGGAAGGGGAGGACGAGTTTCTCTGGCTGACTGATGAACGTAAGGCCGTTGTCGAGAAGACAACTCTGAACGGGACAGTCTGCCAATCCATCGACCCACCGGATTACGCGCGACAGGAAAAGTACGTTCCGACGTGGGTCGCGGTCAATGAAGTGCGGCATGCAGGAAACGGCGACGTTTGGGTCGCAGATGGCTACGGAAGTGGCTGTGTGAACCGGTATAGTGCGGCCGGCGACTTCATTCGTAGCCTGGATGGGACCGAGGGAGCAGGACGCTTTAGCTGTCCGCACGGAATCTGGTTCGATCGGCGCAAAAGCCCAATGGAACTCTATGTCGCCGACCGCGGTAATCGACGGGTGCAGGTATTCGATAGCGAGGGCGTGTATCTTCGGTCCTTTGGAGATAGCTTTCTTACCAGCCCGGATTGTTTTACCGTCGACGGCGATACGGTTGTGATTCCTGAATTATTGGGACGAGTTACGGTCGTGGATGCGGACGACAGGTTGCTTCACCACCTGGGAGAAAACGAGAGAACGGGCAAGGATAAGGACCCCGAATGGCCCAATGCCAACGCGATCATTCCGGGACTCTTCAATAGCCCACATGGAGCCGCGGTGGATGCATCGGGCAATATCTTTGTCGTTGAATGGCGCATTGGTGGACGGGTAGTTAAACTTGAGCGCGTTCGTTGACTGTACCCAGTCCAACGCTTTGGATTGTCCGCTGCATTCCACGCAGAGTCAGCCCTTTTCTCGGAGCGTGCGACCTATGATTGCGGACATGCAAAGTGATTTCGAGCGCGATGGTTTTGTTGTCATAGAGAATGCCTTTTCCAGACAGGAACTAGCGACGATTTCGGATGAGGTGAACCGCGTCATTGAGGGCAGGGCAGACTATTTGCCCGCCACGGATGTCGTCTATGAACCGGATACTCAGCCTCCTCGCGTCCGCAATGCGTTCCACCTGCACAGTTACAACGATGTTTTCCTCCAGGCGGCTAAAAATCCTGCTGTGATCGGTGTTCTCGAGAGCATTTTAGGGAAACCGTTGCGCCTCTACGGCAGCCAGGTATTCGCGAAACCGGCTCTTGTCGGCACTGTCGTTCCCGCCCATCAGGACATGCCGTATTGGCCTTTCGAACCCTACGAGATGGTCAGCGCATGGATCGCGCTCGACGACTCCACAATCGAAAACGGATGTGTCCGCCACATCGCCGGATCGCACAAGCTCGGCATGTTGCCGCACGCTGCGTCGGGTGTTGTCGGCAATTCGCTGGGTGTCATGGACGATCCACGGTTGAAGGAATTAACCGAGGTCCCCGTTGAGGTTCGTAAAGGGTCGTGCATTCTGCACCACTGCCTGACGGTCCATCGCAGCGAGGCAAACCGCAGCCCGAATCCCCGCCGGGGGTTGATCTACGTCTACATGTCCGATCGAGTCCGTGTCACGGACCCTTCCCGTCTCAAGCATTCTGCCGACTTTCCCATCGTGAGCCACTAAATTTCTCGAAAAAAGTTTGCAAGGTCGCCTGAAAACTCCGTTCCTGATGCAAGGGCCGTAATAGGCCCAACGGAGGATGGCGATGATGCGAATAGGAAAGTTGAATGCGTGGTTCTGCGCGCCGGTGGCGGCGATTGTCGTAGCAGCGGCTTGCATGAGCGCGCCACTGACCAAAGTGGCGGCGGGGCCGCTTGCGGGTCCGAGTGGAAGCGGATATCGCGTGCTGAAGCCGATCCAAAGCGGCGATCTGACTCTGTTTCCGGTGGTGGGAGGAGACGGGAAGGCATCGGCGAATGATCCCTTTCTTACATTGGACGAAGGGTTGCGGAGCGGTGAGGTAGAAGTGACCGAAGCCGGCAGTGTGCGCGGGCTGGTGAGGCCGCGTGGCGCCGCGATGCCGACTTATCGCGGCGATCAGGTGAATACGCTGGTGCTGGTCAACCACTCTACCCGGCCGTTGTTGCTGTTGGCAGGCGAGATTGTGACGGGAGGCAAGCAAGACCGCATTGTGGCGAGCGACCGCATTGTGCCGTCCGATTCCGACCCGGTAGACCTCTCGGTCTTTTGCGTGGAACACGGGCGGTGGACAGAGAGTTCCGCTACGTTTGGCGTGACGGCGAAATCGCCCGCGAAGAGCTTTATGGTGCAGCCCGAGGTGCGGCAGCAGGCGATGGTGGCGAAGAGCCAGCAGCAGGTATGGGATTCGGTGAGCACTGCGGTAGCGGGGATGGCGGTGGCTGCGGCCCCACCCCCGAGTGCGAGAGTGCGGGGCAGTGAAAACGCGACAGTTACGGTCGATGGCCGGAACCGCGTATTGTCTTCTCCGCTGGGAACGACGAGTTATGCCAAGGCGATGCAGATGGACGTAGTCAGCGCGCAGGTAGACAAAGCGGCGCCGGAACTCATGACCTCGCGCGAACAGGTACTGAGCCAACTGAAGCAGGAACACGCAGTCGGTGTGGTGGTCGCTGTGCGTGGCGAGGTGATCTGGGCGGATGTCTTTGCCGACACCGATTTGTTGACTCGCTATTGGTCGAAGCTGGTCCGGTCGTACGCGGCTGAGGGGTTGACCGACGCCGGCCGCCATGATGGCGGAGCCACGCAGGCCGATGCGCAACGGTTTTTAGACACGCCCATGCGCGGTGCGGAGAGTTCAACGGGCGAGGTGGGAGTTTACCGCTGCCTCGAGGCGAAAGCTGGAACCACCGAACAGTTTGTGCTGGAATCGCTGTTGCCAGGAAAGAACTTTGACGTTCACGTGAGCCGGCTCAGGGTGAAGGGAACACCGGTTGCGCACAACGGTGGGTATATCCGTTGAGCCTGAAGTAGCCACGCCGCAATGTCGTTTTAAACACCGATGTCCTTGACACGTCGACAGTTATGCGAAAAGCTTGCCTGACTGCAACGTTTGAGGGACATCGGTGAATCCTGGGCCGGGAAGTGAAGCGCAACGGTGGCCGGAGCTGCGAGAAGTTCTTGGCGCAGCTCTCGAGCAACCGCCGGAAGAACGTTTGGCGTTCCTGCGCGCAAAGATTTCCGATCCTGATCTTCTGTCGGAAGCCGAGCATCTCCTCGGTCTTGAGTCTCGTGCGCGAGACATCTTTGCTGTCACCAACTGGCGTGATCGCATGCCGACGGAAATGGCATGGGAAGAGGTTCCGACCGGCTCCATATTCGGCGCCTACCGCGTGCTGCGCGAAATCGGGCGCGGTGGGATGGGTGCGGTTTACCTTGCCGAACGCGCCGACGGAACCTATGACCAGCGGGTTGCGATCAAGCTGCTGCAGCAGAGCATCTCTTCGCCGGAGATGGAGAAACGGTTCAGGAGTGAGCGGCAGATTCTTGCCAGCCTGAATCATCCGGGTGTCGCACGTCTGCTCGATGGAGGCGTTACTCCCACCGGGCTGCACTATCTTGTGCTTGAGTTCGTAGAAGGCGAGCCGGTCGACCGCTATTGCGACGAGAACCATCTCGATCTGCGGGAGCGTCTCCGCCTCTTCCTGAAGATTGCGGAGGCCGTGCAGGCCTCGCATCAGAAGCTGGTGCTGCATCTGGACCTGAAGCCCGCGAACATCCTCGTTACGCGCGAAGGCGAGCCCCGACTGCTCGACTTTGGCATCGCGCGCCTGTTGGCTGACGGAGACGTCACGCAGCCCTCGCAGATGCTGATGACGCCGCGCTATGCGAGTCCGGAACAGGTGAAGGGTGGCCCGCTCGGCGTGGGCAGCGATGTCTTCTCTCTCAGCACATTGCTCTACTACCTGCTCACAGGACGGCTGCCCTATCCGATGGAGGCAGCAAGTCCGCTCGAAGCAGCACGAATGATCGTAGAAGAAGAACCGGAACTGCCGAGTAAACGAGCAGATGCGTCGCTCGCGGCGGGACTTCGTGGAGACCTCGACACCATTTTGCTGACCGGGCTTCGCAAGGACGTTAGCCGGCGTTATCCGACGATCGCAGCGCTGAGCACGGACATTACGAACTATCTCGAAGCCCGGCCCGTGCTGGCGCACAAGGACAGTTTCGCGTATCGAGCGAGTAAGTTTTTCCAGCGTCATCGGCTGGCGGTGGTGGGCACTGCGGTGGCTTCTGTCCTCATCGTAGCCAGCGTTGCCGCTGTCGCGTACTCGGCGGTGGAGGCGCGCCGTCAGCGGGCATCTGCACTGGCTTCGGCAGCGGTCGCGCGACGCGAAACGACGCGGGCGGAGGCTGCGGCGTCCGAAGCGGAGCAGCAGCGAACGTCGGCGCAGCGGTCGGCGACTCTAGCGGAACGAGAGCGAAACTCCGCGCAGAAGTCTGCCGCTCTGGCCCTGCGCGAACAGGCGACGGCTGAACGCGAGCGCGCATCCGCGGAGCGCGACCGGGCTTCGGCGGAACGCAGGTTGACGGACATCCAGGACCTCTCGCGCTTTTATGTGATGGACCTCTTTCCATCGGTGACGGACATTCCCGGCACACTGGCTGTCCAGAAAAAGATGACGGAAAACGCGCTCAAATACCTTCAGTCGATGAGCGAAGACCGCAGCAATGACCCGAAGTTTTCCAACGACCTTGCCGCGGGCCTTTATTCGATGGCCGTCGTGCAGGGATTTCCGAATGCACCAAGTCTGGGTGACAGGGCTGGAGCTCTGAAGCTGTTCAATATGGCGATCGAAATGCAGAAACGGCATGCGATCGAAGCTCCAAACGACCCAAATTTGCACGCGCGCATGGGCCTGATGCTGGCCATGAAGTCGAATGTAGAAAACTCACTGGGAAATGTTCCCGAGGCAATCGCGCTGGAAGAGCAGGCCTGGAACGAAGTGCAGCCGGTACTGAAGGGACCTAAAACGACCCGCTGGATGCAGATTGCCACCTACTGCTTCTTCCACGCCGCCTACTCGTCACTGGACGGTCAGTTCAACATGGCAGATCCGGCCGATGCCCTGATTTGGATCGAGCGCGCAGAAAAGCTGCTTACCGATCTCACTGACGCCAAGCCTGAATTCAAGAGCGACCCTAAGTACATCACAGCTCTTGAAAACACGCGCATGGCTAAGGCCTGGTACCTGCACCAATTGCGCCGCGACGCCGAGGCGAGGGCACTATACGAAGAGCAGTATCGCGTGGTCGAGTCGGCCAAGGATTCCAAGAGTATCGAAATAGAGAAGCATCGCCGCGACCTTCGCGCGGCCTACGCCGACTTCCTGATCGATGCGGGAGAGTTCGATCGGGCTGCCGAGATGGCGTCCATCCTTATGCCGTATCGCGAATCGCATGTGCAGACCGACGACGACACCTGGGACAAAATCGACATTGCATCGGAGCTCTGCCGTGCCGCGATCATTGCGTTCCATCAGGGACGGACTGAAGATGCCATGCGCGCGATGAACCAGAGCTTGGAACTGGGCCGCGGGCTGCGCAAGACCGCTCCCAACGACCAGGTCTCCCAGGCCCAGTATGTAATGAACCTTGTCGCGTTGGCGCAGACGCCACAGATGCCTAAAGACCGGGCGCAGCAGATGTTCGAGGAAGCGATCACGCTGGCGGGCGACTTTTCGCGGACGCATCCGACAGTGATGAGTGCGCACATCCTCGAAGCCCGTTCGCATCTCGGGCTCGCCCGGCTGGCGCAGGGCGAGCATCGCACCCAGGACCAGCGGCGAGAGTCGGAACAGGCAAGGGCGATCCTGGAGCACGTGGCGGCGAACAGACCAAAATCACCCGAGCCACGGGAGTTGCTGGTCGCAGTGCAGTCGCTTCGCGAGTAGCCGCTTAGCTTCGTCCTAGTTCGCGTGTGAGCCACAGACGAGCCGTCACCCAGTCTCGATGCGCGGTGGTGGTAGAAACGCCAAGATACTCGGCGCTCTCTTCGGTCGTCAGTCCGCCAAAGATTCGCAACTCCGCTATGTCGCCTTGACGACTGTCGACGGCGGACAAACGGCGCAGGACTTCGTCCACGTGGATCAACTGAACCGTCTGCTCTTCGGAGACGGGTTCGGAGCTGTCCGACAGGCTGACGCGAGTGAAATCGCCGCCTCGCTTTTCTGCCTGGCGCTTTTCTTCATGGTTCAAAAGTATCCGCCGCATCATCTTGGCCGCCACGCCCAGAACCTGCGAGCGGTTGCTGAAATCGAGGTGATGCTGCGTCATCAGGCGCATGTACGCCTCATGCACCAGGGCAGTGGGCTGCAGCGTATGCGCGCCGCGCTCGTGGCGCATAAACCCGCTGGCAATCTTGTAGAGCTCCTCGTAGAGGGCCGGCATGATGGCATCGAGCGAATCTTTGTTGGGGTCGGTGTGGATGGAATCCGTGGCCATGATTCGCTTTTCCGTCGCCTACTCATGCTACCAGTTCGCCCCCTTGCACCAGACAGATTCCGCGGTCATTTTGCGCAGGCACGGAAATTTTGTCCTGAGTTCCCTGCGTTAAGCAAAGACGCACACATTTCACTCTTTCGGACGCATTGCCGTCCGGACCCAAGGGCCCTATGAACCGTTCCGTGGTTGACTGTTCGCTCCGCTTCGTTTCCGTCGCTGCCAAGTTGGCCGCGATTGCCGTTATGGCTGTTGCCGTTTCCGCTGTGCTGACCGGATGCGGAGTTACACCATCTGCGAGCAGCGTGGGAGCGACCGCTGCCACGTATGAGGGCAGCGTGCACGGTGGCCAGCAGCCGGTGGCTGGGGCGCATATTCAGCTCTACGCGGTGGGAACAACAGGCGATGGCTCGCCGTCGACGCCACTGCTGGTGACGCCGGTGACGTCCAGCGACGGCTCCGGCAACGCCACCAATGCGAATGCCAATGCGGGCAACGGGCTCAATAGCTTCCCTGTCGGCTCGTTTACGATCACCGGGGATTACACCTGTCCATCGGCATCTACTCAGGTTTATTTGACGGCGACGGAGGGTGACCCCGGTCTTGGGGCGAACAATCCAGCTTTGGCGCTGCTGGCTTTTCTGGGACCGTGCGGCAATCTGACTCCAAACACAC